>OGWR01002330.1_pt1 | contig 13822 bp, 9 predicted proteins | sample 1576061 | NCBI WGS metagenome assembly OGWR01 (sample SAMEA3541511, study PRJEB24748) | human gut metagenome | biome: human gut; feature: human-associated habitat; material: faeces | place: China | collected 2012 | reverse complement strand
CTCTGTCTGTGCTGCCTCGACGTTCAGCTTCTCGCCTCTCTTTAAAATCTTGAAGATCAGCTTCTCATTGTCGCCGCCCTGCTTGCTGGTCAGGTTCTCAATGTGCTCCACGCACGGAGTCTCGATCGCCGAGAAGCCGTATCCGCGGTAGGTATCTTTGATGATATTCAGCACATAATCCCGGATCTCCATCTCGCCCGGAAGAATGTCCTTCATGCCTGTAACTGGTTTTTTCTTTAAAGCCATGTGTCAAACTCCTTCTATGTCTTTCTGCAACCATATTTCCCGCGCAAAAAAAACTTCACTTTTCCATGCTGGAAACTGGATTTTTATGTTTCTCTGTTACAAAGTGTTTTTCTGCATCTGACACCCTGTATCTGTGAATTTTTCGTTTTTACTCTCTTCGTCCAAGCAGCTTCTCTTTCCGCCCGATCATCTCATCGATCCGGTCGATATACTGCTCAACTTCCTTGACGTTCTCCGCCCTCTCAATCCGGTTTTCTGCCGGAAAATAAACCTTGGTGGTCGTTCCCGCACCGCAGGCGGCGATCGTCTGTTTTTCTTCCATAATCAATATATTATAGAGACATTCCTTGCCCGGAACCGCATAACCGACATTTTCAAAATTGCCCGCCATATTTTTCTGGCGGTAGAGATAGTACGGTTTCAGTCCCATCTCCTCGGCATACTGCGCGGTCAGGTCAATCATCTCCTGTGTATTGACAATCTTCAGATTTCCGTAGCGCTCCTTATAGATATTCAGGCGCGCCGCGCGCTTGATCGCCAGCGAATGCACCGTCACGCTGTCCGGTCTGAGTGCCTTGATCTCCTCCATTGTCTGGCGGACATCGTCGATCGTCTCCTCCGGCAGACCCACGATCAGGTCCATATTGATATTGTCAAATCCCAACTCCCGCGCCAGCAGGAATTTTTTCTTCACATCCTCCACCGTATGACGGCGTCCGATGAGGTCAAGCGTCGCCTGCTTCATCGTCTGCGGATTGATGGAAATACGGGAAATGCCGTGATTCCGGAGCACCTGCAGCTTTTCGCGCGTGATGCTGTCTGGACGTCCCGACTCAACAGTAAATTCAACTGCCTGTTCCACCGGGAATAATTCTTCCACCTTTGTCAGGATCTCATCCAGATCCTGCGGATTTAACGAGGTCGGTGTGCCGCCTCCAAAATAGATGGTCGAAAGCGGGCGATCCTTCATCTGCTCCGCCACATATTCCATTTCCTTAAAAAGCGCCTCTTTGTAGAGGTCCATCCGTTTTTCCCATTTCACAATCGGAAACGACGTAAACGAACAGTACAGGCAGGTCGTCGGACAGAACGGGATTCCCACATACAGGCTATACCCATTCTCATAATCGATCGTGGACAGCAGGCGTCTCTCGCGCTCCGCCACGTCGATGCTCAGATCGATCTTTTCCTTGCTGGTGAAATACGTCTCGCGCATATAGGTCTCGATCTGCTCGTCCGTCCAGCCATCATACAGCTTCGTGAGCGCAATCTTCGTCGGACGGATACCGGTAAGCGTTCCCCACGGAAGCTCTCTGCCGGTCCGGGCACTCAAAAGACGGTATAACGTCTGTTTGATCTCATTTTTCGTCTCAAAACGGTTGGAAAAATCCGGATAAATCAAAGCAAAGTGAACAGCTTCTTTCTTCACCGGCGTCACATCCAGTGAAAACGAGTTTCCGTCCCGGACTCCCCGCACAATCAGATCCGCCTCCCCGGCTTCCTCTTCCTTGTGCGTAAATGTCTCGCCCGGATAAAATGCCATCAGGAGTTCACGGATATCCTGTTCAAAGGACGCGTCATTTAACAAAATCGCTATCATGCTTCGCGCCCCCTGTATCCCGCCAGCGGATTGTACTGTTTTTCGTCGGCGATCGTCGTATATCCCATGTGTCCCGGATATACATCCGTATCATCCGGCAGGTTCAGAAGGATATCTGCCACCGAATGAATCATCTGACGTCCGCTTCCAGTCGGGAAATCGATGCGTCCGTAAGAACCTTCAAATAAGGTATCTCCCGAAAACAGCACCCTCTCTGATTTTACATAATAACAACAAGAACCTTCCGTATGTCCCGGTGTATGAAGCATCTGGAACGTGTAGCCCGCTGCCTCGAACGTCTCTCCATCCTTCAAAAGCATATCCGCTTTCAGATGCAGACCGCCGCCCTGAAACTGGACGGACAGGTTCTTATCCGGATCCGCCAAGACCGCCTGCTCCTGCTCACAGGCATAGACCGGCACACCCAGATCCCGTCTCAGCTCTTCCATCGCCGTCACATGGTCAAAATGTCCATGAGTCAGCAGAATCGCCTTTGCCTTCGCTCCGGTCTGCGCCAGTGCATCCTCGATCCGCGCCGCCTCATCGCCCGGATCGACAATCACAGCTTCTTTCGTCTCCGGATGCACCGCAATATAACAGTTCGTCTGGACCATTCCCACGATCAGCCGTTTTATCTCCATCTTTTCCTCCTAATAATATGTGAAACTTTCACAGGGTGTAAGTACCTGTGAAATATAGAGAGAACCGCTTATCCGGCAGTTCTCTCTATATCTAATACTCCTTCAATCTGTCTGAGTTTATCAGATAATTTATTTAATTCCTCAATTCCGTGAATATCGAACGTCATGACGATCGTCGCCTTGCCCTGCTTGCTTGTACGCACATTCATCGAGGTAATGTCGATCTGGCGCTCGGTAAATACCTTGGAAATATCCACAAACATGCCGATGCGGTTGTTCGCATAGATCTTGATTTCGGTGGAGTATTTTTCCGTGCCCGTCTGTGCTTCCGGCTGCTGCCACTCGGCTTCAATCAGGCGCTCACGCTCTTCCTGCGGCAGATTCATCACATTGATGCAGTCCGTCCGGTGGATCGAGATACCGCGTCCCCTTGTGACAAATCCGACGATCTCATCGCCCGGAACCGGGCTGCAGCACTTCGAAAAACGAACCGCCAGATCGTGGATTCCCTTGACCACGATACCGCTCTTCGACTTCCCGGCTGCGATCACCGGAACCTTGTTTCCATCCGACGCCATGTTATCGAGGATCGTCGTGTCGGTTACTTCCTTCTTTAACTTCTTGTTGCGCTCATCCAGCATCTTGTTGATGACCTGTCCCTCTTTGAGGGCGCCATGTCCGATCGATGCCAGAACGGAATCCCAGTCACGGTACGCATAGCGCTTCATGACCTTTTCCATATATTCCGGTTTATTTAACTCTGAATAATTGATGTCCTTCGCCTTACAATATTTATCCAGAAGCGCACGGCCGCGCAGGATATTGTCCTCTTTCAGCTCGCTCTTGAACCACTGGTTGATCTTATTCTTCGCCTGTGTGCTCTTAACCAGTTTCAGCCAGTCGCGGCTCGGTCCCTTGGAATTCTGGGAGGTAATAATCTCGACACGGTCACCATTTTTAATGACATAATCGATGTTGACCAGTTTTCCGTTGACACGGGCACCAACCATCTTGTTGCCGACCGCACTGTGGATCGAATACGCAAAATCGATCGGGGTGGAACCGCTCGGCAGGTTCTTGACATCGCCCGTCGGGGTAAAGCAGTATACATCATCCGTAAAGAGGTCCAGATCACTCTTTAAGAGACTTAAGAACTCTTTATTATCGGACATATCCCGCTGCCATTCCAGGATCTCACGCAGCCAGGAAAGCTTTGCCTCGGCGCTGTCGATCGCCGCCTTGCTGCTGCCGCTCTCCTTATATTTCCAGTGTGCCGCGATACCATACTCAGCGGTACGGTGCATCTCATAGGTGCGGATCTGAATCTCAAACGGCTGTCCACTGCTGCCAATCAGAGTCGTATGCAGCGACTGGTACATATTCGGTTTCGGCATGGCAATATAATCTTTAAAACGTCCCGGAATCGGTTTGTACATCTCATGGATGACACCAAGCGCCGCATAACAGTCTTTCACGCTCTCCACGATAATCCGGACCGCAAAAATATCATAGATCTGATCCAGCGTCTTGTCCTGGTTTACCATCTTTTTATAGATGCTGAAGAAATGTTTCACACGGCCGTCTACCTTGGCTTCGATGCCCGCATCGTCCATATGTTTCTTGACTTCATCCATAATCTTATGGATAAACGCCTCCCTGGTGTCCTTACGGAGCGCCAGTTTTTCGGACAATTCTTTGTAAACCTCCGGCTGGAGATATTTGAGAGACAAATCATCCAGCTCGGTCTTGATCTTGGAAATACCGAGACGATCAGCAATAGGCGCGTAGATATCCATCGTTTCACGCGCCTTTTCTTTCTGTTTTTCCGGCTTCATATATTGAAGCGTCCGCATATTGTGCAGACGGTCTGCCAGCTTAATCAGGATAACCCGGATGTCCTTCGCCATCGCTAAGAACATCTTACGCAGGTTTTCCGCCTGAATCTCTACTTTATCGATCGTCCACGAGATCTGGGTCAGCTTGGTAACGCCGTCTACTAAAAGTGCTACCTCCTCGCCAAAGATCGCCGTGATCTCCTCCTCTGTCATGACCGTATCTTCCACGACATCGTGCAGGATACCTGCCACCAGAGTCTCTTTATCCAGCTCCAGATCCGCCAGAATGATCGCCACACAGAGCGGGTGGATGATATACGGTTCACCTGATTTACGCCTCTGATCCTTGTGTGCGTCATACGCGATCTGGTACGCTTTCTCAATCATGCTGATGTCATCCGACGGATGGTACTTGCGAATGGCGGCAATCAACTCATTATACAGTACCTCCGGACTCGTAAAATCCGCCGGCGCTTCAATTTCCTGATCCAGCTTTTTTATTTTATCCAAATTTCCCATATATGCCTCCTGACCCTTCCGTAGATAACTGAAACGCCTGCCGTTCGGGATCCGGAAAGCGGTTCACGCAAATGAAATAAAATATTATATAGAATACCCCTATTATACGAATATTTGACAAAAAATGCAACGGCAAACTATTTTGTTACTGTTCACGCATACGTGCCCAGTAACGGAATTTGCCGTGGCTTCGCATTTAAATACGGCAAATTCCTGCTGTCGCCACGTTTTCTTACGGCACTTTCGGTTCCAAAAGTGCCTACCCGTGAACCGTTATCTATTTCCCCTCATAGGTAATTAGGGCATCCACCGCATATCCGTTCAGTTTTTCGCGTCCCTTTAAGCCTGCCAGCTCCATCACGCAGCAGATTTTTACAACCTCGCCGCCCATCTTCTCGATGAGCTTGACAATCGCCTCGGTCGTTCCGCCGGTTGCGATCAGGTCGTCAACGATAACTACCTTCTGTCCCGGTTTAATGGCATCCTCATGCATCTCCAGAACCGCGCTGCCATACTCCAGATCGTAGCTTACAGATACCGTCTTGCACGGCAGTTTGCCTTTCTTGCGGATCGGCACGAATCCCTTGTGCATCGCATATGCAACCGGCACGCCGAAAATAAACCCGCGGGACTCCGGACCAACCACGATATCATAATCCACGCCCTCTAAGGATTTCTGGATTCCGTCGATCGCAAGCTGCAGTCCGTCTGCATCCTGTAAAATCGTAGTAATATCGCGGAAAATGATACCCGGCTCCGGGAAGTCCGGAATGCTTCTTACATATTCTTCCAGCTTTTTCATGATTTTAACCTCTTTTCTATAAATTTTGTATCTCAATTTCTCAGTTTTAAATCGCCATCCGGCTCTTTTTCCACCGTTCTTCTCATTTTTGCAGAAGTTTTCCCCTGCTTCTTCTTCCTTATATACATAGAAGCCACAATCACCGCCAGCACAAACAGCGCACCTCCGCTGATCAGCAGTCCCTCATGCAGTCCCTGCGGATAATATCTGAGTTCCACCGTATGGGTTCCCGCCGTCAGTTCCACGCCGGTAAATGCCTTCCAGACCGGACGCGTGATAGCTTCTTTTCCATCCACCGTGACCGTCCAGCCCTCGTCATACGGGATCGTGAGGAACAGCGTTCCGCCCTCGCCCGCGTCGATCGTGCCCTTCATCGCCTCCTCGCCCAATGTTTCCAGTTCAAATGGATGCTGGTTGAGGCGCTCATAGAGCGCACGCAGCCCGGCTTCGTCAAAGCGGTACGCGCTCGCGTCCATGCTTCCGGCACTGTCATTGCTCTCCAGCAGAATCAATGTGCCTGCCTTCACATATCCGGTTTCCACCAGATACCCGCGTTTCAACGTATCAATGCTGCGGCTCTCCCCGCCGACATCCAGCTTAACCGAATCAATCTGACGGTTTGCGACACTTATATAATACTCCCCATCCTCCGGTGCTGTAAAGGAAAAACGATTCCCCTGCTCCTCCCCGTCCGTGAAAATCAGGCACTCCGGCACGCCCAGCACATCCGATAAATCGTTCTGGACATCCGCCGGCGAAGAAAGATCGCGCTTCCAGCCCGTTTCCACTATGTCCGGCAGGATAAAGCCGAGCGGCAGCGTCCACGGATTCTCATAGAGGTACGTGTCACCTGAAAATGCATAGAGCGACAGGCGCGGATTGTCCTGCTTACCCTCATAGAGTGCATATTTGATTGAAAATAACGAATCCACCAGCGGCGTACTTCCCACGATGCTGTATGCGTTCGTCGAACCTTCGCAGCCCATCTGTTTGAAGAAATCCGTCACCCCGGCATTTGCCACCGATGAAAACAGTGATACGGATGGAAAATGCATCCACGCGCCATCATTTTTCGTGCGCGCATTCGTTTTATCAATCCGGTAAAATTCCGTCTTTTTGAGCGGCTCTGTCACCGCTGCAACATCCTGATTGTCTGCCACATAATCAGTCCGGCTCGTCGTCGGAATGCTCGTTGCCGCCATATTGGCAAGCGCCTCCACACTTACCAGAGCCATCGCCAGAAGCGCCGCCGTGAACGCGAAATGTTCTTTATTTTGATAGAAATAAAAGACGCCCAGATACAGCAGCAGAAGCACCACTGCCACATACCAGACAACTGGCTCAAACGCATCGTCCGTCACCAGCTTTTCTGCCAGAATCACGTAGCCAATCGCGGCGGATGTCACCCCGGCAAACTGCCGTTTGGATATTTCATCCAGATATAGATACGCCCGGAAACACATCGTCAGCACCAGCGCGATATAGATAAACGACTGGCGGCACGGCAGGCTGTTCGGGTAATGGAAGCCATGCCAGATAAAATTCAGCACATTGAACGAAAAGCTGGCATAGAAAAAGAGCAACAGCACACCGTACACAACCTTTTCCCGGATCGCAATCCGGCGGTTCAGAAAATACAACCCCATGAAAATGTAAACTGCCACGCCGCAGTAGAGGTTCGGCCAATGGTCGAGTCCCGTCTCCACCTGTACATTTCCGATGTGCCGCGCGATCATGTCAAAGATCGGGAAGTAGATTTCCAGTGTGGTCGGAAAATTAAAATCGCCAGACGCCGTACTCTGCAGCGCCGCAATCTCCGGAAGAAGCACCGCAGCCGCCAGCGCACCCGCCAGAAGCGAATACACACCAAACAGGAAAAAGCTGTGCAGACAATCTTTCCATCCCGGCCGTTTCTCCAGAAACAGGAGCGCCACATAGTAAATCACCATGAAGAGGCATATCATAATTGATATATAGTAGTTGGACAGGATTGAAAGTCCCAGCATCAGGCAGTAAAAAAGCCCTTTTTTTTCGCGCACCAGCCGCTCCAGGCCGTGCAGGATCAGCGGCAGCAGCACGATGCAGTCCAGCCACATGATGTTCCAGCTATACGCCGCCATATAGCCGGACAGCGCATAGAATACGCCGAAATAGCACGCTCCAAACTTCTGTGAACCCGTGTGCTTTTTCAGATACCACGCCATCGAAAGACCCGCCAGACCGCTCTTGAACACGATCATGTAGGTCATAAATTCGATAATCAGGGACGACGGGCATAACAGCAGCAGCCAGTTAAACGGGCTCGCCAGATAGTACGCATAGAGCGCGGCAAAGTTTACGCCCATGCCGACATCCCAGCTGTAAAGCAGGCTCTCGCCACTTAAAAGCTTATGCCGGAATTCCGAGAAAAACGGCGCATACTGGTGGTACATATCCGTCCGCAGGAAGCTTTCCTGCCCAAAGGGGAAAATACCGCGGTATGCAAAAATCAGGATCAAAATCACCACCGGCAGGAAAAATGCCGCCAGGAGATCATCCGACGGACGGAAAACCGCAGCCAGGCGCCCCATTCCGCGGGGTGATTTCTCTGGTTCATCCCACTCATCTAATTCATCTAATTCTTCCTGCTCCCAGTCATCGTCATTCAACTCATTAACGACATCTGCTCTGGACTCTGAAAGTTTAGATTTTCTGGCATCTTCTTCCTGTCTCCAGGCAGGCATTCGTTCAGCACGTCTCATATCTGTACAAGCGATCTCCGAATCCACGTCCGCACCTTCCCGCTCGTTCTCATACTCCTCTATTTTCCCCGTTGTTTCCGCTCCCGTAAGCTCCCTGAGTGCTTCTTCCAGTTTACTGGAACTTTCGTCTCGTTCTCTTTGCTCCATCTTCCCTCCATCCAGAATCCTGTTCAGGCGGCGTTTTCTCTACTCTTTCCGGCTTTTCCGGTCTGACTTCAGCATCCATTTCCGCTGTCATTTCTCCACACAGCCCTATTTCGAGGATTCTTTCTTTTTGAAAATAAATAATTTACTGCAAATATAATTCAGCACCAGCGAGATCGCTGATACCACAATCTTACAGATCATATCCTGTTTGATTCCCATGCCGTCTACCATCACGATCATCGCCGCATACGTGAACACCGATGTGAGAATACGGCAGGAGAAAAACGAAGCCATTTCCTTAAGAAGATATACAGGGCGGAAATTGTAGCTTCGGAATACCCAGATCTTGTTTGTCACATATGCAAACAGGATCGCCGCCGCCTGACAGCAGATCGTCGCCATACGGTAGTTCATGCCGTTGTGGCGGAAAACCGCATAGGAAATCCAGTCCACCAGCGTCGTCAGAACGCCGAATATCAGATACGATATCGTCTCCCTGTTTACAAACTTTCCCCAGATCAGGGATAACTTTTCCTTTATCATCACTTTTTCTCCGAAAAAAGAATTGTATGGGCAGCGGTCCTTCGACATACCCATACAATTCCTGTACTTCTTGGTTTAATATTACATTTCCTCTAACAGCTTGTTGACACTGACCAGCTTGACGCAGAGTGCAAACAGCTCGGTTGCAGTGATCAGATCCTGCAGCGGCGGATAAGATGGAGCAATACGGATGTTGCGATCCTCCGGATCCTTGCCATATGGATAAGTTGCACCGGCTCCGGTCATGACAACGCCTGCTTTCTTGCACTTCGCAACGATCTCCTTCGCACAGCCGTTCAGTGAATCAAAGGAAATGAAGTAGCCGCCGTGCGGTTTTGTCCAGGTACCGATCTCCAGTCCGCCCAGCTCGCGGTCGAGAATGTTCTCAACAGCCTCGAATTTCGGACGCAGGATGTTGGCGTGCTTTCTCATGTGCTCTACCATGCCGTGGATATCCTTGAAGAAACGCACGTGGCGGAGCTGATTCACCTTATCATGACCGATAGTCTGGATCTTTAACTGCTTCTTGATATCGTCCAGGTTGTTGTGGGAAGTTGCGATTGCCGCAATACCAGAACCCGGGAAGGTAATCTTGGAAGTTGAAGAGAATTTGTAAACCATATCCGGGTTACCGGCTTTCTTACATTCTGCCAGAATCTCCAGCACATGATCCTGCTCATCGTCATATAAATGATGGATACCGTATGCATTGTCCCAGTAGATACGGAAATCCGGAGCAGCCGGATGCATGCGTGCCAGACGGCGTACCGTCTGATCGGAGTAGGAATTGCCGGTCGGGTTAGAGTACTTCGGAACGCACCAGATTCCCTTTACGGTCGGGTCGGTTGTCACATACTGCTCTACCAGATCCATATCCGGACCATCTGCGGTCATCGGAATGTTGATCATCTCGATGCCAAAATATTCAGTAATGGAGAAATGTCTGTCATATCCCGGTACCGGACACAGGAATTTAACCTTGTCAAGCTTGCACCACGGGGTATTTCCCATAACGCCATGAGTCACAGAACGGGAGATGGTGTCGTACATTACGTTCAGGCTGGAGTTTCCATAGATAATGATATTGTCAGCCGGAACCTCGATCATATCCGCTAACAGCTCCTTCGCCTCGCTGATACCGTCCAGACCGCCGTAATTGCGGCAGTCTGTCCCATCTTCGCAGGTCAGATCACTGTCGCTGCTCAGTACGTCCATCATTCCCATCGATAAATCAAGCTGCTCTGCACTTGGCTTACCGCGTGACATATCCAGCGTCAGATTCTTGCCCTGAAACTCCCGGTACTGATCGCTCAGATCACGCTTAAGTTCCAGAAGTTCTTCTTTCGTCATCTCGCTATAAGGCTTCATCCTTCAACATCCTCCTTGTTTCTCTTATTTATTTCATCATAATTTCATGGTCTGCTTTTCATCCAGCTCCCCTTGTTCAAGGGTTCGGAGCATCTCATCTAAGCATCGTTATAATAATAACATAGGTACAAAGGGCATGACAAGCATTAATTTGTTATGTCAGCACATAAAATTTGTTATATGGTACCGCTTGGTTTTTCCGATTCGGTGCATTTCACGGACAGCAAATTATAATAAAAACATGATGTTCCCCCTTCTTTCATATATTTATGAAAATATATCTTTCAGGTCACATCATGTTCATTCATTTTCCCATGCATTTTGTTCCATCACGTTTCCGGCACATCATTTCCCCGCTGCTGGTTCCCGCCCTGTTTGCCATCGCTTTCTTCGCCGGGCAGACTGCCGCACATTTCCTGCGCCGTCCATCCGGGCACACGGTTTCAGCGCCTGTTATCGCCTGTGGCTCGCTCCCGCCTGCCTTTGATTCCGGTTCGATTCCGGTTTCCGCAGATGGGAACTGGGGACTTGGCTTTCCCAGCCCCGGGCAGACGCCGGTCGGCAATGTTTCCGCCGACACCTTAAAAACCTTTGATGCCTTCTATGTCGGCGATACCTCCAAACCAGTTATCTATCTGACTTTTGACGCCGGATATGAAAACGGCTGCACCCCCGCCATCCTGGAAGCACTGAAAAAGCACCATGCCCCGGCAACCTTTTTCGTCGTCGGCAACTACATCGAAACCAGTCCTGAACTGATAAAACAGATGGTTGCAGAAGGTCACACCGTTGCCAACCACACCTATCATCATCCCGATATGTCCCGCATTTCCGACAAGGCAGCCTTTGAAAAGGAGCTGACTGCCCTGGAAGCGCTCTACCAATCCGTCACCGGACAGACGCTAAAAAAATATTACCGCCCGCCCCAGGGCAAATACAATGAATCGAACCTGCAGATGGCAAAAGAGCTCGGCTACAAGACCTTTTTCTGGAGTCTCGCCTATGTGGACTGGATGCAGGATCAGCAGCCATCCAAAGAAGAAGCATTTTCCAAGCTTCTGACGCGCATCCACCCCGGCGCGATCGTCCTTCTGCACAGCACTTCGCAGACCAACGCTCAGATTCTCGATGAACTTCTGGCAAAATGGGAGGAAATGGGGTATCAGTTCGGGCGATTAGATGAATTATAAAATTATACCAGCAGCATTTTCCGGATAAACGAAAGGATCGCGCCTCCGATGCTGCAGAACAGCAGAAATCCGTGGTTCGCATTGATCGCCTCCAGTGCCGCATAGCCGCCGTCTACAATCGGCTGTAAGCTGCCCGCATTCTTCGGCATCAGGTACGCTGCCGGACCGGCTACTAATACCAGAACAAGGATGATTATAAACGGGATAAATCCGCGCCCCGTATCGTATTTTTGCAGCCGTACTTTACCACCCGCGTGCTTGCCTGACAGAATCCACAGGCACCAGATCGCGCCCATCAATACCAGAAATACGCCAATCCCTACATACAGCCCCAGACCATAATTTTCCTCGGTAATCATAGTTCCGATATAGCCCAGATCGTCGCCGCCATACCGAAATGTCTTCGCATTCGCCCAGGTGATTCCCGCCATCAGAAGAAAACTGGCTGCCTGCATCACGCGCGCCATCAGCACAACCACGCCGGTTACTCCGGCTGCCGTCACATCCAGCACGGACGGACCGTCATTTGAGTCACTCTGCGTATGCGCCTCACTGCGCTCCGCCGCCCGTCTGGTGCGCTCTGCCTCCCGGGACTGGCGTTCCAGTTCCCGCTGGTGGCTGCGCTCCATCCGATTTTTCTGACGCTCTGAGCGCTCCCGCTCCGACTCCAGAGCATGAAGGCGTTTTTCCATCTGCTTCTGCTGTTTTGCATCCCGCTTATCCTCTTTCGCGCTGGAAGAAGAACGTCTCGCGTCCTGTCGTCTGCGCGATGCCGCTTCACGGTCGCGGCGGGCATCCTCCTGTGCCTGGGATTGGCAGCGTTCATTGTCGCGGCGCTCTTCCTCACGCTTCTGTGCGTCCTGACTCTGGCTGCTCCGCTTTTCCTGACTGTTTCGTTTCGATCCAGAGCCGGATTCCGCCTTTTTCTCATCCGATTCCATCCGAGCTGGATTCCGCTGTTCTGAATCACCGTCGTCATAGCTATTTTCCGGCTTTCTTCCCACCGTTTCCTGTTCTCGGCGTACTGTATCATTTACAAGCGGAGTTCCGCAGTTACTGCAAAAATTTCCAACTGCTTCCTGTCCGCATTTTGGACACTTCATTCTATTTTCTCCTTCCTCCAAACGATTCTTTCCATCCATTTCCGCACTCATTTCTGGCATTTGAAACGCATTTAACCAATGTACATTTTTTTTACACAGCCAGAACTTTATTTCCTATTTCCCATGCCCAGCTGCCAGAACGCCACTGCACTCGCTGCTGCCACGTTGAGCGAATCCACGCCGTGTGACATCGGGATTTTCACGGTGTAATCGCACGCCGCGATCGTCGATGCCGCCAACCCGTCACCCTCGGTTCCGAGAATGATTGCTAATTTTTCTTCCTGCGAAAGCGCCGGATCCGCGATACTCACGGAACGGTCACTGAGCGCCATCGCCGCCGTGAGAAATCCCAGCTTCTTAAGCGTTTCCATACTGTTCTCCGCCCAGTCGCCCTTCGGAATGTACGTCCACGGCACCTGAAACACTGTTCCCATACTGACACGGCTTGCGCGGCGGTACAGCGGGTCACTGCATCCCGGTGTCAGAAGCACCGCATCCATAAAGAGCGCCGCCGCTGACCGGAAAATCGCCCCCACATTCGTAGGATTTTCTACATTCTCAAGAATCGCGATCCGTCTGGCACCTGCACAGATTTCCTCGATCCCCGGCATTTTCTTCCGTTTCACCGCACACAGCATCCCGCGCGTCAGTTTAAAGCCGGTCAGGCGCGTCAGCACATCAAATGGTGCCGTAAACACAGGCACTCCCGCACACACCGGGCGTTCCAGAATCTCCCGCCCTTCTGTCTCGATATGGCGTTCTTCCATCAGAAAAGAAACCGGCTCATATCCCGCGTCGAGCGCCCGCCCGATGACCTTCGGGCTTTCCGCAATGAAAAGACCTTCCTTTGGCTCATTATAATGAAATAACTGCCCCTCGCTCAGCCGGGCGTAGATATCCAGCTCCGGCGCTTCCAGGGTTGTAATTGAAATATGATTCATTCTGCTTTTCACCTTTTTCAATATGGTTTTCATGTTCTATCGAGTATACCACATTTCTTACAAAAAGGAAGTGCTGATTATGGACGCTGACATGAAATCATTTCTCTATTCTGCCGCATTCTATCATCCTCTTTCCGATTCCGTTC
>OGWR01002316.1_pt1 | contig 13895 bp, 7 predicted proteins | sample 1576061 | NCBI WGS metagenome assembly OGWR01 (sample SAMEA3541511, study PRJEB24748) | human gut metagenome | biome: human gut; feature: human-associated habitat; material: faeces | place: China | collected 2012 | reverse complement strand
GTATACAAAAGTAGGGAGTGCTAAATTTGATATTTTAGTACCTAAACAAATTACGCAAATGGTACGGAACATAACCACTATGCCTCTCTGACACGAAAAGCGGCTTATTTTGCCTTGTCCTGGTATTACGTCTGGGACGTTCCGTTTGCTCCCGGGCAGATGTTGGGTGATATCGGTCTGAAAACTCGCGGCTGGGGAAATGTCTCGGTGGAGAATAATCATATTGATGTATTTATTTTTGAATTTGCCGATGTGCTCCGTTGGCTTTCCAAAGAGTATAATGAACCTCGTTTCTCTGATTTTGCTGAAGTCATTTCTACTTCCATGTGCCAGTTACTTCCTTATAAAGGACATATGTGTGGAGTGATAAAAGTTGGTTATTATCCGGAAGTGATCCAGCACACCAACTGGGATTATGGAAGGAATGGAAAAGGATATTATAATGACATGTTTGCTCCCGGTTGGACGGTAGCATCCCTTTGGGAATTGCTGACACCGGGACGTACTGAGAATATACTGTTGAAATAGCTCTGATATCCACTTTTCAGGATATTCTTATATCCTGTTGTATGTTAATTAATGAAACTAACAATTAAGACAATGCAGAAACTACGTATTTTAGTTATATTAATACTTCTTTCTTTGATGCCTCTTTATTCCCTTGCCGTTCTGAATGAAGGACAATATGCATTCCGTTCACTTGATATCAATAATGGATTATCCCAGAATACGGTCCATGCCATCCTTCAGGATAAACAAGGATTTATGTGGTTTGGGACGAAGGATGGTCTTGACCGGTATGATGGTATCTCTTTTCGGACTTTCGTGAAAGAATCCGGAACCTTGGGCAATAATTTCATCACTTCTTTGTATGAAGACAATCTTGGGCAAATATGGATTGGGACAGACGTAGGCCTATATGTCTATTGCCCACAAATGGAAAAGGTCAGGCATTTTACTCTGATAAGTAATCCAAATATAGATATAGACTGTACGGTCAATCTGATAACTGGGGACCAGAAAGGAGGTATCTGGGTTGTAACTCAGACGCGGGGAATCTTCTATTACAATCCCCAGGATAGCCAGTTGGTTAATTATCAGTCGGACGGGTCCGGTACTCTGAACCTTAAAACTTCCGGCCAACTCTATTTTGATTCGGACGATGTCTGCTGGTTGGACATACGTGATGGAAATCTGTATTATTCAAAAGACAAGCTTAAAACTTTAACTCCGATTTTTCCAGAAGATTCAAAAGTGTCTTTCAGAGATGAATACATCTATAAATTGCTCCCCGGACCCTATAATTGCATGTATGTGGGAACTGTATTCGGACTGAAAGAAGTGAACCTAACTAATAAGACTATCCGTACCCTTCTTTCCAAGGATGAATTGGGAGGTGATATTTATATCAGGGAACTTGCATTTTATTCAGATGACGAATTATGGATAGGAACCGAATCGGGACTTTATATCTATAATCTGCACACGGCAAAAATCATCCACTTGCAGAACGTCAACGGTGATCCCTATTCAATCTCTGACAATGCCATCTATTCGATTCTCAAAGACCGTGAAGGCGGAATGTGGATAGGGACTTATTTTGGGGGTGTGAATTATTACCCCCGGCAATATACCTACTTTGATAAAGTCTATCCCCAGAAAGAATCAAACAAAATGGGAAAAAGGGTGCGGGAGTTTTGTGCCGCCCATGACGGCACACTCTGGATAGGTACAGAAGATAAGGGGCTTTTCCATTATTATCCTAGTACTGGAAAAATCGAACCGTTCATTCATCCGGATATTTATCATAATGTTCACGGATTGTATTTGGACGGAGATTATCTGTGGGTTGGGAATTTTGCAAAAGGATTGAAGCGTATTGATTTGAGGACATACGCTGTAAAGCACTATGATAATATTGCAAGTGATATCTTTTCTATCTGCCGGATAACTGCGGGCGATCTGTATCTTGGAACAACAATAGGATTGTTTCGGTACAACCCAGATACGGAACGTTTTAAACGCGTCCCCGAACTTGGGTGGACGTTTGTTTATTATATAAAGGAGGATAAGCAGGGGAATTTATGGCTGGCAACTTATGCCGATGGCGTCTATAAAAAGAATGTCCGTACAGGTGGTTGGGAACATTTCGTACATGAGGAAGCAGACTCGTCCACCCTTCCATCCAATAAGGTGCTGAGTATTTTTGAAGACAGTCAAAATCAGCTATGGTTTACCACACAAGGAGGTGGCTTCTGCCGCTTTGTGCCTTCCGCCAACACCTTTGTCCGTTATGACGGTATCGGTCTGCCAAGCAACGTCATTTATCGGATTGAAGAAGATGAAAAGGGATTGTTCTGGGTTTCAACCAATAAAGGGCTGGTGCATTTTAACCCGAAGAATTCCAGTTTTAAAGTGTATACAGTTGCTAATGGGTTGCTGAGTAACCAGTTTAATTACCAGTCCAGCTATAAGGATAAGAATGGACGGATTTATTTTGGCTGTATTAACGGTTTCATCTCCTTTGCCCCCTCCTCCTTTATTGATAATGATTTTTTACCCTCTGTTTTGATTACCGATTTTATGCTCTTTAATAAAAAGGTGGTAGTCGGAGAAAAAGGCTCTCCATTGAAACAAAGTATCACTTTGTCAAACCATATCGAACTTCAGTCAAATCAGAATTCGTTCTCCTTCAGGATAGCTGCGATAAGTTATCAGTCACCGAGCATGAATACACTGCTATATAGACTGGAAGGGTATGATTCCGAATGGCATACAGCGGGTAAGGGCCCTATTACGTATTCCAATTTACCTTATGGGACATACATGTTACGCGTGAAAGGTGCGAATAGTGATGGTGTATGGAATCCAGATGTACGCACATTGGGGATCAGGATATTGCCCCCGTTTTATTTATCCGTATGGGCATACCTGATTTATATCCTATTGATACTCGGTACATTTTTCGCCCTCTTCTTTTATTTAAGGAAGCGTACTATTGAAAAGCAGCGTAAAGAGATGGAGAAGTTCGAACAGGAAAAGGAGCAGGAACTCTACACCACTAAGATAGATTTCTTTACAAATGTGGCACACGAAATCCGTACTCCTTTAACACTGATAAAGTGCCCATTGGAGAATGTACTTGCTGATAGGGAACTCTCCGAAAATGTAAGGATGGAATTGGAAATTATGGATCAGAACGTGGAGAGGTTACTGAACCTGATAAACCAATTACTTGATTTCCGTAAAGCGGAAAATAAAGGTTTTAAATTGAATCCGAAAGAATATAATATCGGTACTATCGTCCACTCTGTTTATAAGTATTTCACCACTTTGGCAAAGCAAAGGGGAATTAAACTTGAAGTAGAAGTTCCAGAGGAAGAATTGTTGGCTTCTGTTGACAAAGAGGCTTTGACCAAAATTCTCAGTAATCTGTTTGCTAATGCATTGAAATATGCCCGGACATACGTTTATCTCCATTTGTCTGTTGATGAGAAGAATGAGGTGTTCACTATCTCTATGAGTAATGATGGGAATATAGTCCCTATCGAAATGCGTGAAAATATTTTTAAAGCCTTTGTCCAATACCGGGACGGGAAAGATATTGTCTCGGGCACAGGCATCGGATTAGCTATGGCTCGTTACTTGGCAGAGTTGCATCAAGGTATGCTGGTGATGGACCGGGAGCTAGATTGTAACCGTTTCATTCTTTCCATTCCAATATTACACCAGACACTTCCGGATGATTCGGAAGAACAACATAAGAAACCTGGGTATGATGATGAAGATCGTGAAGTTTCTGATAAAGATAAAAGAGAGGTTGCTTCCATATTGGTTGTAGAAGATAATAAGGATATGCTTGCTTTTGTGTTCAGGCAATTGTCTTCATTGTATCATGTACTGATTGCGGAAAATGGGGTCGAGGCGTTGGACGTTCTTGAACAGAAATCTGTGGATCTGATAATAAGTGACATTATGATGCCTCTGATGGACGGGGTTGAATTATGCAAGCATCTGAAACAAAATCTGGACTATAGTCATATTCCTGTAATATTATTGACAGCTAAAACTAATCTGGAATCAAGAATCGAAGGACTTGAAGAAGGGGCGGATGCGTATATTGAAAAGCCGTTTTCTATGGAGTATCTTCGTGCCAATGTAGCAAATCTGTTGAGTAATCGGGAAAGATTACGCCGTCACTTTATTGAATTTCCTTTTATCAAAGCAGATGCAATGGCGAAGACAAAGGCCGATGAGATGTTTATTAGCAAGTTAAATGAGTATGTATTACGCCATCTTGATAATACGGACCTGCAAATTGATGATATAGCGGATGCAATGAATATGGGACGTTCCAACTTTTACCGGAAATTGAAAGGAATCCTAAATATGAGTCCGAACGAATATCTCCGCCTTTTCCGTTTGAAGCAGGCAGCTTCCATACTGAAAGAAGGAACCTATGGAGTGGTGGAAGTCTCTTACATGGTAGGGTTCAGTACCCCCTCCTATTTTTCAAACTGTTTTAAAAAACAGTTCGGAGTACTGCCTAAAGATTTCATATCGCACTAGTAATATGTATTTTGCTTTAAATTTTATAATATCAGGTCATTTTCTGATATTTTATCCGAGTTGTTCCGGGTAATTTTGCAAATATATTAACAACTAAATTTGATGTATGACAAGGTATTTACTTTTTTTTGCCAGCCAGCCTTCGGGCGGAAGAGAGAGTTGTTTTCCTATCGTATATATAAACGATTCTTAGTTTGAGAATTTGTACTGTAATTTATATAAAGTCAAAGAAATAATTATAAAATAAATTGCACACACAATGAATAATAGAAAAGAAAATGAACAGAGTTGTATAGTAATGAATAAAAAAGAGGGTACATCGTGCATTACGACACACCTCCCTGTATTTCAGAGAAAAATCTACACTACTAATCAAAAAATCTATTGATATATGAACTGTAAAGTAAAACAAGGATGCCTTACCAGCGAAAGCTGTTGCATCCTGTTATGGTTAGCCTTCACATTATTTCCCGTTTCCGTTGTAACGGCGGCAGATAATAGAAAGATCGACGAGAGCCAGCAAAAAGAAGTAAAAGCAGAAATGAAAGGATATGTGGGAGACGAAAACGGAGAGCCTGTTATTGGAGCTACCGTATTGGAAAGTGGAACGCAGAACGGGGTTATAACAGATGTGGACGGTATATTCACTATACAGTTGGCAAAGAACGCATCATTGACCATTTCATATGTTGGGTACCAGAAGAAAACGGTAGTGGTAAAAGATAAGAAGTTCATTTCCGTTAATTTGACTCCGGACAGGAGTATGATGCTGGATGAAGTGGTCGTGGTCGGTTTTGGCAAACAAAAGAAAGAATCCCTCGTGGGAGCTGTGCAGGCAGTGAAGCCGGAAGACCTGAAGATGACATCCAGTAATCTTAGTACTTCATTTGCCGGGAACGTTCCAGGTATCATCGCCGTACAAACACAGGGTGAACCAGGCTCTGATGAGGCGAAATTCTATATACGTGGTATATCAACTTTTGGTTCGAATACCTCACCGCTGATCATACTTGACGGTGTGGAAATCAACGCTACGATGATGAACAATATTCCTCCAGAATCTATCGCGTCGTTTTCTGTGCTGAAAGATGCTACGGCAACGTCCCTATACGGCTCACGGGGGGCTAACGGAGTTATCATCGTTACTACCAAGCAAGGACAGCTTTCCGAGAAAATGTCTGTAGATATCCGCTTTGATAATACTTTCTCCATGCCTACCTATGTGCAGAAAATGGCAGATGGCCCGACTTACATGGATATGTATAATGAAGCCGTTTATAATCAGGCTATTGCCAATAACCAAGAGTATGAGCCTTTCTATAGCCGGGATAAGATAGATAAAACACGTGCCAATGCAAATCCCTACCTGTTCCCAAACAATGACTGGTACAGTATGTTGTTCAAAGACTTCGCCGTTAATCAGAATTTGAATATCTCCATCAAGGGCGGAAGCAAAAATGTGGATTACTTCCTGAATGCTGGAATCTTCTATGAAAATGGTATCATCCGGCAACCCAAGGAAGATAAGCTTGATGTGGGTATGCGCAACAAGAAATACCTGTTTCAGAGTAATGTGACAGCCCGTGTTACCTCTACGACGAAAGTGGGGCTAAATATGAATACGCAGTTGTTCTACCACCATGCCCCCAAAACAAGTACCCGGAATTTGTTCGCCTATTCCATGCATGGGAATCCCGTACGTTTTCCTGCTACACTTCCTGCTGAACCAGGGGATACATACATCCGCTACGGTAGCAATGATCCGTGGGATGTGGGAAAATCAGAGCCGAATCCTTACGCCAAATTGAGTGAAGGTTATACGGAACGAAATTATGTCTATATGACGACCGCTTTCAATCTCGAACAGGACTTGAAGTTTGTCACACCAGGGTTAAAACTCACCGGACTGGCATCTTTCTATAATTACAGTTTTAACTGGCTGGATCATTGGATTGTACCTTTCTACTATAAAGTATCTGATGACTATACGATGGATGATCAGGGAAACTACCTTTATAAGACTTCGACTATCGGTGAGCCGGGAGAACCTTATCTGAAGAGCAATTCCGGGCGTGATCCGACAGAGAGTGTCTGGTCTTTACAGGGAGCGCTGGACTACTCACGCCAGTTTGGTGGACATGATGTGGGAGCTACCCTTGTTTACCACATGAAAGAAACCAAGAAAGTGAAGGACGGCGGAGCTGAAAAAGATCTTCTTCCTTACCGTGAGCAAGGGATGGCCGGACGTCTGACCTACAGTTTTGGTCAGCGTTACCTGCTTGAGGCTACCTTTGGTTATAATGGCTCGGAGAATTTCAGAAGCGGGCATCGTTTCGGATTCTTCCCTGCGATTGCCCTAGGATGGACTATTTCTAATGAAAAGTTTTTCCAACCGTTAAAAAAAACAGTTTCCACTCTGAAAATCCGAGCTACTTATGGATTGACCGGAAATGATGCGCTTGCCACTCGCTTTCCCTATGTAACAGAAGTCAGTATGAATAATAATTTGGATTGGTGGACTGGTAGCGGTACCCGCGTGAATGGGCCGCTTGTAAATATTTATGGTAATGCGAACGCTACATGGGAGAAATCGAAAAAGCTGAATTTAGGTGTCGATATGACCCTTCTTGAATCTATGGATATAACCATTGATTATTTCAAGGAAGACCGTAGTGGAATTTTTATGCAACGTTCGTCCGTCCCTTCAACAATGGGAGTGACAGGTATGCTGCCTTATGCCAACATTGGCTCGGTAAAGAATAAGGGTGTGGATATGAGTGTAGCATACAGCAAAGTAATTGGCAAAGATTGGGTGCTCCGCCTGAACGGTAGTCTGACCTATGCACATAATGAGATTACGGAGATAGACGAACCGGTGAATGTAGAACCCTATTCTTCAAGAATCGGACACCCGATAAACAGTATTATGGGATATGTGTCTGACGGATTGTTTACTTCTCAGGAGGAAATAGACAGATCTCCCAAACAGTCGTTCGGAAATTATACGGTGGGAGATATTAAATATAAAGATCTGAATGGTGATAACGTGGTGAATGGTTATGACAGGACGATTATCGGCAATCCTGAAATTCCGGAGATTATCTATGGTTTTGGAGGAACGTTGAAGTATAAAAAGTGGGATTTGTCTCTGTTTTTCCAGGGAGTGGCCAAAGTCAGTTTAATGATGAGCGATATTCATCCGTTCAGCGAAGCGGGCCATAAAGGATATAACATTGCACAGTATATCGTTGATGACCACTGGTCGGAAAGCAATAATGTAGCCGGTGCCGCCTATCCCCGATTATCACCCGAATTTATCACGAACAATGCGCAAACCAGCACTTATTACCTACGTAACGCAGCTTTCCTGCGCCTGAAGAATGCCGAACTGGGCTATTCCTTCTTCCCGTGGCTGCGTGTGTATGCAGCAGGTACTAATTTGCTGACATTCTCTCCGTTCAGTACCTGGGATCCTGAAATGGGAAGTGGGAATGGTTTGAAATATCCGCTACAGCGCACGGCCAAGATCGGGATTCAGTTTCATTATTAATTAAGAACAGAATAAGTTATGAAAAATATATATACAAAGTTATGCCTGTCGGCAATCGGCTGTTTAATGATGGCATCATGTGATTTTCTTGATGTGGTTCCGCAAGGTACTGCTACCGTGGATGATATCTACCGGACACAATATCAGGCTGAAGGAATGGTACTGTCTTGCTACGCGAATATCCCTAACTATTTCCATCCCCAACAATTTCCTGATTTTACCGGAGGAAACGAAATCATAACGAGCAAAGGAGGAACAACGCGCTGGTTTCATTTCCGCAGTCTGGTTTATGGGGAAGAATCCCCAACAACGACTTATTACTCATTATGGAGCAATACAGCAAAATCTTATCCGCAGGGTGCTGTGAAGAAAGCAGTATGGGAAAGTATCCGCAATTGCTATAATGTGCTTAATAATCTGGATAGGGTATCGGACATTACCCCCGAAAACCTGAGCTGGTGGAAAGGTGAAGTGCTGTTTTTGATCGGGTATTATCATCAGATCATGCTGGAGTACTATGGACCGATAGTTATTATTGACAAGGAAATACCAATGGAAAGTTCTCCGGCCGAGATGATGACCTCCCGTTCTCCTTATGATACATGTGTCGATTTCATTGCCAATAAATATTCGGAAGCAGCTAGATTACTTCCTGGCGTATGGGATTCAAGTAAGAGAAACAGGGCTACCTCTTCTGCTGCCTTGGCTTTCAAGGCTCGGCTGTTGCTTTATGCCGCCTCGCCGTTAGTCAATGGGAATAGTGAGTTTTATTCCGACTTTAAAAACCCCGACGGCACTTTTCTGATTAACCAGACTTATGACCGGGAAAAGTGGAAGAGAGCGATGGATGCTGCCAAAGAGGCCATAGACCTTTGCGAAGAGAACGGTTACAAACTTTATGGAAATTCGACCAATGACTTGGAGCAAGGGAAGAAAAACTATCATGAAGCCTTTGTCGGTGATGGGATCAGTGGTAGCGGATTTAACTGGAATGAAGTCCTGTTTGGCTTTGCTGAACAGGGAACTATTTCCTACTGTATCAAGAATATGGCTCCTCGTGTTGAATTTACAAGTTATTCGACCAAAGGTTTTAGAGGGTCCTTATTCCCGACGTGGGATTGTGTGAGTAGGTATTATACCAAGAACGGTCTACCTTGGGCAGATGACCCCGAGACTAAGAAGCTTGATCCGTATTCCATTGCACCAGGTGATAGTACGGTACGTTTTCACAGGAATCGTGATCCGCGCTTTTATGCCTCTATTGGCTTTGATCGTGGAAATTATGACGTGCAGGGAAAGACAATAGTGCTCAAATGCAGACGTGGTGAAATGCAGCAGAATAATGGCAATGCCAAGGATGAGTATCAAACGGACAACGGTTATTATTGTCAGAAATGGGTGTCTAAATATGATACCTATAATAGGACTACCGATCAAATAACCTACAACCGTTGGTGCTTTCCTTATATGCGTCTGGCCGAACTCTATCTGAGTTATGCAGAAGCGGATTTCGAATATAGCGGCACACTGAGTACTGCCAGTCTGTCCTATTTGAATAAAGTACGTGAACGTTGCGGATTACCTACCTTTGCAGATTCATGGGCAAAAGCCGGTGGTATTCCTTCAGGAGAGAAGTTGCGCGAAATATTACATGATGAACGCTCCATTGAATTGGCTATGGAAGGCAGACGTTTCCATGATATGCGCCGTTGGAAAATTGCCCATACTGAAATGATGCGTTATCAGAAATCCTGGACATTATCCGGAAAAACCGCTGATAGTTTTTATAAACTTACGGACATGAAAGAAACCGGCGTTCGTAATTTTACCGCTCCCAAGAACTATTGGCTTGCTATTCCACAAGATCAGATAGAAGTAAATCCCAATCTAGTGCAGAATCCGGGATACTAGAGAATCAGCTCTTATATAACTAACAATTAGAGGAAAGGACAAAATGAAAAAGGTAATGTGTTTATTGGCAATTATGTTTATGATTGCCAATACTTCGGCACAAACACGGGTGATTGCCCATCGTGGTTTCTGGAAAACCCAAGGATCAGCACAGAATAGCATTACATCTTTGTTGAAAGCGGATTCTATAGGATGTTATGGTTCGGAGTTTGATGTCTGGCTGACAAAAGATAATGGTTTGGTGGTTAGCCATGATGGGATTATTCAAGGGCATAAGGTTGAAGAGTCCACTCTGAAGGAATTAACCGGGTTATGGTTAGCGAATGGAGAATGCGTACCCTCCTTAAAAGAGCTTCTGGAAACAGCTAAGCGGAAAACATCTTTGAAGCTGGTGCTGGAGTTGAAAGCTCATAGTAAACCCGAACGGGAGATAAAAGCTGTTGAAGAGATCGTTTCGATGATAAAGAAGATGGGACTCGAACCCCGGATGATATATATCACCTTTTCGTCTCACGCATTAAAGGAACTGATCCGTCAGGCTCCCACAAGCACTCCTGTATATTATCTGAAAGGGGACTTATCTCCACAACAACTGAAAGAATTGGGTAGTGCCGGACCGGATTATCACTTCTCTGAATTTTACCGTTATACCGATTGGATTGAAAGTTGCCATGCCTTGGGGCTAAAAGTGAATGTATGGACGGTTAATAAAAAAGAGGACATGCAATACTTTTGGGATAAAGTCGACTTTATCACTACAGATGAGCCGTTGGGACTGTTGAAAGATATAATGAAGGTCAAATAGATATATTTTCTGAGATAATGTATAGTCCAACTGATTACCTTTAATAATCTGTTGATTATTTATGTTTTTGGAAAATGAGTTTCAAGTTTTCAAACGACTGTTCATGTTGATACAGTTGAATGCTGATTGAAAACAAAACAATAGCGGAAACAATGAATGTCAATCTTGTATAAGAAGGCAAACGTCCAAATTTATAGTTCAGCTCCATTAATCGAACTGAATAGGGGTATTTATTAAATAATATAAAATTAGCCAACTAATTCATAGCCAAATTATTGCGAATTAGTTGGCCTTTTTGTATCTTTAGGTATTCCGTGCGACAAGAAGTCGTACAAGTAATTGTTCAGCACTGTGCCTGAACCTATTGTTCTGTCAATAGTAGTCTAAAGAGGCGTGCTTTACCAGTCATGGTTTAGTGCGAAGCCCTCTTGACAATGCAGTCCTTTACAGAAATATCCAATGTATAGGCTGTTAGGCTGACTGATATGAGTAACATATGTGAATCGCTACACCATCGTAATAAAGAAATAGCTTACGGATATTTATAAGCTATAGCCAAAAGGTGGGTAGTCAGGATAGTCTTTTGGGAATGTAAGGCTACACGGACATCATACTGGCGGTGGAGGGGCGGGCTCTAAGTCGGGCGTCAGTTACTTGTACGGAACTTGGTAAACCCGTATTTCTCCTGTCTATGTCAGGCAGGTAAGCCAATTGCAAGAAAAGCCGAATGTGGTGCGGGTAAAGGATTGCGGAGAAAGTGAATGATTCTGTGTAATGCGGAGGATAGAGGTTTAAACATCACCCCATGCGAAATCAGGCAGACTTCCGCAGGGTAATTCTTTATGAAACGATTGTAGAACTTTAATAAAATGAAGAAACTGCAAATGAGCAAGGCAAAAGCCGAGTGTGCATCTTTAACCGTACGAAACACGACATGAAAAGATATCGATTCTTCCAAATATGAGCGTAAGGTGAGAAAACTGCAGGTCCGAATAGCAAAAGCCCACAAAGAAAAGAGGTACAACAAGGTAAAGGCCTTACGGTACCTACTTGCCACTTCCTACGAAGCCAAGGCATTGGCGATAAGGAAAGTAACTTCCAATAAAGGTAAACGTACGGCAGGGGTTGACCATATGAAGTGGGACACTGATGCCAAGAAAATAGAAGCTATATGTTTATTGAAAAGGAGAGGATATAAGGCCTTCCCGCTGAGGAAGGTCAACATAGCCAAAGCAAATGGCAAGACAAGATCTTTGGGAATACCAACCATGAAGGACAGAGCCGTGCAGGATATATCTTATGGCTTTAGAACTTATAACTGAAAGTGAAGCGGATGCGAACTCATATGGGTTCAGAAAGTTTAGAAGTGCTGCAGATGCAATAGACGCACTTCATAGATGGTTGAGTAGAGACTGTTTACCACAATGGATACTGGAAGGTGACATTAAGGGTTGTTTTGATCATATTAATCATGAATGGCTTCTCAACAATGTGTAGATTGACAGGCTGGTATTAAGGAGATGGCTGAAAAGCGGAGTAGTATTTAATTGCAAAGTATCAATAGATACGCTACACTTTTTCTTTTCGTTGGCAAATCTTAATCCGTATCTTCGTAGCATGAAAGAAGATATACGGATGCGCCAAAAATGGCTTGAGCTATACGTCGAAACGGGTTCTGTGACAAAAACTGCCCTTCGGTGCGGGATTACCCGTTCCACGTTATACCGTTGGATAAATTGCGAGAAAGAACAAGGCAAGTCGGAATTGTCCGATAAGTCTAAACGTCCATCAAGACTTGCCAATATGAAGATAACACCTGAAATTGAAACCATTATCCTTAATCTGTGCGTGAGACAAGAAGAGTGGGAGCGCAACGGATTGCCAACTATCTGCTTAGGAAGAGAATAAAGCTCTCAGGCATGACGGTGTGGCGTGTGTTGAAAAGCATCAGGTCAAAGCTGTTGTGAAACGTTGCGAGAAATTTATTTCTTCTTCCAGCCGATTTTTTCCATCGGCAACATCCGGATAACCATATACCCCCGCCGTTGTTCATAGCGGCAGGAAAAACATGCCTGACGGCGATACGTGACGCGCGACTTGTGCCCGCGTGTCGCCATCGGTCGTTATGTCTAACCCCGAAAAGTCAAACAATATTATGGATCAACTCAAACGAATCGCGTTCACGTTGCTGCTTGCCCTGGCGGTATTCCCGCTGTCCGCACAACAAGACAAGGTGGTAGACAGTGAAGCCTACCTTTTCCGCTTCATCGCGGACAAGGACATGTTCTTTTCTCCCTGGAGCGGCAACGGCAAGGAATTGGAACGGCTACTGGCCGCCATCGAGAAGAACCGCGCGGCCATCGAGTCAGGCTGGATGTACCTGTACGTGGCGAGCCACTGCACCAGCGGTCGAACGGAACAATCCGACTCCGTGGAGAAGACCCGTCGCAACCGGGTGAAATCCGAACTTATCACGCGCGGCAAGGTGAAAGAGCTACGATGCCATAAGAATTACTTGTGGCGTACTCTTTCCCTTTGATCTTAAGACAATTTGCTATAATGTTCAAAATTGTTGACTTACCAGAACCATTGTTGCCATACAAAACTGTGATAGGAGAAAATACAAAAGCATCGATATATTTGCCCCGGAACACATTATAAGGGTAGATGTTAGGATTATTTACTTTTTTATCACTGAGTTTAAAAGAACTCAAATATATCACAGAGATGCTCTCCTTTACAGAGGTATCAAGCTTTAAGATGCCGTATGATTTGCAAATCACTCAACAAAGTGGATGCGATTCAGTTCAAACCGGTCTTGCTGCGGTCTTTCTTCCGATGGATATCCAAGGGGAAATAAGCAAAACGGTTTCAGATTATCAGGAAGTTGTAAGATTCTGCAAACAGGTTCCATAAACTCTGGAACAGGGGAAATACCGATACAAACACCACCAAGCCCCAGAGCATCTGTCTCCAGCCAGATATTTTCCAATGAAAGCCCCATATCAATCGGTATCATCGAAGGAGCCGGAAGGGATTCCGTTCTGTATACAGGAATGA
>OGWR01002300.1_pt1 | contig 13949 bp, 8 predicted proteins | sample 1576061 | NCBI WGS metagenome assembly OGWR01 (sample SAMEA3541511, study PRJEB24748) | human gut metagenome | biome: human gut; feature: human-associated habitat; material: faeces | place: China | collected 2012 | reverse complement strand
GGGATCGCGTTGCCTGCCATATCGTAAAAGAACGCGGCATAGCCTTGCTGCGTCATCGAGGAATACATCGAGGTCCGCTGCATCTGTCCTCGATGATTACGGCCCACGTGGTGGGCGCGCTCTCCGCGCGTCTCGGTGGCGCACCGCTTCTGATGCTCGACGCCTGCGCCGCACCCGGCGGCAAATCCACAGCGGCTCTCGACGCTCTGCCCGAGGACTCGATGCTCGTGGCCAACGAGTTCGATTTCCGCCGCGCCTCCATCCTCGCCGAAAACATCCAGAAGTGGGGCTGTCCGGCCGTAGCCGTAAGCCGCGGCGACACGGCGCGTTTCCGCCGCCTGCCGGAGCTGTTCGACATCGTGGCGGCCGACGTGCCCTGCTCCGGCGAGGGGATGATGCGCAAGGACGCGCAGGCCTGCGCCCAGTGGTCGGAGCGCCTGGTCGACGAGTGCGCCGCCCGCCAGTGGGAAATCGTGGAAAATCTCTGGGAGACGCTCGCCCCCGGGGGCTTCTTCATCTACTCCACCTGCACCTTCAATACCCGCGAGAACGAGCGGATTGCCGACCGGATGATTGCCGATTTCGGTGCCGAGCCGGTGGCAATCCACCTGCCTGAAGATAGCGGAATCGTGGTCGACGGCCAAGGCCGCATGCGATTTCTCCCCACGCACCTGCGCGGCGAAGGGCTCTTCATGGCCATCCTCCGCAAACCCGGCGAGTGGACCCCCTCTCTCATCCGCCATGCCGCCGCTTCCTCGCCCCGAAGGGAGAAGAAAAAGAGCCGGAATCGTGGTTCTGCGGCCGAGCTTCAGCCCGGCGGCCGTCCGTCGTCCAAGGCCCCTGATTTAGCTTCGCTTTGCGCCCCCTGGCTCCGAGGCGATTACGATTTCCTTCTCCGCGGCGAAGCCCTTTACGGCCGCCCGGCGGCATTCTCCCATATCTACGACCTCCTCGACCGCCATCTCGACCTGCTTCTCCCCGGCCTCGAAGTCGCCGCGCTCAAAGGCCGCACGGCCGTCCCCTCGCAACCGCTGGCACTCACCACCGCCCTGAACAGCACGGTTTCCCCCTTTCCCACGGCCGGGGTCGACCTTGACCTGGCCCTGAGCTACCTGCGCCGCGAATCGCTCCCCGGCTTCCCCGAATCCCCGCGCGGACCGCTTCTGCTCACCTTCAGACCACAGGGCCTCCCCGCCCCACTCCCCCTCGGCTTCGTCAACAACCTCGGCTCGCGCGCCAACAACCTCTACCCCACCCCCTGGCGCATCCTCCATTGATAGATTCAATCGGCCGACTTTCGGAAATCCACCCACGTTTTCATTTTACCCGGCTTGCGGTTATCCCACGCATAATAGGGGATAAAGCGGAAAGTCTTCTCGCCGCTGCGAGCCTCTACAGCTACGACGCCGTTAAGCAAACCAGCTTCATAGTCAGCCTTATAGGTCGTAGATGGCGTTAGGACGGCTGAATCATAGGAAGGATTGTCGGTTTCTTCCATGCAGTAGACCAGCGGACCGCGCTGCAGACAGCGCTTCCCGAGGTCGGCCGCAACGCGCGTATCGGCTGCTACAACCCTCACGGGCATATCCATATTCAATTCCACCACATCGCCGGAATTCCAAAGGCGCGTCAGATGGATATATCCGTCGGGCGCACGCTTTGCATCTGCCGGCCGGCCGTTGAGTGTCAGCTGCCAGCTTTCGCACCAACCGGGCACACGCAGGCGCAGTTCGAAATCAGCCGGAGCCTCGGGAGTAAGCGTCAGCGCAACTTTCCCGTTCCAGGGGTATTCAGTTTGCTGACTGATTTTCAACAGCTTTCCATCCACGCTCATTTCCGCGTCGCCGGCAATATATAGATTGGCCGTAAGTGAAGAGCCTTCGGTGAGATACATATAATTGCCCACCGAGGGAAGAAAGCGCGATAGGTTGCTCGGGCAGCAGGCAGTATCATACCAGGGCTGGCGGTGGTGGGTGCCGTCGGTCTCAAGCGGATTCACGTAGAAAAATGTGTTACCCGACAGGGAGATACCCGAAAGCACGCCGTTGTAGACGGCCCGTTCCATCACGTCGGCATAGCGGCTCTCACCGGTGAGCATATTCATGCGCTGATTCCACATCGCCATACCGATTGAGGCGCACGTCTCGCAGTAAGCCAAATCGTTGGGGAGGTCGTAGTCCACGCTGAACCCTTCGGAGCACCCGCGGTGACCGATCCCGCCGGTTGCATACATTTTTGTGCCGGTCACGTCGTTCCAGAGGCGCCGGAGTGCGGCCACGTAGGTTGTATCGGATGCGGCCGTTGCATAATCGGCCATGCCGGTGAACAGATACATTGCGCGCACGGCATGGCCTCCGATTTTCGAAAGCTTCTGCAGCTCCATATCGTCCTGATAATGACTTGCAGGGAGGCCGCCATAGGCCATCCAGTCGACTTTTCCGCTGCCGCGCCGGCCAAGCAAACATTTCGCCAGTTCAAGATAGCGCTTTTCGCCGGTCACGCGGTAGAGTTTTACCAACGCAAGCTCGATTTCCTCGTGGCCGGGAACCCAGAAACGTTTTCCAGGGCCGAAATTCCGGTCGATATTGTCGGCGAACCGAATAGCCACATCGAGCAACTTACGTTTCCCCGTAGCCTTATAATAAGCGATAGCCGCCTCGATAAGATGGCCGGCACAATACATCTCGTGACGGTCCATATTGGTCCATTTCTGCTCAGGCGCCTCGGCGATGAAATAGGCCACGAGATAGCCGTCGGGCTGCTGCGCGGCGGCAATCGTGTCAATAATGCCGTCGAGTTTTTGCTCCAGCCGGGCGTCGGGGCGCGTGGTGAGCGAATAGGCGCAACCTTCTATCACTTTATATAAATCGGAGTCATCGTAGTATATTCCCTGAAATTTTCCTTCAGTCAGCCCGGCGGCGATTGCGAAGTTTTTAACGCGTTGTGTTTCATCGCAGCATTTGCGCAGACATACCGGCAAAGTTACGTCAGTTAGTTTTTCGATGCGCGGGAGCCAGAAACCGTCGGCTATTCTGATTTGTGAAAAATCTACCGGGACCACGTCGGCACGCGAAATCAGACACGACGCGAAGAGAAGGAAAACTAAAGCAAATTTCTTCATAATTTATAATGTGACGAGTGGAAATCAAGGCTGATAAACTAAGATACCTGACCGAAAATTCCCAAAGAATAAAATTGTAACGTTTGTAAATTTAACTTAATACGAAGTTTTGGCGGTTGTTCGACGTAAAGTTAATATATCCCCGGCGGTTATGTCTCCAAAATGTCGAATATCAATATCCATAGTGTAAAAAGCTGAATCATCCACCGGGCTTTACGCCTAACTTTGGTCTTGAGAAAAAAGCCGCAACGACCACGGAAAAGCCGAAGGCATTTTTCAGATAGAAACACAAATGCAAATATCCTTTAAATCTAATTGATAATGAAAGCCCCAAATCAAATCCTACAAATGTGGGCAACCGTATGCCGGAGCTTACGGTTTGCCGTTGCGGCCACGGTGGCCGTGGCTATGGCGGCCGTCATCACAACGTCGTGCGACGACGATGACCTGGACGCCTACGAGCGTCCGGAACCTGACGACGACTACACCATCGACGACCCGTTCGGACTGAAGGGTACGGGCGTGGCTCTGGCATTCGACACCGAAGCTACCGACGCAGATATGGTGAAGAATATCACCATAAAAGCCATTGCAGATGTCGAAAATGCCTACGCCCTTACCATCGACGCCACGGCGATGCCACAGTACGTGACTACCATCCCGTTGCTTTCCGACCTTCCCGATAAGCAGGTCAAACTCAGTTTCTCCTATAAATGCGAGGAAAACGTAGGTCTGGATCTGCAGTATCTTACGCCCGAAGCCGGCGAGGCGGTGCAGAAATCCACACTTCTGGCCAGCACGTCGGTCGACGTCGACGAAAACGGATGGGCGGCTGCCGAATATGTGATCGACCGCGACATCAATGAAAACAACTGGGGGTCAGCAGGACAGAGCCTGCGTCTGATTTTCAAACCCACATCGACCGAAGGCAACGTGGTTTTCAGCATTAAGGATATATATTTGTATAAGACATCCGAAAGCCAGACAGCCACCGAGTTCGATCCTTACCGCTACGACTTGACTTTCACTCCCAACCGAGGTTCTCACTGGTCGATGGAAGACGTCTACGGCATCTACAGCGGCATATCGTTTGACCGCATCAGCGACGAATACATTCTGCGCATCAACGACAGCTATGCGGCCTCGGGAAGTGCTGCCGAGCATTTCATTGCCACCGACCCGCTCACGCGCGCCATAGAATTAATCGACGGCCAGCAGCTTGAGCTCGTATTCAAATATAAAGCCGACGCCGATTTTAACCTGCGCACCGGACTATATCCCTTCAGCGATCCTGCCAACGACTGGCCCGCCTCGTTTGTAACAACCAAACTGAAAGCGAGCGCCTCGACCGACCGCGACGAAGAGGGGTGGGCCACCTGCCACCATAATATAACCAAACCGGTCAAGGCCATGAAGTGGGGCAGCTCGGTCGACAACGGCGACCAGCAGATTCGCTTCTGCCTGCTCTCTCCCTACGACGAACTACACCCCGAGCTCTACGGCCTCACCAGCCTGCGCCTGAAAGACATTCATCTGCAAGTGGTGACCGACTCGCCCGACCACCCCAATCAGGACGAGCCTAAATCGGAAGCATTCAGCCTGATGTACAGCGACGGCGACAACCGAGGCTACGAGACCGGCATATCGACCGCCGACGGCGTTTACCAGCTCGACTTCAAGGCTTCGGCTCCGGAACATGTAGTGTGGTCGCTGGGCGTTGAAAACGGCATGGCCCACTCCAATTGGGAGCTGCGCCTCTTCTACCAGTGTACTATCGACGTGACCGAAGTAAACTGCATGCTCTTCGACGGTGGCTTCTCCTACTATCAGCCATTTGGCAATCCGTTTATCTCCGGCTCCAACACCCAGGCATCGGCCAACCAGTGGAAAGAAGTGGTCATCGACCTCAGCAAGGCCATCGACGCCGTGCGCTGGAACCTCGACGGCAAGACCGGCGAACGCCTCCGCATCAACTTCAACATGGCCGCCGCCAACGCCACACTACGTATAAAGGACGCCCGCCTGGTACCCAAAACCGACACACCCGTCGAACCAGACTCGCGTAAGCCTTTCACACCCACCTCGATCGACGATTTAAACACAGTTTACAACACTAAGCTGACTAATTCCGACAACAGCACAATGACGCTTGAATACACGGCCAGCGCTCCCGAGCACGTGGTATGGTTCAACGGTCCCAACGAACCGTTGCCCGACGCCGACTATTCCATCCAGTTCACATATCAGTGCGACCACCCCATGAACGAAGTCAACATGATGCTCTTCGACAAAGGTATGACCTACTACATGTTTGACGGCGATCCCTTCGTTCATTTCGACGACTGGAAGGGCGCCACCGGCGAATGGAAAACCATTGTCTGCAACCTGAAAACGCCGATTTCGAAAGTCAACTGGAACATCGGCAAGAACAAGGAGCGACTTCGCATCAACTTCAACCCCGTCCCGGCCACGGGTGAAGCCGTAACCCTTAAAATCAAAGACATCAAAATCTTTCCCAACAGCGCTTCCAAGGCGCGGCGACCGCGTCGCCGCTAAGAAGATTCATTTACCATGAAACCAATCACATCAGCAATGAAAAAAATATTTATCACTCTGATTCCGGCGCTTATGTTTATTGCCTTTTCGGCATCGTTGTGCGCCTGCAGCGATGATAAGGTCGAAGAACCGGAGGAGCCGATGCCTCCGGTACCTTCGCCCGGCGACGACGGCGAAGCATGTGCCGTGGCTCTCTCGCTCGATATCGACCAGATTAACGAGCTCAGCGCCACCGAAAATAATTCGGAATACCGCATCAAGACCAACGGCGGCCACGACCCCTGGATTTACACGAAGCAACTTCCCAAAGATCTTACGGAAGAGGCCGTTGTGCTCGCATTCGACTATAAGTCGTCGCGCGCAGTCGACGGGCTACAGGCTTACCTCTGCCCGCCGCTCGACGGCGAACGGTATGTCGGACTGGGCAGCCTCGAGGCGTCGCCCGGCAGCTGGAAATCGTTCTCGGCCGTAATAGGCGAATCCTTCAAGGATTTCTCGTGGGGTAAAGCCGGCGATATGCTGCGCCTCGACTTCGGCGACGGCACCGAAGCCCTCATAATAATCCGCAACCTGCGCATCCGCGGCCTCAACGCCGAAGAACGCAATTCGCAGCAAACCGAAGAAGAGTATCTGGCATCGCTCAACACTCTCGACGAGCGCCTGGCCGACTATCTCTGCCGCAGTTTCAGCTCACAGATATCGATGGTGGAGGTGACTTCCGATCAAGTGAACATCAGCGGCACCGCCAACGGAGGCACTCTGGCACTGGCAGAAGTGACACCATATCAGAATGCTCTGCTGCTCACCAGTTTCCATAAATGCAAAACGGGGCTTTCCGGTTCGTTCAACGTAAGCATACCGCGCTTCACCGAATACGACGGCTTCCGCTACGACCGTCTGCTCTCGAAATTCGTGCTTGTAAAGACCACCAACGGCAAGGACGAGATAGCATCGGCCTGCCGCTACGTCGATGCCGATCATATCGACCAGAGCAAAGCCATCGGCTGCCAGGACGTTCCGTCGGATATCAAGAAGGGGGGCGAGGCCGTTAACGGCAAAGTCTACGACGCTGTTGAAATGGGGATGAAAGTAACTCTTGTCGGTATACCAGTGACTGCCGTGATGTGGCGGTCGGCCGCTGCCGCCGCTGCCGTTGGCGACCAGGTGATTCAGCACCGCTACATGGGCAAGACCTACTATTTCAGCCGCGGATATTTCGAGGATATTGTCGACAAGCACCTCATCGAACTTCAGAACGCCGGCATCTCGGTATTCACCGTGATTACGCTGCGCCCAGAAACCCCGAACGATCCCACGGCCTATAAGAACTACGACCATGAGCTGGGGCTGCTCCTGCAGCATCCCGACTACACCGGTCAGGGCACATTTGCCATGGTCAACCTCACCCAGGCGGAGAGCGTGAACTATATGGCTGCCGCACTCGACTTCCTCGCCTCGCGTTATTCCGACGGCTCCCACGGTCGCATACACCGCTACGTGATGCACAACGAGATCGACGATCCCAACAACTGGAACGACTGCGGATGGAAACCCCAGCGTGTCTATATGGACCAGTTTGTAAAGTCGACCCGCATGGCCCACAATATCATACGCCAGTATAACAGCTACGCCCAGATTCTGGTACCCGTGACCCAGCAGTGGACATTCCAGAAGACCCATCCGGCCCACAACATGTCGTTTGCCGTACGCGACCTCTTCTCGCTCATCAATGATTTCAGCCGGGTGGAAGGCGATTACTACTGGGGCGTGGGTTACCACTCCTATCCTCAGAAATTCCAGAACCGCACTTGGGAAGACGATCTGGCCACATGGTCGATGAACACTGAATACATCACCTTCAAAAATCTCGAAGTGCTCGACAAATGGGCCAAAACCTCGGCCAATATGTATAAAGGCACCAAGATGCGTGACGTTTGGCTCACAGAGAACGGCTCAAGCACACCTACCTACAGCGAGACTGAGCTGACCGAGCAGGCTGCCTGCGCAGCCTACGCATACAAAAAGGTAAGCAAGCTAAGTGCCATCCAGACTCTGATATGGCACGCCTCGACCGACAACGACGTGGAAGGGAACCTGAACCTCGGCCTCCACTACCGCGAGAATTATGCGCCCGACCCATGGGGCCGCAAGCCCGCATGGTATGCCATTCAGGCCATAGGCACAACCCGCGAAAGCCAGGTAATCGACCGGTATCTACCCATTATCGGCGTCTCGAACTGGGATGAAATCATGCATCAGGTCAACGACTAAGCCAATCACGCAATCAAACTTTTCGACACAATGAGAAAAACACAATCGTACCGGTTTAAACCGGGGCTGCAGAGAGCCGTGCTCGTGCTGACTCTCGCGCTGGGCTATCCGGCTTACGGAGCCTTTGAGGCAAAAGCTTCAGCCCTTGAGGCAGCCGCAAGCGAATCGACGGCTGCAACGGCGACGAAAGGCGTAGTGACAGGCTACGTTACCGATACCAACGGCGAGCCGTCAGTAGGTGCCACCGTCATTGAAAAAGGGAATCCCGGCAACGGGGTTACCTGCGACATCGACGGCAAATTCTCTATAAAAGTGCCCGAGGGAGCCGAACTTACAGTTTCCTATATCGGGTTCATGACCCAGAACGTACCCACCAAAGGGCGCACCCACGTAGAGGTAACGCTCCATGAGAGCAATGTACAGCTCAACGAGGTGGTGGTAGTGGGCTACGGCCAGCAGAAAAAGATTTCCGTAACCGGATCAGTTGCCTCGATAGGCACCGACGACCTGAAACGTAGTTCCCAGCCCAACCTGAGCGCCGCCCTCTCGGGGAAGCTCCCCGGTCTGGCCACCATGCAGACGTCGGGACGTCCCGGCGCCGACGATGTGGCTCTGTATCTGCGCGGGGCCAGCACCACCAACGGCGTCGACCCGCTGATACTTATCGATGGTGTGCCGCGCAGCGGCATCTCTACCCTCGACCCCAACGAGGTCGAGTCTGTAACCATCCTGAAGGATGCCTCGGCAACGGCCGTATTTGGCGTTCGCGGCGCCAACGGTGTAATTCTAATTACCACCCGCCGCGGCGAATCCGGCAAAAAAGAGCTGAGCATTTCGTTTGACTACAGTCTGCAGCAGTTCACAACTTCGATCGACCGCGTGCATTCCTGGGACTACGCAGCCCTACGCAACCAGGCCGCACGCAACGACGGTGTGGCCGAAAACGCCCTTCCCTACACCGACTGGATGATTCAGCAATACCGCAACGGAAGCGACCCGGTATTTTTCCCCGACCGTGACATCATGAACGAATTCTTCAAGAAATGGGCTCCGCAGACTCGCGTCAACGTGAACATGAACGGCGGTAACGATAAAATCAACTACTTCATCAACGTAGGGTACATCGGGCAGAGCGGCCAGTTCAAGACCGAATCTAAAAAAGACCTCGGCTACGACCCCAGCTACAAGATGAACAGGTATACCTTCCGCTCCAACCTCGACATCAAGCCGATATCCAACCTCAAGATTTCGCTCAATCTGGCATCATATCTGCAGAAGGTGAATTCGCCCCAGGCCACCGACCTCTACGGAGGCGACATTGCTTCGATGACGGCCGACCTGATGGTTCACGCATGGTCGACACCACCTACGGCTCCCGGCCCCATCACCGCGGAGGGCTACACCACTCCCGACGGCACGCTCGTTCCCGCCGGCAAAATAGTTTCGTCGGTCTATAGCTCCGACCCGAAAAACAATAAATACGCCGACATCAACCGGCGCGGCTACGCCTCCAACACCAACATGAACCTCAACTCCTCGTTGGCCATCGACTGGAGACTCGACTTCCTTACCAAAGGTCTGAGCACGAAATTCATGGTGGCATTCGACGCCGTCTCAGCAACGCAGCTCACAGCCTCGCGTCTTTTCGACGTATATCAGGCCGCCCCAGCCACGGGTCCCGGAGAAAAATCCTACTATAAGGCCGTGACACTCAATGCCAACGACGTGATAGGAGCACCAGTACGCAGCAACTCTTCCAACTACTACCTCAACCTGCAGTACTACATCAACTATGCGCGCCGCTTCGGGCTGAACGACCTGGGCGCCATGGTACTTCTGCAGCGCGACCACTGGCAGAACGCCGCAGCAGACCTCCCCTACAACATGCTCGGCCTCTCGGGCCGCGTGACCTACAACTACGACCAACGCTACTCGGCACCGGGAACGCACCGTTCGGGTAGCGCTTCACATAGTCTGCTGCGGCCTGCTCGGCCCGGTCGGCCCGCTTCATGATGGCGCTGTGGTTGTTGCGGGCGGTGGGCAGCATGTTGTAGCTGGAGAACAGGAAGATGGCCGCAAAGCCAAACAAGGCAAAGTAGATGCCGTAGTTGCCTACATGGTTCGTCACCGCATACAGGCCGTAGGCTGCCGACACGATGCCGAACACGAAGATGGCCAGCGCCACATAGCGGTACACCGGCTTGCTCTGCAGCTGGGCGCGCTTGCGGCGCTCGGCGGCGCTCAGCTCGTCCGAAATCTCCGGCTTGGCTTCCAGGTACTCTTTTGCCCGGCGCAGCACCGTCAGGCTGTGCTCGGCGTCTTTCGTCAGCTCCGGCAGCTTGCGGGCGGCCTTTTCGGCCTCCTTTTTCTGCAGGGCCTGCTCACCGGCTTTGCTCAGCAGCGGGATCTGCGGCTGCTCTTTGGCCAGAACGTCCAGCAGGGCGTCCACGTCCCGCTCATCCTTGAAGTTGCACTGCTTCTGCTTGCCGCCGTCGTACTCCACCACCAGATAGGCCATGGAGGCAAACATCCCTTTGCCGGTAAAGCCGCCCTGGCTCATGGCGACCCGCTTGAACGCGCGGGTGATGCTGCCGTAAGGCAGATAATAGCAGCGGTCGATGTAAAAGCTGTTGAGGTACAGCGCCTTTTTGCCGACGCCGCAGGGGCCGATCTTTTTGCAGGCTTTTTTGTCTGCTTCCAGCTCGGCAGCGCCGAGTTTTGCCAGACCCAGTTGTGCAGGTTTGAACAGCATAGTGTATCCCTCTTTTGCGTTTTGTTTGTACCCATTGTCCCACTGTTTTTCGCAAAATGCAAGAGTCTTTTCCACTCTTAGCCAAAAGCAAGACCGGCCGCTGGTGTGGGCAGCGGCCGGTCTTGAGATCACAGGGGGTTATGCCGCCTTGAATGGGTTATGCGGCTTTCTTCTCCGTGTGCTTCTTGGTAGCATGGATAAACAGGGCCAGCATTGCAACGGCGAAGACGATGCCAACAGGGTATGCGATTGCCGTATTGTAGATGGTGGCACCCTCAGCGGTCTTGCTGTTCAGCAGGCCGCCCAGGCACTCCGGAGCCAGCACGAAGTAAGTGCAGGACACAGCGCTCATGAAGGTAGCGGGCACAGCGGTGATCCAGTAGTTCTTCTTCTCCTTGAACAGGTACATGGAAGCGGCCCACAGAACGATCATGGCCAGCGTCTGGTTGGTCCAGCTGAAGTAACGCCAGATGACCGTGTAGTTGATGAAGCCCAGCGCGTTGCCGATGCCCAGGAAGGCGCCGACACCCAGAACGGGGATGCAGAGCTTCAGGCGGTTCGCGTAGCCGTCCTGGTCGATCTTGAACCAGTCGGCCAGCGTCAGACGCGCGGAACGGAAGGCGGTATCACCAGAAGTGATGGGGCAGACGACGACGCCCACCATGGCCAGCGCAATGCCCACGCCGCCCATGGTCTTGGAGCAGACATCGTAGATGGCCTTGGACTGGCCCATGGCCAGCGCCTGTGCCAGACCGGTGTTCAGGCCGCCGGTGACTTCGTACAGAGAGCAGCCGGCTGCGGCCCAGATCAGAGCGATGACGCCCTCACAGACCATGGCACCGTAGAAAACGAAGTGGCCCTGCTTCTCACTCTTCATGCAGCGCGCCATCAGAGGCGACTGGGTGGAGTGGAAGCCGGAGATCGCGCCGCAGGCTACCGTGATGAACATGAAGCTCCAGATCGGGGTGCCCGACGGGTGCATGCTGCCGAAGTGATCCCAGATCTCCGGGATCGTATAGGCAGGGTTTGTGAAGATACCGAAGATGACGCCGATGGCCATGATGATGAGGCAGATGCCGAAGATGGGGTAGATCTTGCCGATGACCGCGTCAATGGAGATAAAGGTCGCGATGAAGTAATACACCAGGATGATGATGAGCCAGAACAGCAGCGAAGTGAACACGCCGGATGCACCGCTCTGGCTGCACAGCTCCACGATCAGGCCCGCAGGGCCGACCGCAAACACCGTGCCCACCATGATGAGCAGAACCACGGAGAAGACACGCATCACGTTCTGCATCACCGGGCCAAGGTATTTGCCGGTGATCTCGGCGATGGAAGCGCCGTCGTTGCGCTCGCTCATCATGCCGGAGAAGTAGTCATGGACACCGCCCGCAAAGATCGTGCCGAAGGTGATCCACAGGAAGACCACCGGCCCCCACAGAGCGCCCTGCATGGCGCCGAAGATGGGGCCGAGGCCCGCGATGTTCAGCAGCTGGACGAGGAACAATTTCCACTGCGGCATCACGACATAGTCCACGCCATCGTTGATGCGCACAGCCGGAGTTTCGCGGTCGTCCGGGCCGAAGGTGTTGTCTACGATCTTACCGTAGACGAAGTAGCCCACGATCAAGAGCGCCAGACAGAGCAAGAAACTGATCATACCAGAAACCTCCTTTTTTCGGTGCTGTCCGCGGCCCCATTCCGCCGCCGGGCAGCTCCCAATCTCTGGCCTCATGGTAACATATTTTTCATCATCTGCACAATATTTTTCCAGCATAGGGGTATATCGTATCCGATATACCTGCTAAGAATTTTTACCGTTGTCCGGTCTGTTTTTTGTCGAAAAGCCAGCAAAAAAGAAACGAAACCGAATTTTCGGTTTCGTTTCTTTGCCACATTTCTCTATTTTTATCAATTCCGGAGCCAAAACTTTAGCCGCTTCTTTGCCGGCGGCTTCTCATTTCATGGTCTGGGCCGCCTGTTTGTGGAGCAGATCGACAAACGCCTGTTCCTCCGCCCGCAGGCCACCCTTGTCCGGATAGACCAGGACATCCCGCATCTGCTGGCGCTGGGCCGGGCATTTCTTCAGCACCAGATGATACTGTTCCAGCGCCTTGCGGGGCATGGGTGACGCCCACATATACGCAGACGGGAGCCGCTGCAAGATCGAAAACTGGCTGCACCGCTCATACACATGGATACGCCGGGCTTGGTTCACATGCCAGCGCACACCGTCGCCGCCCTCCTCGCCGGGCAGCTGAAAGTCGTCGTGCCGGATCTCCATATACTGGTTCAGTTCGGTCAGGTCGCGCACCTCGTGCCGGGCCAGCGGGCCGTCCCGGTTGGTGAGCAGCTGATATTCGAAGTCCATCACCGGCTCCATCTTCAGCCCCCGCCGGGCGCAGTAGTGGGTGTAGTGTTCATCGTCCTCCACCGCATAGCGCAGCAGCGCCAGGTGATAGCCCCGCCGCAGCACGAAATCCAGCGCCTCCATCGAGCCGCCCTCCCGGATGTGGATATGCACCCGCTCCAGATGCACCGCCTGTTCCAGATAATCCACCGCCGCATAGGACGCATAGGTCGCATGGGGCAGCATCACCCGCAGCTCCGCGCAGCGCTCCTGCTCTTCCTCGACGCTCCGGCTCAGGCGGTCCACATCTTCCAGCACCCGCTCGGCCTGCTCGATGAACCGCCGCCCCTGCTCGGTGGGGATCATGCCGGTGGAGGAGCGCTCAAAGATGCGGATGTGATACTCCTCTTCCAGATTTTTCAGCGCCTTGCTGATGTTGGGCTGGGCCGCATACAGCTGCTTTGCCGCAGCGCTGACCGACCCCCACTGCATGATGGCGACCAGATAGCGCAATTCTGTAATGTTCAAGCTCTTCTCTCCTTTTGGCGTCGTGTGGAACCATTTTATCCTATTGTATCAGCCCCGGCGCCGGGCTGTCAAGTTGACGGCAGCGCATCGGGGCTTTATAATAAGAATACCACGTTCTCCCCTGCCGGGAGAATCATCTGTAAAACGAGAACACTGTATTTTTCGAGGAAGATCGTATGACATACCGCGTTTTGCGCATCGACGAGCAGCTGTACGGCTGCGAGGAGCTGCCGGAAGGGCAGCCCGTCTGCTGCGATGTCTTATTGGAGGACGAGACCGGTGAACGCCGGGTCATCGCCTACCCGGACGCTGCGCTGACCCGCCTTGGCATCGACGAAGGCGACACCGTCCGGCTCGACCACCATACC
>OGWR01002279.1_pt1 | contig 14025 bp, 7 predicted proteins | sample 1576061 | NCBI WGS metagenome assembly OGWR01 (sample SAMEA3541511, study PRJEB24748) | human gut metagenome | biome: human gut; feature: human-associated habitat; material: faeces | place: China | collected 2012 | reverse complement strand
CTCATCGAGGGCAAGGCAATCCAGCTTCACCCGCTGGCATGTACGGCCTTCAACGCCGACTTCGACGGTGACCAGATGGCTGTCCATCTTCCCCTCGGCAACGAAGCTGTGCTCGAAGCCCAGATCCTCATGCTCGGCTCTCACAACATTCTCAACCCCGCCAACGGCGCGCCTATCACCGTTCCTTCGCAGGACATGGTGCTCGGTCTTTACTATATCACCAAGCTCCGCCCCGGCGACAAGGGTGAGGGCCTGAAGTTCTACGGCCCCGAAGAGGCCGAGATCGCCTACAACGAAGGCCGAGTGACGCTTCACGCTCCGGTCAGCGTCGTTGTCGACGACATCGACGAGAACGGCAAGCCCTACAAGCATCTCGTAGAGAACACCTCGGTGGGCCGCGTGCTGGTCAATCACTATGTTCCCAGAGAGATCGGCTATGTCAACGAGATTCTGTCGAAGAAATCGCTGCGCACGATTATTTCGCGCGTCATCAAGTCGTGCGGTATACCGCGTTCGGCCCAGTTCCTCGACGACATCAAGAACCTCGGCTACTACATGGCCTTCAAGGGAGGCATTTCTTTCAACCTCGGCGACGTGCTCATCCCGAAGGAGAAAGAAGAATATGTGCGTGAAGGCTACGAGCAGGTTCAGGAGGTCCTCCAGAACCATGCGATGGGCTTCATAACCAACAACGAGCGCTATAACCAGATAATCGATATCTGGACACATGTCAACGCCCGTCTTGCCGACACTCTGATGAAGCAGATCAGCGCCGACCAGAAAGGCTTCAACCCTGTGTTCATGATGCTCGACTCGGGCGCCCGTGGTTCGAAAGACCAGATCCGTCAGCTCTCGGGTATGCGCGGCCTTATGGCCAAGCCTCAGAAGAGCGGCGCCGAAGGCGGCCAGATCATCGAGAACCCGATTCTGGCGAACTTCAAGGAGGGCCTGAGCGTGCTCGAGTACTTCATCTCGACCCACGGTGCCCGAAAGGGTCTGGCCGATACCGCCCTGAAGACCGCCGACGCCGGTTATCTGACCCGCCGTCTGGTCGATGTGGCCCACGATGTCATCATCAACGAAGAGGACTGCGGAACGCTCCGCGGCCTCGTCTGCACCGAAATCAAGAACAACGACGAAGTCGTGGCCAGCCTCGGCGAGCGTATCCTCGGCCGTGTCAGCGTCCATGATATTGTCGATCCGACCTCCGGCGAGCTTATCGTTGCCGCCGGCGACGAGATAACCGAAGCTGCCGTCGAGAAAATCGAGGCATCGCCCATCGAGAGCGTCGAGATCCGTTCGGTTCTCACCTGCGAGAGCAAGCGCGGCGTCTGCGCCAAGTGCTACGGCCGCAACCTTGCCACCCACCGTATGGTTCAGCAGGGCGAGGCTGTCGGCGTCATCGCCGCCCAGTCGATCGGTGAGCCGGGCACACAGCTTACCCTCCGAACCTTCCACGTCGGTGGTGTGGCCTCGAATATCGCCGCCGTATCGTCGACAACGTCGCGCTACAACGGTGTGCTCGAAATCGACGAGCTCCGCACCGTGCGCACCGACGAAGTCGATGCCAAGGGCCGCAACGTCGAAGTCGTCATCGGCCGTATGGCTGAAATGCGCATCGTCGATCCGACAACGAAAATGATGCTCACCTCGGCCAACATCCCCTACGGCGCCAAACTCTATTTCGGCCCCGGCGACGAAGTCAGCAAAGGCGACGTCATCTGTGAATGGGACCCCTTCAACGCCGTTATCGTCAGCGAAGTCGCCGGTCACATCCACTATAAGAACCTTATCGAGAACGTGACCTATCGCGTCGACGCCGACGAATCGAGCGGCCTGAGCGAGAAGATCATCATCGAGAGCCGCGACAAGACCAAAGCCCCCGAAGCCGACATCGTCGACAACAACGGTCAGGTCGTCCGCACCTATGCTCTGCCTCTGGGCGCCCACCTCATGCTCGACGACGACGCCGAAGTCAAAGCCGGCGAAATCTTCATCAAGATTCCGCGCGCCAGCGGTAATGCCGGTGATATCACCGGCGGTCTGCCCCGTGTGACCGAGCTCTTCGAGGCCCGCAACCCGTCGAACCCAGCTATCGTCAGCGAAATCGACGGCGAAGTGACCTTCGGCAAAGTCAAACGCGGTAACCGCGAGATCTCCGTGACCAGCAAACTCGGCGAAGTCAAGAAATATCTCGTTCCGCTGTCGAAGCAGCTCCTTGTTCAGGAGAACGACTACGTCCGCGCCGGCACACCGCTCTCCGACGGCGCCATAACCCCCGCCGACATCCTGAACATCATGGGCCCGACAGCCGTTCAGGAATATATCGTCAACGAGGTTCAGGACGTCTACCGCATGCAGGGCGTTAAGATCAACGACAAACACTTCGAAGTCATCGTCCGCCAGATGATGCGCAAAGTGTCGATCATCGATCCGGGCGACACCAACTTCCTCCAGCAGCAGATCGTCGACAAGCGCGCCTTCATGGACGAGAACGACCGCATCTGGGGCAAGAAAGTCGTCACCGACGCCGGCGACAGCGAGACAATCAAGCCCGGTATGATCATCACCGCCCGCCGCCTCCGCGACGAGAACTCGGCTCTGAAACGCCGCGACCTCCGCACAATCGAGACGCGCGACGCCGTGCCCGCTACCTCGGAGCAGATTCTTCAGGGTATCACCCGCGCCGCTCTCCACACCACGAGCTTCATGTCGGCCGCTTCATTCCAGGAGACCACGAAAGTGCTCAACGAAGCAGCCATCGCCGGCAAGGTCGACTATCTCGAGGGAATGAAGGAGAACGTCATCGGCGGCCGCCTGATTCCTGCCGGAACCGGCTTGCGCGCCTATGAACGCCTCGTAGTTGCCGGAAAAGACGACGTCGAATCTCTTCGCGAAGTCGAGGAAGTCGAAGCCGTCGAAGCCGATGCTCCGAAAGCCTGATAAATCCGAAGTCATAATTTTGTTATAATGCTGAGCGCCGGGTCTCCTGAGGATCCGGCGCTCAATTTTACTTCAATCTTGATGTAGCTTGAGAAGCCCCGGTCCGTGGGTTAGAGGGCGGTATGTATTGAACGGCACACCTCTCTTTCTTTTGAGGCTCTGTTCAACGCGCGGGAATAATCCTTATGCGGACCGGACTTGGCAGACCATGTAAGAGCAACGGTGTTGCGCTTACAGCGATAACCATTGAATCGGACGCCACCCGCAATTTCAGCCGCCTCCCTATTAGCAACGTGTAAAAAAATACACAAAGGGTGTAAAAAAAATCTCACGCAAAGTACTCTGCGTGAGATTTTTAAATTGAATCCGTGGATTTTTATTTTTTTGGACGTCCTTTTTTATCAAGTCCGACGGATTGGTAGAACATCTCACGGGCTTTTTTCTCGGCGCGTTTCTTCTCATAATGTCTTACGCCGGCTTCAACAGCCTTGCCGGCAAAGAACTCTATAAGGTCGGTGTTGTTGCCCTGTTTGCCCTGTTTGCTTACACTTTTACCTTTCTTGTAGCTGGGCGTGATAGCCTTATAGCCACGTTTTTTAATCTCATTCTGAATGTAGGTGAGTTCATAAGGAACGGCATAGATACCGTTTTCTGTTACAGAGCGGTGTACCTTGGGGAAATAAGCGCTTGCTTCATTCCAGCGTCCGAGCCCGCAGAGGGCGGCCAGCTGCATGGCATGATGGTAGGGATCCAGTTTGTTGCCCGAGATTTGCAGCAGGCGTTCGGTAAGCTTGAGCAGACGTTCGTAATCTTCTTTGTGCTGTGGGGTGTCGGCATCGCGGTTGAGTATGTCGGCTTTCGCCCACTTTTCAAGTGTCATATTCGGAATACCGTAGTCGCCACCGATAAACATCAGGCAGTTATTGATAAATCCATCAAGACTTCTTTTTTCCTCCGGTGTGAATTCGGGTTTATGCATATACACACTGTCGCAGAGAATATATACAGTCTTCCTCATGTAGGAGTTGTATTTCACACCTTCCTCGGGGGTAATATTGCTGTAGCAGTTCGGAAGTCTGACGGGTTCGTTAATTGCTGCTTCTACAAAATCAGTCAGTTTGGCAATGAATTTTTCTTTTTTCCAATTTTCATTGGCGACCTCGATTGCCTCGTATGCCCCGTAGGGCGTTTCCTGTGACACTTTCATGCCTTCGTCGGTAGTCTCAAGTCCGAAATAGATATAGCATTTCGGTTCCATTCCGCGGTAGCTTGTATGTAACATATACTTACCCAACGATTTTTCATCATTGCCACCACCGTTAAGATATGTGCTGATATTCCACCATGCGTTGTATACATTAGGCACTCGCGGTACCGTTACTTCGATAAGTTTCTCCATAACATCCATAGCCTGCTTGCCGGCTTCCTTGTCCTGGAAAACCAACACCGGAGGCGTCCCTGTAAATTGAAGCACATTTACGTTCTCCATGTTGATACCCGAAGGAATCACCAGGGGAACAGAGGTAGGTGCGGATTCGCCTTCGGGAAAAACTCCATACGTGGTACTGACTTTATTGTCGCCGATGTAATAACGTATTGTAGGCTCTACAGAGCCTAATGCGGCTAAGTAGAAAGCGTTAGGCCCGACATTTTCGATATTGCTGAGGTCGCCGTTCAGCTCCTTCAGATTCAGGCAGCCGTAAAAACACTCCTGAGGGATGTCGGTCACGGATGCCGGCAACTCTACCGAAACAAGGAGAGTGCACTCTTTGAACGCGCTTCTACCGATATAAGATACTGACGAAGGGACTTTGACCGAGGTCACCAGTGATCCTTTGAAAGCATTTTGGGCGATTTGAGTCACCGGATATGCCTTGCCGGTTTTGGGATGGGTGACTGTTTCGGGAATGACAATGTCCCCGAAAGCTTTCTTGTAGTCCTTGAGTTCTGCCGTACCGTTGGGTTGAATCTTGTACTTCGCATCACCGATCTTGATGTCTTCGGCCCGGACGCCGAGACTGCAGAGCGCGATGAACAGAAGTAAAATTACTTTTTTCATTGAGTTTGTTATTGTTTGGTTCTTGAAATGTGAATTTGCTTGTGTGTGAAACTGTCAGTATCCGAAGCCGTCCTGTTTCCACTGTGGCGACAGTTCGAGCGTGCGCCCCTCGAGCGCAGCGGCTATCTGCCGGGCCATGGCGTAGGCTATAGCCACATGCCGGTTGTCGAAGGCTACAATGCCCCAGTCTACACGGATGGTAAAGGCATTGCAGTCACGGCCGCCTCCGGCCCTGACGGTTACATTTTTGACTCCTGCCGGGCGATAGCGCCTGTCGAGTTCCGACTCAAGGCCGAATTCTTTCAGCATTGTTCCGGCCATTGATTCATACAGCCTTGCGAAGTCATCGAGCCGGATTAGCGTAGAGCCACCGCCGGCCTTTTCCAGGCGCGAAGTTACAAAGTGCAGTTTCTCCGGATGAACCGAGTCGGCCGCAATCAGTGCTATGGCCCAGTGGTCATCGCCGCGCGTAAGGCGGCGGATATCGTGCAGGTAAGCCCTGACGGCGGCATCTGCCTGCTCGTCGTCAAGCAGGTAATAACTCCTGGGTTCGTCGGTGTTTTCGTCATACTCCTTGCTGATATAGTTGAAGCCGCCGAACAAGGCCACATAATAGGCGAAATTGCCTATGCCTACCTCATTCGATGCAGTAGGCGCTATTATGGTGACACGGCTGCCGCGGTCGATACAGCAGCCGTAAGCCGTGCGTCCCTGGCGGGGAAACTCCTCTATTACTAGCCTGTCGGCAGGATTGTCGCTCTCGGGCTTTGCCGAGGCCAGGTTGCACAGTCGCAGATTATCCGACGCCCGGACGGCATCGATTATATCCTTGGTGTCGATTTGCTGCATAACCTGAACCGTGACAAGGGGCACATAACGCGGCACGGTGCGCAATTTGGTGGCTTTGTCCTGCTTGCGGCGGAAAGCCTTTTCCAGGCGCCGGCGCATTTCGTCGAGTTCGCGGTTGCGCTTGTCATCGGCAATGGCGTCGGAAAAACCACCGGCCACCAGGCCTGCGGGTACGGCGAAGATGGCGATATTCACAATGGCGCAGGCTATTTTCAGTATGCGTCCCCAGAAAGTTATGGGAGTGTATGTGGCGAATTCGCCCGGGTCGCCTATGTAGCCCATCGACGACCATAGCAACGCATCCCAATAATTTCTGAAAATATCGGGCTGGGCATTGTGTTCAACCAGGTAGAGCGCAAGCGACAGCACAAGGGTGGTAGCCACAAGTACCTGCAGCGATATCCACATCTCGTGTCGTGTCGACTTTACCGCACGCCAGAACAGCCTGAAGGAGTTCATCGCTTAGTCTGCGTCGTAGTTTTCGATGATTTCGTTCGCTTCATCCTTGGCCTCGGTATCGTAAGACCAGATATAATCATGACCGTCTACTTTGAATGACAGGCCGTCTCTGATTAACAGCGCTATCTTTTTTGCCAGAGCGGGATTGTTTTTTACCAAGGCCTTACGGATAACCGAGATCAGATAATCGTTGTAGATAGTGACAGCTTCCTGATATGTTTCATTCGCTTTGCCTTCGGAACTTATCTCATAGAACGTTCCGATATTTACTTTATTCACTCCTAAATCGAAATCGGCAAGGTGTTCAAGAAACAGACTTTCGGCTTCTGCATTATTAGTTGAAAGAAGAACGTCGCTTTCGGCCTTGAGTACAGAGACAGCCTTTCGGCAATATTGTGTGGATGTATATCTTTCCTCAATACCTTCGCTGCTGTCATAATGACCAATTTCTCCGGTTTTAGGATTATAACAAAATTGCGAATAATCGTCGAAGTGCGACGGAATTGAATTAAGCACAGCAAAAGCAAAGGCAAAATCGCCCTTGGCAACTGCTTTGTCGAGCTGCTCGTTTATTTTGTTGAAGTTGTCAGAAGCTATGATCTCGTTAAGCGACGCAGCGGAAGTGTCGCCCGATCCTGAACAGCTGAACATACTTAGCCCCACTGCGAGGCACAGCACAGCCGCCAAGGCTGAATTGATTAATTTTTTCATAAATATTTTTATTTTAAGGTTTTTACAGTCGTGAATCACATACCTGTGATTACAAGATGGATGTTGGCCAGGCCTTGTGTACGGTTGCTGACTTTCACACCGAGTTGTTTGCGCATGGCTTTGGCAATTTCACGGCCCCATTGATAGCCGGAATACTGTGTGCCGTCGTCGTTGAGTGTGGGTATGCGGGCTGTGAACGACAGCTCATATTTAGTGTTCGTTTTCAGCTTGAACGACCCTTTGACAGTATGCGTGTCAAGATAGTCTTCAATCCAGTCGGCATAAGTGTCGCCTTCGACGGTTTCGTCCTGAAGATTAACGCCTGCGCCGTCTTCCACCGTCACACGCAGCGAAATCTCACGGCCTTTGGTAAGTATTTCAGAGAAGTATTTACGGAGGTCTTTGTTGATGCCATCCATATTTTCTGCCAGCGAAGCCTTGAAGGCCTCAGCAAACGAGTCGCCTTCGATATTGTCAATCGCTTTAGTGGCAAAAACTTTGTTTGTATAGGGGTCGATCAGCGACAGTACGTAGTTATACGTCGACTTATAAGTCTTGCGGTCGAAATTGCTGCCATAGTCCAGCTCTACAACAATGTCGGGAGAGGCAGTTTCCAGCAGTAGTGTTTTGGCATCCTTTGCCAGATCGTCGGCTTCATCGGTCGCCGACCGGGTAGCAAGCTGCTTGAGAGTCTGTTCAAAGTCGTTGAGAGGATAATTTTTGGCGACGAACTGCTCCTGGAGAGCCGATATGGCTGCTTTATTGTTTTTGTCGGCAAGCAGATACTTCTGGTAGTCGCGGACTACGCCATCGGAGGTCTGGGCGGCGGCACCGAATTTCTGAAGCACGCCGTCGGAAGGGAGAACCATAATCTCGGGTTTCGCTTGCTCGATAGCATTGACGTCGGAACTGAGGTATTCAGCAGAGTTGTCTTCAAGGTTGTCTGTAAGACCGTCCTTTGACGATTTATTGCCGCAGCCCGACACTATAAGTGCCAGCGCCAGGTTGAGGCATATTAAAACTTTACGGTTCATATTGTTATATTCTTTTAATCATCATCTGAATCATTTCCCGATATTCTGTTGGATGGGTTAAGGAATGATGTCCATGAGCTGTTGCGTCCGAACGTCACCCCGATGTCGCGCACACAGTCGATTCCCTGCCCTACAAGGTCGAAGCCGCGGTCCCAGCGTCCGTCAACAGCAGCCTCGTGGGCGAGTTTTGCATCAAGTGTGAGTATTTCCATTCGTCGGCGGTGAGTGGCATTGGCTTTCTCGGCTTCAATTTTAGCGCGTTTTTCGGCCTTGATGTCGAGTTCGGAGAGATATTTGCCAAAAGCCGCCTTAGCCTCGGCATACTGAGGTGTGTTTGCCGGTATGAGCGCCATTATGTCGCCGACCACATCGGCATAATTCTCGGAGTTGGCCGCGATAGCCGCCTGCATGTGCGCCAGGGTGGCGGCGGCATCGCGTACAAGAATATGTTGCGAAATTGCAGGCAGACACTTCGACGAGAATTCAAACAGCGGCGTGCATTGTTGGGGTACACCGCGCAGCAGCGTATAGGCCCGTTCGTAATCGTTCTTAGCTATCAGAGCCTGTGCCTCTGCCTGAATCGAAGCCGCATTTGAATTGTAATATTCAACAATGTTTTCGGTGGCTTTTTTCAGCATCTGCCGGATTTTGTCGTTGTTATCGAGTTGGGAGAACGCATTTTTGTAAGCCTGCTCTTCGTTGTTGCCCACCCCGGTGACGCGGTCGGAAAGCGAACCGAATACAGTGCCGTCGGCTACGTTGGCGACATAGTATTGTATGCCCAGTGTCACTTGGGTTTTCTGCGGAGCGGTTCCGGTCAATTTCTTGTCGGTATCGCTGATTCCGCAGGCAAACACCATTGCCGGGTCACCGCCTATGCCGCCTATGCCGTTGGCTGTAACCATATCGAGCATACGCTGTCCGACAAGCTCTGACATTTGTTCGGTAACTTTTCCTTGCGGCTTTGGCTTCAGTATTGTCAGTTTAATGCAGTTGCCGAATATCAGGGCAGTATCTGCGGCGGTTAAACTGTTGCGCTTTGCCGCTATTGCGGATTCGCGCTCCGAGTCGGTCATCGATGACTGCTTCTCGGCAGGAGCGAATTTTTTGCCTTTCGAACCTTGGCCGCCGCACGATGCAAGCAATATGCCAAGAGTCAGCGCAATAATCGGATATTTTTTCATTTTTTGTGCTTTCTTTCTGCGGTCAGGCTTTCACATTTAATTCTTCAAGAGTGTTGTCGTAATTTACGCGGTACACCTTCAGCAGCGCTCCGAACTGAGTGTCATAATTGATTAAGTCGAACCAGACGATATTGTCATCGGATTTTGAGTCTGCAATGCTGTCGACGCGGTCGAGGATGCCTTTGTCGGCCGAAGGATTAACCCAGTCGTCGATTACTCGGCCAAAAAATGACATACCCTGTTGACGTCTGTTGCGTTTTTCGTCGTTGATTTCTCTTTGTTCTTGCTGCTCCCTGCGATATTCCGCCATCTGGGCATTGTTGCTTATCATCTGGCGCGACAGGTTGGCACAGAGTTCGTCGTCATAAGGGACACTCTTTCCTTTAAATGAGAAGAACGAAAGTTTTCCCACATTAAAATCTACGGAGTCGAGTTTGATTTGATATTCCAGCAGAAGCCCTTGTGCGTCGAGATTCTCGAGCGTAGCGACTTCGTAACTGCTCCTAAAAAATGCTTCCTCGGGATCTTCGCGACCGGACATGAAATTTTGAACTGTTCTTACACCACTGGTAACATCGTAAATATTTCCATTTACAAAGTTATTGAGGATTTCATGTGCGATTTTAGGAGCCGTAGGGTGTATGTGCCATTCGGCATAAGTTTGTTTGGTGTTGGTATCATAGTAGTTTTTGACCTTTTTGCGAAGTTTGTCCCAGTCTTTCAGATTGGTGATGTCTACTTTGTAAGCGCATTTGCTATCCGGTTTTTTTGCAAATTCAACTTCGATTATGGCTTGCGGATGGCTTTGCGAAACGATGGTCGGGACAGACGATTTAGAGGATTTTTCAGTCCATCGTATTTCAGTTCGCTGGTCGGCAGGGAGAAACACTCGTATTGTGGCGTCGACTATTCTTGCTTCCTTCTCTTTCCGCTGCTTCTCCTGTTGCTCCTCCCTGAGCTTTTTATTAAGGGCTTTTTTCTCTTCAGGAGATATATAAGGTACAATTTGGACACGGGGACGCAATTTGGAAAAGACTGCGGTATAGGCATCCAAAGCTTCGCGGTCTACGGTTATTTTAGTAAGGCTTCGGGCTGAGGCGAAAGCATCCGGATCACATTCAGGTGGAGTCAGGCCTAAAAAGCGAATTGATTTAAGGTCGGGGCCGAAGGCATGGGCGCTCAGATGAATATCGCAGGCCGGCAGTGTGAGGGAAGTGAGTGAAGGAGTTTCATCGAAACCGTGTGCTTTCACCCAGAGCCAATTTCCCTGATTGTTAGACAAGAATTCGATTTTTAGAAGTGTAGGGCTTGCAAATGCGTATTCGCCAATGCAATTCACAGGGCGGGAAATAAAAAATTCCTCACATTCGGAGTTGTTTCTCAGGCAGCGGTCGCATATTACGTTACACCGGGAATCTGCCGCGATTGTAATTCTTCTTTTTCCTGAAGGGGCAAGAAGGTATTTGTTACCCCAAGATTCAAAGAGCATGAATTTTGCCCAGCCACCTACATGCGTATCTAATGGTTGCACTTTAATTGATTTTAGTTTGGAATTTGAAAAATGTGATAATATCGCAATCTCTTGATAAGAGATTGTGTATAATCTGTTATTATCAATAAATAAATGATTTAAGTCGAGAATATAAAAGTTATTTCTAAATAATCCGCTTGCCTGGCCTTGTCAAATTCAGCCTGCCAAATAAAATAGTTCTGACCATTATGGTAGATATACTGATAAAACTGCTATCTTTGCACAAGGAGCAAGCTCTCTTATCAAGAGATTTGGATAGATGCTAAACAACGAACCTACAAATCTGTCCCTCGCAAATAGAGGGATGGAGGCTGGTTGATTGGTAGATCAGGACGGAAAAACATGTAAAATTTGGGTTTGGCAGCTGCACGCAGGATTGCGATATGTTATTGATTGTTAAATCGGCGCTTATCTGTTGGAAATTGGAACTTTATGCGCTTACTTTGCAGTATCTGTCTTAAAGAACAGCAAATATACAGTACCTTTTTCGGGGATAACATAGCCGACCGCCGGCTCTGATTTATCACACAACGAAAAGCAAATATCACAATATATTCTTTAAACCATTTGAACCATTATCTATGAAGAAAATCATTTTCGCAATGATGGCAGCGGGAGTCTTCACTCTCTCGTCATGTTCGGGCGACGACCTCTCGGGGCCGGGCGCTCAGGATGGCAATGTAATAATTACAGCCCGGATTCCGGGTGTCATGCATGGCCGCTATGGAGAGGGCGATGTCGCAAAGACGCTCCACTATGCTGTCTATGAAGGCAATGATGTTGTCTTCGCAAGCGATAAGCCCGGTTCGCCGGCGCCTCAGACTGTCGACGCCAAGAATTTCAGACTGGCGCTTAATCTCGTCAAGGGGAAGAAATATGATTTCGTGTTCTGGGCCGACGCCTCAGAGGGAAGCCCCTATGAGTTTTCGTCGTCGTCGAAGAGCGTGAAAGTCAACTATGACAATGTCGGCAACAACGAGAACCGCGATGCGTTTTTCCAGGCTGTCAAGGATCTGACTGTCGACGGTGCGCTGACCAAGGCCGTAGAGCTGCGCCGTCCATTCGCCCAGATCAATGTAGGAACAAATGACTTCGACCTTGCCGAGGCCGCCAATACCGAGGTGGCTACAACGACTCTCAGCATCAAGGGCGCCTACAACTCGCTCAACCTGCTCTCGGGCGAGGCTTCGGGCTCGGCCGATATTTCATATACGGCCGCTGTGCCCGAAAATCAGACATTCCCCATCGACAACTACGAGTATCTCTCGATGGATTATATCCTGACAGGCTCGGTTCTGCCTGATGCCGACGATGTTCAGAACGCCGACCGCGAGCTTATCGACATCGCCTACACGGTCACCTGCACCGACGGACACGATATCGACTATTCGTTCAGCAATGTGCCCGTTCAGCGTAATTACCGAACAAATATCTACGGCTCACTGCTGACCAATCCCGCCGACTTCGACATCATCGTTCTGCCCGGATTCAACGACGATCCCGGCTTTGAAGTAGAAGTTGTCGAAGAGGGGAAGGTCAAGATGGGCAACGAAACCTATAACACAATCGACGAGGCCATAGCGGCTGCGAAAGCTGCCGGTCAGACCGAGGCCAGCCTCGTTCTCGGCAACGGCGATTATTCCCAGACCAGCCTGCGCTCCGCTTCGAACGCATTCACCGCTCTGACCGTGACCGGTCAGGGCCCCGCCACTGTCATCAACAAAGCCGGCTCAATCACTCTGGCAGGCGTGAATGTCACCTTCAACAATCTGACCATCAAGACCGACAATACCAACTACAACGGCTTCCAGCACAATGCATCGGAAACCTACAGCGGTTGTGTTATCGAAAAGAAGCTCTTCCTCTACGGGCCTGCCAGATTCGAGAACTGCACGTTTAAAAACGACGGTGACTACAGCGTGTGGACCTACGGCTCGACCAACGCCTCTTTCAAAAACTGCTCGTTCGGAAGCTACGGCAAGAGTGTGCTGATCTACAGCGAAGACGCCAACCTGAGAACCGAGGTCACTTTCGACAACTGCACCTTCAGCGGAACATCGCTCAACGACTCTAAAGCCGCTATCGAAGTGGACTGCTCTCTCGCCACAAACGGCCTCTATACCGTCAATATCAACAACTGCGTGGCCACAGGCTATGATGCCGGTCTGCTCAGCGGCAATAACCTCTGGAACGTCAAGAAAGGAACGAATTTCGTCCTCAACGTCGACGGCGAGAAGGTTCAGCAGGGCCTGACCACCGACGGCAAGAAGGACTATTTCGTCAACAATGCCGACGGCCTCGTTTCGCTCGCGCGCCTTGTCAACGGCTACTATAAAGACGGAAGTATCGCTCATGACCGTCTGTCGGGCAAGACAGTGACCCTCACTGCCGACATCGACATGGCAGGCGTAAGCTTCACACCTATCGGCGCCGGAATGACCTATTATCCCGGCGAGAACTTTGCCGGAACGTTCGACGGTGCCAACCACACTATCAGCAACCTCACTGCGTCGGATAACCGTCCGAACTGGGCGGCGGCCGGACTTTTCGGCGGTCTGGTAGGAAATGTCCGTGATCTCACTCTCAGGAATGTCAGCATATCGAGCACCCACTATGCCGGCGGCATCGCGGGCTATGTCGACAATGAGACAGGTTCTGTCATCGATAACTGCAAGGTTATCGGCGGCACTATAACTTCTACGTCCGAAGAGCTCAGCGCCGGCAATTGGGATAACGGCGACAAGGCCGGCGGTATTCTCGGTTATGGCTGTATTAACGCCGACAAGGTCACCAACTGCACAGTCCAAGATCTCACGATCAAGGCTTACCGCCATTTCGGCTCGATCGTCGGACATGCCGCCAATACGGCCAACGTTACCGGCAATACGGCCAAAAACATTACTCTCGTATGGGACAAGGCTCACGACTACAAAGGCTTCGGGACGCTCTCAAATGTTCCTTACGGCGACATCGTAGGCAACGACAAGACGTTCACCGGCAGCAATACAGCCGAGAACATCACCCAGCCCACAGAATAACCCCGCGATAATATGGCATGCCAGAGGCGCCGGCGATCCCGGCGCCTCTGTTGTATGTCGGGGGCGTCGGCGCCCGTACCTATGTGCCCGACAAAGAGTAGTCGCGTGCCTTTGGCGCGCCTCAAAGGCTTGACAATAGGTTTGTTATGTCGCGTCGCCTTGGCCGCGTGCCTTTGGCTATAGTACCTGACATTTTTGCAGAATAACCGCATCAAAC
>OGWR01002275.1_pt1 | contig 14040 bp, 10 predicted proteins | sample 1576061 | NCBI WGS metagenome assembly OGWR01 (sample SAMEA3541511, study PRJEB24748) | human gut metagenome | biome: human gut; feature: human-associated habitat; material: faeces | place: China | collected 2012 | reverse complement strand
CCTGCCGATGATGGCAGGAGATGGCTATGGAGCTGTTAAATCCATATCGAATGTACTACTCTATGTATGTCTTAGTTTTATAATGATTAATGTAGGCCGTGAGTTCGTCCTTGATAAAACACGGTGGAAAAGTTACGCTCAAGATTATTTTATAGCCATGGCTACGGCTGCTTTACCATGGTTTATGATTGCTATTTATTATGTGTTTGTATTGCTTCCTCCCGATTTTTGGAATAGTTGGGAAGCATGGAAGGAGAATTTATTGTTAAGCCGTTTTGCTGCACCTACATCAGCCGGTATTCTGTTTACGATGTTGGCGGCTATCGGACTGAAGTCCAGTTGGATTTATAAGAAAATACAGGTATTGGCAATTTTCGATGACTTGGATACGATTCTTTTAATGATTCCTCTTCAGATTATGATGATTGGGCTGCGCTGGCAGTTGATTATTGTGGTGGTGATTGTGTTCTTGTTATTGTCGATCGGCTGGCAAAGATTGAATAAGTATGATTGGCGTCAGGACTGGAAGGCTATCCTCTTTTATTCAATGATTATATTTCTGGCTACTCAAATACTGTATCTGGGGAGTAAAGAATTGTATGGGGACGAGGGAAGTATTCATATTGAAGTCCTGTTGCCGGCATTTGTTCTGGGTATGATTATGAAACATAAGGAACATGACACACCTGTGGAACGAAAGGTGTCTACCGGGATTTCATTTTTCTTCATGTTCCTGGTGGGAATGAGTATGCCGCATTTTATCGGAGTGAACTTTGCGGAGACTCATGCAGGTTCTTATTCTGTAACGGGATCACAGGAGATGATGTCGTGGGGAATGATTATGTTTCATGTGGTGATTGTCTCTTTATTGTCGAATATAGGAAAACTTTGTCCGATGTTCTTCTATCGTGACCGGAAATTAAGTGAGCGACTGGCTCTTTCCATCGGTATGTTTACCCGTGGTGAGGTAGGGGCCGGAATCATTTTCATTGCATTGGGATATAACTTGGGTGGTCCGGCATTGGTTATTTCAGTGCTTACTCTGGTATTGAATCTGATTCTGACGGGTATCTTCGTTCTTTGGGTGAAGAATTTGGCTTTGCGGAGTTATACTGACTGAAAAAATCACCACAGATTAATACAAAACGGAGTTCATTCACCACAGATTACACAGATTAACACAGATTTTTCTTCATAAAGTAAGAGGGTGTTTCAAAAGTAAATTGACCTGTCAATCTGTTATTTTTTAGACGCATCTAAAAAATAGGCTTTTAAGGGTTTTGACGCATTTTCTTGGTTAATAACCCATTTATATTAAAATCTGTGTTAATCTGTGTAATCTGTGGTGAAAATTATGGTTCGTCTACAAATTCGTCTTCCATTCCGTCGATCGGTAGAATCTTTTGGCTTTCTTCGTGTGGCAACTGTTCCACTTGCCGCAGTTTGCGTTCGATGGCACGTGTTCGTTTTCCCATGACTTCTTCGAGTTGGTCACCGGCGCTTTGCAGGTTCTTTTGTACTTTTTCAAGTAATCCTCCGAATTTACTGAATTCTGTTTTGACAGCTCCCAATACGGTCCAGACTTCTCCGGTACGTTTTTGGATAGCAAGCGTGCGGAATCCCATCTGAAGACTGTTGAGGATGGCGCCTAATGTTGTCGGACCTGTAACTACAATCTTATACTCCTTTTGGAGTGTTTCGATGAGACTGGTGCGTCGGATTACTTCGGCATATATGCTTTCAAACGGGAGGAACATGATGGCAAAATCTGTGGTAAAAGGCGGGTCCACATACTTATCATGAATGTCTTTTGCCATCTTTTTGATTGTATTTTCCAATTGTTTGCCGGACGATTCCATCAATGCTGCGTCTCCCGCTTCGAATGCATCGTAATATTGTTCGTATACATCTTTCGGAAATTTGGCGTCGATGGGGAGGTAGACGGTGCTGTTGGCGTCATCTTTTCCCGGAAGTTTGATGGCAAATTCTACAAATTCGGTTCCGCTCTTTTTGGTTTTGACATTGGCGTCGTACTGTTCGGGGCTCATCATTTGTTCTAAGAGTGCACCCAGTTGGACTTCGCCGAACGTTCCTCTCATCTTTACGTTGCTCAATACCTTTTTTAGTCCGCCGACATCTTGAGCAAGAGATTTCATTTCTCCCAGTCCTTTTTGCACGTTCTCAAGTTGCGAACGGACGATTTCGAATGATTGACCGATACGTTCATTCAGGGTTTTCTGGAGCTTTTCTTCCACCATCAGGCGCATGTCATCCAGTCGTTTCTCGGTGGATTTCAGTAATGCTTCCTGCTGGCGGGCCATCATGTCGAATTTCTGTCGTTGCAGTTCTCCGGTAGTCATCATATTCTTGTGCAGAACATCTTGGAGCTGTTGCATATTCTGGTTCAGCGTTTGCGTCATTTCCATGCGAAGTTCCCGGATGCTGCGGTTCAGTTCTTCCCGGTTTTCCTGCATTTGCTGACGCAAGGCTATTTGTAATTGTTCTGCTTGAGTTTGATTGTTGCCTTTGGTTAGTGATAATACAAGTAGGACTATCATTAACACGGCAATAACAATAAGTAGAATCAGTTCCATTAATATGTCAGAATTTCGTTTCCGGTTTCAGTAATCAGAATCATATTTTCCCATTGGGCGGAAGGCAGTCCGTCGTCGGTGCAGACGGTCCATCCGTCGGCATCGTCTACAAACACTTCGTAGGTTCCCATATTAATCATGGGTTCGATGGTGAAGGTCATGCCCGGCACGATCATCATGCCTGTGCCCCGGCGTCCGAAATGTTCTACGTCCGGTTCCTCATGGAATTGCATCCCTACGCCATGTCCGCAGAGATCACGGACTACGCTGAATCCGTTCTTTTCTGCATGTTCCTGGATGGCGGCGCCTACATCACCCAGCTGTTTCCAGGGTTGTGCGGCAGCAATTCCTATTTCCATACATTCTTTGGTTACCTGTACTAACTTTTGCATATCAAGGTTGACGTCTCCAATCATAAACATACGGGATGCATCGGAAAAATATCCTTTGTAAATGGTGGAAACATCTACATTGATAATATCTCCGCTTTTCAGAATCTCATTTTTATTGGGTATTCCGTGACACACTACATCGTTGATGCTGGTGCAAACACTTTTGGGAAATCCTTCGTAGTTGAGTGGGGCAGGGATGGCACCGTGACTGGTGGTGAAATCATACACTAGCACATCAATTTCTTCGGTGGACATGCCTTCCCGGATATTCTCTGAAATATAGTCCAGCAGTGCAGTATTGATCTTGGCACTTTCCCGGATACCTTCCAGTTGTTCGGGAGTACGGAGTACTTTACGCGGTGGAAGTTTGTAACCTTGTTTTCTGTATTTCTGTATTTTTGCTTCTACTTCTGCCGGATAATTAGAGGGGGTAAACCGGAATCCCTTGATAAAGTTCTTCATTATGATAGCATATTTAATCGTATGACAAAGGTACGAGAATAAATGGAAAATATGCTTTCTTGTTTTCTAAAACTTTTCGATTCCTGATTGTCGGCACGGGTTACCATTCGTATGAAACACTAATTTGAGGTATCCATTCCCATCTTTTGCGGAGGACATTGTATTGGTATTGTACCTCTGTTTTTATTTTCCAGTTTTTATTTATTTTGAGAACAACATTACTACCCAATTGGGTGGGTTCCACTTCGGAAGGGAGGCCCCGGTGTTTTCGGGTATCAAGGTTTTGTACGCCATATATGTTGAGAGACCATTTGGGAGATAAATTATATTCTATTTGGCTTTGGATATGAAAGCAACTGGAATTTTCTGCAAAATTACTTTTACTGTGCAGCACAAGATTCTTGTTTATTCTTAACCAGGAGTAAGTGGGTAAAAAGGTGGAACCCGGTTTTAGGAATGTCTGATAAGTGCGAATGGAAGGTTTCGAAAAAATCATGGAAGATTTTAAAGTCGGTAGTGTGGGATCAAAATCTACAAATGGTTTTCGAGAGTACATGTTTTGCTCTACTTTTTCGATAAACTTTCTATTTATCTTGATCTCCTGATCGGATTCCAGCATTTGCTGAAGTCTCAATGAATCCTGTTTGTTCCATTCTTGTCCTGTTGCGGATAAGGGGAACAATAATAGGCAAAAAATATTGAATTGATATTTTCGAATGTCCATACACTGTGCTAGTAAAGTTTATTGTATGGACGGTGGAAAACAGGAAATGCTGCTCTAAACGATTAGCGACTAATAATAATTTCACATAATATGAGAATACTTTTCTTTTATTTATGATAGTTTTTTAGCCTTGAAAACCGGTTGTATCTTCTGAATCTCCGACTCAAAACCAAACCAGTAACCATGTCCTTCTTCATCGGTGGGAAGGAAACATAATCGTAGATTCTCGCGATATGCTCCGTATTCTATTTCCCAGCTTTCAGGTGGTAGCTGTCTTTTGGTTCTTACTTTTTCTGCCGGAGCTTTTTTTAATGACATACCCGCTTCTATCCATGCAATGCTGACTTGTGTCAGGTAGTCGGGATAATGATTCTTGCAGAAGTCATAGAGGATTAATCCTCTTTTTTCCAGGCTAAGAGGGGTGTCAATCACATCTGTTTGAACTAAATGATCGAGTAACTCATGTATAAAATGAGGGTTTTCGAGAATGAGTATCCGTGTGATGCTTCGCCAAGTTGGGGTATTGTAGAAACCGTCTAACAGGCGGGACAGATAATGTGCTGTCTGTAATTCATCTACGGTGATTTCACGAGTTTGAAGAACTTCGTATGGAGGGAGTGGAGAGTACTGTATGCCTAATTCGTCCGCTCTTCTTTTCATTTCGGTGCCCGGAAGTAATTTGAGGGATTCCAGTTGAATTTCTCCTGCGCCATACTCTGCTAAAGTACGGACATCATCGAAAATTTCTGATAGATGGTAGAGTGGGAGCCCTGCTATTAAGTCGGCATGGGTTTCCATGTTTTCAAGGGAACATAGATACTTGAGTCCGGCCAAAGCATCGGAGAGTTTGCCTATTCTCCGGCTTTGTTCAAGCACGTTTTCCCGAAGGCTTTGGATTCCGGCTTCCAGGTGTAGCAGTCTTTTAGGAAGGGTGGCTAATTCCTGTTTGAGTTCATCGGAAAGGAGTGCAGGATGAATTTCCAGATGAAAACAGATATCCGGGTATTCGCGGAATAGATTTAGTAATTCTTTTGCCCGTTTGTTGTTGTAATTGAAAGTGCGGTCCAGTACCCGTACATTCTTGATTCCGTGTTGGTGTATCACGTCAAGACGTTTCCGGGTTGCTTCAAGAGATAGGGTGCGAACCGGTTTTTCACCTCCACTGACACAAAAGGCACAGGTGTTAAAACATCCGCGGGTAGTTTCTAATTGCACAAAGGGTTTGCTCCAATTGAAGAAACGGCTCTCTTCAGGAGGGACTAATTCGGAAAAGTTCATGACACGGGCGAGCCCGTTGTCATGGTATGCTTCCGATTCATCCAGATAGCAGAGTCCTGTGATTGATTTCCATTCTTTTCTTGGCTGATTCCACACTTTTAACCATAAAGGAAATACTTCTTCGCCTTCTCCGCGAAACACTCCGCTTACAAATTTGTTCTTATATAAGAAAGCTTCATTATCTCCTAAAAACTCGGGACCTCCGAGTATAACACAGCAGTGAGGTAGTAACGCTTTTGCGCGTGAAACGATGTGCAGGAGTTGCTCGTGATTAAATAGCCAGTTGGTAGCTGCAATGATATCCGGTTGATGGCGGTAGATTTGATTGACGACACTACCGGTATTTTCATTGATAGTGGCGGAGACCGTACACCATTCAATGTCTGTATTATTTGCTATCTGGGCATGTAAGGCTGGCAATGCCAGCGAAGAATGAGCGTACGAACTATTTAAATCAAGCCAAAGAAGTTTCATGTGGAAAATTTAATATTATCTTTGCAAAGGTACAAAAAACTTGTGGCTTGTGATGTATAGTAAATATAAAATGCTAATTTTGTATTAATAAACGCAATAAACTAGAGAATTATGAAAATGATAAAGAGATATGCGGGTATCTTGATGATGCTGACTTTATTGGTTGGCTTTACTTCGTGTGAAGACGATGAAGATATTTATGACGATTTGATGGGACGTACTTGGGTTGGTGATTTATGGTTCGGTTCTAACAATAATCCGATAGAAAGTGGTATTCGTTTGGATAACAATGGTTTGGGAATAGATTACCAAGTTTTTGACTACGATGGTATACCTGCCGGTGATTTGCCATTCCGTTGGTGGGTGGATTATGGAACATTGTATCTTGATTATGGTTATGATTTTGCTTTACGTGAGATTAGAGGTGTTCGTGTTAGAGGTCGTTATTTACAAGGTGATTTGTATCTTGATGGAGAATATATTGATTATATTGAGTTGCAGATGCAATAGAATAAATTATAATTTAAATAGAAAAGGAGTTATATCAATCGATATAACTCCTTTTCTATTTTGAGTATATTGTTTTATTTTTTTAGAAACAACTTCTTAAATTCCGCCGGATAAGGCGTCTCGAACTCCATTAAATCTCCCGTTACCGGATGATAGAAACAAAGTTTGAAGGCATGGAGTGCCAATCGTCCGATAGGGTTGGGAGAATCTTCTCTTCCATATCTTCCGTCGCCGATAATAGGATGGCCTAAATCTTGCATGTGTACACGAATCTGATTCTTTCGGCCAGTTTCCAAATCGAGTTCCAACAGAGAATATCCGTTAGCGCGTTTGATTGTCTTATAGTGGGTAATAGATTTTGATCCACCGTCATCGTATTCACTGGAACTTACGTAAAGCGTTTTATCAGTCAGCCAGGAAACGACCGTATCATAGTCTTTTTCCATACTACCTTCCACTACGGCTACATATCGGCGGTCGGTCACTATCTCATGCCAGTTGTCGCGTAGTGTCCGCTGCGTTTTTTCATCTTTGGCAAACATCATCAAACCGGAAGTATCTCTATCTAAGCGGTGAACGATAAACACACGGAATTGACGTCCGGAGCGTTGCACATATTCATTCAGTATCGTGTAGGCAGTGCGCTCTTTCTGACGCTCCGTATTGACGGATAGAAGTCCTTGCATCTTTTCGACGACAATGATATAGGCGTCTTCATATACAATCTTCAGCAATCTGTTATTAAATTCTTTCTTTCCCTTTTGCTTGCTGATTTTCACTTTCATGCCTGCTTCAAGGGGAAAGTTGAATTGCGTGGTTATCACATTATCAACAAACACGACCCGCTTGCTTAACAACGATTTTAATTTCGTGCGACTTGCATCCGGCATCTTGGCAGCCAGGAATTCCATTAATTCCATGGGCTCTTTGACTGCATAATTGGTATATTGAGCACGTGCTTTTTCAGCAGGAGTTCTTCTAGGTCTTTTTTTCATTTCTTTTTTCTTTTGAGAATTTATTTTTCACCACAGATTACACAGATTAACACAGATTTTTATTACGGATTATTATAATCTGTGTTAATCTGTGTAATCTGTGGTGAACTCTTTATCGAAGTTCCAGCAACACCACATTTTCTACATGGTGAGTGTGAGGGAACATATCTACGGGTTGAACAGCCTTCACCTTATACTTTTCATCCAGTAATTGCAGATCCCGCGCTTGAGTAGCAGGATTACAACTAACATATACAATTCGTTTCGGTTCCGCAAACAAAATGACATCAATCACATCCTGGTGCATACCGGCACGGGGAGGGTCTGTGATGATTACGTCGGGGCGCCCATGCTGATTGATGAAATCCTGCGTCAGCATATCTTTCATATCACCGGCATAAAAAATTGCGTTCTTGATATCATTGATTTCTGCATTCACCTTTGCGTCTTCAATAGCTTCCGGCACGTATTCAATACCGATCACCTGGCGGGCTTGGCGTGAAACGAAATTGGCAATTGTTCCTGTTCCTGTATAAAGGTCATATACCAGTTCGTTTCCTGTTAATCCGGCAAAGTTACGGGCTATCTTATATAAATTATAAGCCTGTTCCGAGTTAGTCTGATAGAATGATTTCGGGCCGACCTTGAAACGTAGTCCTTCCATCTCTTCAAAGATGTGATCTTTCCCTTTAAATACGTGAACGTCTAAATCGTTGATGGTATCGTTGCACTTATTATTAATAATGTATAGAAGAGAAGTGATTTCGGGGAAAGAGTCCGCTATGAATTGGAGTAATTGCTTGAACAGTTCCATTTCGTGATCTTCCGTAATCTTGCAAATGACGATTACCATCAGTTCCCCTGTGGAAGATGTGCGTATAATCATATTCCGCAGCATACCTTCCTGTGTGCGCAGATTGATGAAAGAGTAATCGTGTTCGTAAGCGTAGTCACGTACAGCGTTGCGGATACGGTTGGATATATCATCCTGTAACCAGCATTTCTCAATAGCCAGCACCTTGTCAAAGGCTCCCGGAATGTGGAAACCCACCGCATTCATCTGGTCATACTTCACATCCTGACGAACTTCTTCGTTTGTCAACCAGCGTTTATTTGAGAAGGTGAATTCCAGTTTGTTCCTGTAGAATTCCGTCTTGTCAGAACCGAGAATCGGAGAAATTTCGGGAAGTTCGATTTTCCCGATACGTCTCAAATTATCTTCCACTTGCTTTTGCTTATATCTGATCTGCTCCGAATAGGGGAGCACTTGCCACTTGCAGCCACCGCATACGCCATAGTGTTGGCAGAAAGGAACAGCGCGATTGGGCGACAGCTCGTGAAACTTCACCGCTTCAGCTTCGGCATATTTATTCTTTTTACGCTTGATTTGCAGGTCTACAACATCACCCGGCACTACATAGGGAACAAAAATCACCAGGTCGTTTACTTTTGCGATGGCTTTTCCTTCGGCAGCCACATCCATGATTGTTACCTTCTCCAATAAGGGAAGCTCTTTTTTCTTTCTTGCCACTTTTACACCAGTCTAATAATTACTTTGCAAAAGTAGGTATTTTTTTTGGAAAAAATTCGGGTATACAGAAATATTCCGGATTGTAATGTCGAAATTGCATTTTGATAGAAAGTTTTTTCGCAAAAAGTTTTCAAGTTTGCGAAATATCCTTAGATTTGCGAACAGAAAAAAGTCATAATGTAACTTTAAACACAATATTATGGATAAAAAAAGAGTTTATACCTTTGGTAATGGTCAGGCAGAAGGAAAGGCTGACATGAAGAATTTGCTCGGTGGTAAGGGAGCCAACCTTGCAGAAATGAATTTAATCGGAATTCCTGTCCCTCCCGGATTCACAATAACTACAGATGTTTGTACGGAATACAATACGTTAGGACGTGATAAAGTGGTTGAGTTGCTGAAAGATGAAGTTGTAAAAGCGATCACTCATGTGGAAACGTTGATGAAATCTAAATTCGGTGACGTTGAAAATCCTTTGTTGGTGTCTGTACGTTCCGGTGCGCGCGCATCTATGCCGGGTATGATGGATACGATTCTGAACTTGGGATTGAATGACGAAGTGGTAGAAGGTATTATCCGTAAGACAGGTAATGCACGCTTTGCATGGGACTCTTATCGTCGTTTTGTGCAGATGTACGGTGACGTAGTATTGGGCATGAAGCCTACCAATAAAGATGATATCGACCCGTTCGAAGCAATCATTGAAGAGGTGAAGAAAGCGAAAGGGGTAGAACTGGATAACGAGTTGAAAGTGGAAGACTTGCAGGAACTCGTAAAGAAATTCAAGGCCGCTGTAAAAGAACAGACCGGAAAAGATTTCCCGACTGGTGCATACGAACAACTTTGGGGAGCTATCTGTGCCGTATTTGATTCATGGATGAATGAACGCGCTATCCTTTACCGTAAGATGGAAAGTATACCTGATGAATGGGGTACAGCTGTCAATGTACAGGCTATGGTGTTCGGTAATATGGGTGAAACTTCGGCTACTGGTGTTTGTTTCTCACGTGATGCCGGTACGGGTGAAGACCTTTTCAATGGTGAATATCTGATTAACGCACAAGGTGAAGACGTAGTGGCCGGTATCCGTACTCCGCAACAGATCACCAAGATCGGTTCTCAACGTTGGGCTATATTGGCTGGCGTAACCGAAGAACTCCGTGCTGCTAAATTCCCTTCAATGGAGGAGGCAATGCCGGAAATCTATAAAGAATTGGATGCTCTTCAGACTAAACTGGAAAATCATTATAAAGATATGCAGGACATGGAGTTCACCGTACAAGAAGGTAAACTCTGGTTCCTTCAGACACGTAACGGTAAGCGTACAGGTGCTGCTATGGTGAAGATCGCTATGGATTTGCTCCGTCAGGGCATGATTGACGAAAAGACTGCTTTGATGCGCGTGGAACCGAATAAACTCGATGAATTGCTTCACCCTGTATTCGATAAGGATGCTTTGAAGAAAGCCAAAGTGTTGACTCGTGGTCTTCCGGCTTCTCCGGGTGCTGCAACCGGTCAGGTGGTGTTCTTTGCTGACGACGCTGCTGAATGGCATGCTGCCGGTAAACGTGTGGTAATGGTTCGTATCGAAACTTCTCCGGAAGACTTGGCCGGTATGGCAGTTGCCGAAGGTATTCTTACGGCTCGTGGCGGTATGACTTCTCATGCTGCTGTTGTGGCTCGTGGTATGGGTAAATGTTGTGTATCAGGTGCAGGTGCATTGAATATCGATTATAAAAACCGTACCGTAGAAATTGACGGTGTTGTGTTGAAAGAAGGCGATTATATCTCTCTGAACGGAAGTACAGGTGTAGTTTATAATGGTAAGGTAGAAACACAGGCTGCAGAACTTTCCGGTGACTTTGCTGAATTAATGACGCTGGCTGATAAGTATACTCGTCTGCAGGTACGTACAAATGCGGATACTCCTCATGATGCGGAAGTGGCTCGTAACTTCGGTGCAGTAGGTATTGGGCTTTGCCGTACGGAACACATGTTCTTCGAAGGTGAAAAGATCAAGGCAATGCGTGAAATGATTCTGGCGGAAAATGCGGAAGGACGTCGTAAAGCATTGGCTAAGATTCTTCCATACCAACAGGAAGACTTTAAGGGCATCTTTAAAGCAATGGCTGGTTGCCCGGTAACTGTTCGTTTGCTCGATCCTCCTTTGCATGAGTTCGTTCCTCATGATTTGAAGGGACAGCAGGAAATGGCAGATACTATGGGTGTGAGCCTGCAATATATCCAGCAACGTGTAGAATCATTGTGTGAGCATAACCCGATGTTGGGTCACCGTGGTTGCCGTCTGGGAAATACTTATCCTGAAATTACACAGATGCAGACACGTGCCATCTTGGGTGCTGCACTCGAATTGAAGAAAGAAGGAGTGGAAACTCATCCGGAAATCATGGTTCCATTAACTGGTATCTTGTATGAATTCAAGGAGCAGGAAAATGTAATCCGTGCGGAAGCTAAGAAGTTGTTTGAGGAAGTAGGAGATAGCATTGACTTCAAAGTGGGTACAATGATCGAAATTCCGCGTGCCGCTTTGACTGCCGACCGTATCGCTTCTTCTGCCGAGTTCTTCTCATTCGGTACAAATGACTTAACGCAGATGACCTTCGGTTATTCTCGTGATGATATAGCTTCTTTCCTTCCTGTTTATCTGGAAAAGAAGATTTTGAAAGTAGACCCGTTCCAGGTTCTCGACCAGAATGGTGTGGGACAGCTGGTACGTATGGCGACAGAAAAAGGCCGTGCTATCCGTCCGGATTTGAAATGCGGTATCTGTGGTGAACATGGTGGTGAACCGTCTTCAGTGAAGTTCTGCCATAGAGTAGGTTTGAATTACGTTAGTTGCTCTCCGTTCCGGGTGCCTATCGCCAGATTGGCAGCGGCGCAAGCAGCAATTGAAGGATAAATTAGAAATGGCATCATATAGGCGGTTGGAGCTGGTTAGGTGCTCTAATCGCCTTTTTTGTTTAATGTAGATATACATAGTTTTTGTGAGTAATATGCTTGTTTACACACTAAATAATATTTTTGCAAAGTGATGCGTACTAAGTGTGCACTAATAGTACATACTGCTATGGCTACATTTAAAGCGTGCGTTAAGTATAAAAGAAGTGATAGATTTGTTTTTTGTATTTGCTTTGTTTTGAGGGATACGGGAAACATTTATTCTCATTTATTCCAACGATAATATTTGTGATACATTGTATGCTTGTATTCCCATATATTATCTTTCCTGTATATAACCATCGCATTGTGATTGAATTTTGAAGGATATTGTTGTCAGGCGGTATGTATTTATTTTTGATTCCTATTCTTATGATAAATAAGAGTCGTATTTATGGATACTCGTTAATTAGTGATAGGATAAAATGAAGAATATGCTGGCCTGTGAGTCTGTAAATTGAATAGTTGACTTTAAAACAAAACAAAGAATAAAATGAAAAAGCTAATTTACTTTTTACCCTTGTTGATATTTTTAATTGAATCATGCTCTAATTCTGATGATAAGGCTGAGGATGCTTATTTTGAAGTTAATACTGATAATATTCTTCTTAAAGAAGAGGGTGGAACAGCGTATCTTAATATAGCGTCTAATGTGAAATGGACAGTATTAGTTGATAATGAGTCCGTACCGGTTGCTGATTTAGAAGTAACTCCTTTGTCAGGCGATGGAGACGGAACCATTAAAATAACTTATGGTAGTGAAGTGAATAAGGCAGAGCGTGAATATGCCAATCTTATATTTTACTACTATTCTGAAGGGGAGAGGGTTAGTAAGAATGTCATTTTAACCAGAAATGAAAAAGAAGAGGAAGAAGAGTGGAGAGCTGGAATAGCTATTTTAAAATATGATTATAATCATTACTCATTAATGACTTCTGATGGCTGGAAGATAAAATCTGATCAAAGTTATTTTATGGGTGGAACTATGTATCTTGTTAGTTATCAATATAAAGATTCAATGGTTGACCAAGAAGCTAAGACAATGACTGTTGAATTTTTGTCAGAGCCTCTTTGCATTGATGCTCCAGTACGTGTTGGAAGTATTGTCGATTATCCTTCAAATGCACCATGTTATAATATTGCTTATGAAAGTAATGGTCCTGTATTTTATGATGACTATATTTTAATTGTACCTGTTTTCTATTGGGTTCATGACGGAGATGATATAAAATATCATTCTTTAGAATTAGTATATGATCCAAGTATATCCGGAGAGGTTTTAAAGCTACATCTTAGGCATAATATCTCGAATGATGAGGAGTTAAGGAGAGATAAGTATACACTTCAATATTGCGCATTTGATTTGCAATATGTATTTTCGCTATCAGGAAAGCCGGATAAAATCGTAATTGAATATGAGAAGAATCCATTTAATAGTAACTTGGAGAGTGCACAAACAACTACATACACTTTAAGCTACAATAAATAATCTATTATGAAAAAGCTACTTTTATTATCTTTGTTATGCCTTCCTCTACTTAGTATGAAGGTAGATACCCCGTCTGATACAGTATATATTTGTACTGGTCCCAAGGCGAAAGTGTATCACTCAACTTCTAAATGTCGTGGATTGAATCTTTGTAGTGGTGATATCAAGTCTATTAGTTTAAAAGAGGCGAAGAAGAGTAGGAGAGCGTGTAAGATTTGTTATAAATAAAACTTTATTCTTTTTATTATGAATAGTAGAATTAAAAATACTTCTGGTCGTTTGAAGAGGAAAACAACTTCAGTTACAGTTAAAATTGCTGGTACTGAGATTAAATTAGATCCGCGCATAAATGCAACTGAGTTTAGAAAATTTGCTTTAATGAATCCTCAACTGTTTGAACGTATTACACGCAAAATGGTAGCAGTGCCAGTTGTCGTACATGTAGAAGATGTTGGAATAAATATTGATGGATATAAGTTAGTTCCTGACAAAAAGGTTGGTTTCGATTCTCGTCAAAATCGTAGAGTTAAGTTGGCTGTAAAACAGGCGTTGCGTCATGCTCGCGAAAAACATGCTTTGTTGCCGATCTTTGGTCCTCTGCCAGATAAAACAGAGGGTGTTTTAGAGCGGGTA
>OGWR01002272.1_pt1 | contig 14053 bp, 8 predicted proteins | sample 1576061 | NCBI WGS metagenome assembly OGWR01 (sample SAMEA3541511, study PRJEB24748) | human gut metagenome | biome: human gut; feature: human-associated habitat; material: faeces | place: China | collected 2012 | reverse complement strand
AGAGACAAAACCTCAAGTGAATCTTAAGGAGACATTATCACAAGTTAATAACATTATGAAAAAAAACAGTTGACAAATTATTTTTTAGTGTTATACTTTGAAAGTCAAAATATTTAAGAATCAAATAAAATATGACGGAGAAGAAAAATGATAGGAAGAGTTTGTGGAACGGGATCGTATTTACCGATTCGGACAGTAAGCAATGATGAACTATCGCATGTCATGGAGACGTCGGATGAATGGATACGAGAACGAACCGGAATCAGATTCCGGCATGTGGCATTAGAAGAGACAACATCAGACATGGCGGCGGAGGCTGCGGCCCGGGCGTTGAAAAACGGAGAAGTAAATGCGGATGAGATCGAATTGATCTTAACTGCGACATCTTCTTCGGATGTGATTTATCCATCGGCTGCGTGTATTGTTCAAAAGAGAATCGGCGCCCAGAACGCGTTGGCATTTGATCTGAACGGAGCTTGTTCGGGATTTGTGATTGCTTTCAATACAGCGCAGGCATATATTCGCGCAGGAATCTATAAAACGATTCTTGTAGTCGGCGCAGAAAGCATGAGTCGCCTTGTGGATTGGAGTGACAGGAGCACATCTGTATTATTCGGCGACGGCGCAGGCGCGCTGATACTGAAAGCGGAAGAAGGTGATCATTATTGGCAGACAGGTCATTCTGACGGCACGAAAGATTTTGTGCTGACATTAAGATCAAAAAGTCTGTTTGAAGAACAGGATGATAATCCAAAAGATGTCTTATCAAAAAGTGATGAAGGATCGTCAGTGGAAGAACACGATGACGTAAGTAAAAATGCAGAAGATATCAGCCGGAAAAAGAAAAGTCATAAAACAGGAATTTGCATGGATGGGCAGGAAGTATTTAAATTTGCGGTCAGAAAAGTACCGGAGCTGACAGAAGAGCTTTTAGAAAAGTCGGGACTGAAAATTGCAGATATTGATTTTTTTATTTTGCATCAGGCGAATGAAAGGATTGTGAAAGCGGCGGCAAAGAAATTAAAAGTCGATATGAGCCGTTTTCCGATAAATATGGAAAATTATGCAAATACATCTGCCGCATCGATTCCGATCCTTTTGGATGAACTTGTTCAAACGGGAAGATTGAGAAAAGGTCAAAAAATATTGCTTGCCGGATTTGGTGCAGGGCTGACATGGGCTGGAAGTATTTTAGAATGGTAAATCTCTTTGAGAGATCAAACGAAAACAAATTGTGGATAAAAAATAAAGTAAAAGAGAAAAGAAAGGAAGAAATTATCATGACAGAGAGAATGAAAGAAATCGTAGCAGAGGCATTGAATGTAGAAATCGAAACTTTAAAAGAGGACACATCATTTAAAGAAGATTTGGGGGCAGATTCACTTGATCTTTTTGAATTGGTGATGGCGTTTGAGGAAGAATTCGGAGTAGAGATTCCTTCCGAAGATCTGGAAAAGATCACAACGATCAAAGATGCGGCGGCATATATGGAGGCTCACAAAGAGTAAAAAATAAAAAACCGGATATAAAAAATGAAAATAGAAACAAAGAGGCCGATAATAAAAAAGAAAAAAGTATCAGGAGAAAGTATTGTCAAAATGAAAACAGAAATAACGGAACTTTTGGGAATTGAATATCCGATCATTCAGGGCGGGATGGCATGGGTTGCAGAATATCATCTGGCAGCGGCAGTATCCGAGGCAGGCGGTCTGGGAATTATCGGAGCGGCAAGCGCTCCTCCTGAATGGGTGAGAGATCAGATACAAAAGGCAAAGAAGATGACAGATAAACCTTTCGGAGTCAACATTATGCTTATGAGTCCGTATGCAGATGAAATTGCAAAGGTAATTGTGGAAGAAAAGGTAAAAGTTGTTACAACAGGAGCCGGTTCTCCGGAAAAATATATGCAGATGTGGAAAGAAGCGGATGTAAAAGTGATTCCGGTTGTTGCGTCTGTTGCACTTGCAAAGAGAATGGAACGCTGTCATGCCGATGCGGTTGTCGCAGAAGGAACGGAAGCAGGAGGGCATATCGGAGAGGCATCAACAATGACTCTTGTACCGCAAGTTGTCGATGCGGTAAAGATTCCTGTCATTGCGGCAGGAGGAATTGCAGACGGAAGAGGGATTGCGGCTGCATTTATGCTCGGAGCAAAAGGAGTTCAGATGGGAACGGCATTTATCGTAACAGAGGAATGTCAGGTTCATGAGAATTATAAAAATGAAATTATAAGGGCAAGAGATATCGATTCAAAAGTTACCGGAAGATCATGCGGACATCCGGTGCGGACGCTTAGAAATCAGATGACGAAACTGTATCTGCAAAAAGAAAAAGAGGGCGCGTCTTTTGAAGAGCTGGAAGCATTGACACTTGGCGGTTTAAAAAAAGCAGTCGTTGAAGGTGACGTAAAAAACGGAAGCCTGATGGCAGGACAGTCGGCAGGACTTGTCACAGAGAAGATGACATGTGAAATGCTGATCCGAAAGTTAGTAAAAGGAACAGAAAAACAAATCAGAGGAAGTGTATTTTATGAGTAAGACTGCATTTATTTTTCCGGGTCAGGGCGCACAGACAGCCGGAATGGGAAAAGATTTCTATGAGAACAGCAGGAAGGCAAAAGACATATTTGATATGGCGTCTGAATTATTGTCGCTTGATATGCGGAAGTTGTGTTTTGAGAAAAATGATCTTCTTGATAAGACAGAATATACACAGGCGGCTTTGGTAACTGTCAGTATGGCAGCAGAGCATGTATTAAGAGAATGGGGGATGACTGCGGACGTTACAGCGGGATTGAGCTTAGGCGAATATTGCGCGGCAGCATCGGCAGGAGCATTTTCTACAGAAGACGCAGTTCTGATGGTGAGAAAACGCGGGATTTTTATGGAAGAAGCCGTTCCCGCAAACAAAGGGGCGATGGCGGCTGTAATCGGACTTACAGGCGCTCGGACAGAAGAAGTATTGGAAAAGATTCCGAATGTATGGATCGCAAATTATAACTGTCCCGGTCAGTTGGTGATCACAGGAGAAAAAAGCGCAGTGGAAACAGCGGGAAGTAGCCTGAAAGAAGCAGGAACAAAGAGAGTTATTTTATTGAATGTGAGCGGTCCGTTTCATTCTCCGATGATGGAAACTGCAGGACAACAGCTTGCGCGTGTTTTGGAGAATGTCAGGCTGAATCAACCGGTCATTCCTTATGTATCGAATGTGACTGCGGATTTTGTGGGAGAAACAGGAGAGATTAAGGATCTTTTGATACGGCAGGTATCATCTCCTGTGAGATGGCAGCAAAGTGTGGAAAAACTGATCGCCGCAGGGGTAGATACATTTGTGGAGATCGGACCGGGAAAGACATTGTCTGGATTTATACGGCGGATTGACAGAAATGTAAAATGTTTCAATGTCGGTACATGGGAAGAAGCAGAAAAAGCGGCAGAACAGTTATGTTAAAGCGACAGAAAGTGGAAGGAAAATGATGTTAAAAGGGAAAATTGCAGTTGTAACCGGGGCATCCCGGGGGATCGGCAGAGCGATCGCGGTGAAACTTGCGGCAGAAGGCGCAGTCGTGATCATTAATTATAATAGGTCGAAAGACGAAGCTGAAAAAGTAAAAGAGCAGATTGAAGCGTCGGGAGGACAGGTAAAACTGATTCAGTGTAACGTAGCTTCTTTTGAATCATGCGAAAAGATGTTTGAAGAGGTTATGAAAGAGTTTGGAAGAATTGATATTCTTGTCAACAATGCGGGAATTACAAAAGACGGTTTGCTTATGAAGATGTCGGAAGATGATTTTGATGCGGTCGTAGATACAAACTTAAAGGGGGCGTTTCACTGTATACGCTTTGTTTCAAGAGCAATGATACGTCAAAGAAGCGGAAGGATCATTAATATCTCTTCGGTGTCCGGGGTACTTGGAAATGCAGGTCAGGCAAATTATGCCGCATCTAAGGCAGGGGTGATCGGTCTGACAAAATCAGCGGCGAGAGAACTTGCAGGAAGGAAAATTACAGTAAATGCAGTCGCGCCCGGATTTATCCGGACGGAAATGACAGCGTTGCTCCCTATTATGAAATGGCGCTGGCGACGGACCACCCGCAACGCGCGCTTATTCTGGCTGAGCTGGAAAAACTGGATGCTCTTTTTGCGGATGATGCGAGCTAATGCTGGAAATACTCTATCAGGATGAATGGCTGGTTGCGGTAAATAAACCCTCCGGCTGGCTGGTTCACCGTAGCTGGCTGGATCGCGACGAGAAAGTAGTGGTCATGCAAACCGTGCGTGACCAGATAGACCAGCATGTGTTTACTGCTCATCGTCTGGACCGACCAACTTCTGGTGTGTTGTTGATGGGATTATCCAGCGAGGCCGGACGGCTGCTGGCACAACAGTTTGAACAGCACCAAATCCAGAAACGTTACCATGCGATTGTGCGCGGCTGGTTGATGGAAGAAGCAGTTCTGGATTATCCACTGGTGGAAGAACTGGACAAAATCGCTGATAAATTTGCCCGCGAAGATAAAGGCCCACAGCCAGCAGTGACGCATTATCGCGGTCTGGCGACCGTAGAAATGCCGGTAGCGACCGGACGTTACCCGACCACGCGCTACGGCCTGGTGGAACTGGAGCCGAAAACCGGACGTAAGCACCAGCTCCGTCGCCATCTTGCCCATTTGCGCCACCCGATTATTGGCGACAGCAAACATGGTGATTTACGCCAGAATCGCAGCGGTGCTGAACATTTTGGCCTTCAGCGGTTAATGCTGCATGCCAGTCAGTTGTCATTGACGCATCCTTTTACTGGCGAGCCGTTGACTATTCACGCGGGCCTGGACGACACCTGGATGCAGGCGTTATCACAATTTGGCTGGCGGGGTCTGCTTCCTGAAAATGAAAGGGTTGAGTTCAGTGCGCCATCGGGTCAGGATGGAGAGATAAGTTCCTAATCCAGGGAGAAAACGGTATGGCGGAAATTGGTATTTTTGTCGGCACTATGTACGGAAATTCGCTGTTAGTGGCGGAAGAAGCGGAAGCAATTCTGACCGCGCAGGGCCACAAAGCAACGGTATTTGAAGATCCTGAATTAAGCGACTGGCTGCCCTATCAGGATAAGTATGTTCTGGTGGTTACGTCCACGACCGGGCAGGGCGACCTTCCTGATAGCATTGTGCCGCTCTTTCAGGGAATCAAAGATACCCTGGGCTTCCAGCCGAATCTGCGTTATGGCGTGATTGCGCTCGGCGACAGTAGTTATGTGAATTTCTGCAATGGCGGCAAACAGTTCGATGCCTTGTTGCAGGAACAGAGCGCTCAGCGGGTGGGAGAAATGCTGTTGATTGACGCCAGTGAGAACCCGGAACCGGAAACGGAATCAAATCCGTGGGTCGAACATTGGGGCACGCTGCTGTCCTGATACGTTCAGCGAGCGGTAAATGCCGTTTTAGCGGTGCTGAATCGAATCTTTTCAGGCAAATGCCAGTAAAAACTGCTTCATAGCGCGGATTTTTACTGGCGTTTGCCTGGAGTCAAGCGATCCATTTCATACTCTTCTTTATTTCTTCGTTTTAACCCTTCCTTTCTTGTTCTTGTTTTCATTTCCGTGAAGTGGATTCCACCGTCCAGGGCTAATGCCAAAATCGGGCCTCATTGAACGCATTAATGTTGTGTTGTTGCACGGTGAGCCGCTATGGCGCGCTTTTTATACTGCTATTGCCAGATATAAACACGCGCCGCATTCGGCGAACGACCTATAAAAACGGCAAAAAACACCCTACGTCACCTCTGATTTCCTGGCGATGTCGCAGTCCAGAGTGAGCGTGGCTAACGCGAATTTTCAGGAGTGCAACAATGAGTTCTTTAAGTCAGGCTGCGAGCAGTGTGGAAAAACGCACAAATGCTCGTTACTGGATAGTGGTGATGTTGTTTATCGTCACATCCTTCAACTACGGCGACCGCGCTACGCTCTCTATCGCCGGTTCGGAAATGGCCAAAGATATCGGCCTTGATCCTGTGGGAATGGGCTATGTGTTCTCTGCTTTCTCATGGGCTTATGTTATCGGGCAGATCCCAGGTGGTTGGTTGCTGGATCGTTTTGGTTCAAAACGCGTCTACTTCTGGTCGATCTTTATCTGGTCGATGTTTACCTTGCTGCAAGGCTTCGTCGATATTTTTAGTGGATTCGGCATTATCGTTGCCCTGTTTACGCTGCGCTTCCTGGTCGGGCTTGCTGAAGCGCCATCTTTCCCCGGTAACAGTCGCATTGTAGCGGCCTGGTTTCCGGCGCAGGAAAGGGGAACGGCGGTGTCTATTTTTAACTCCGCTCAATACTTCGCAACGGTGATCTTCGCGCCGATTATGGGCTGGCTGACTCATGAAGTGGGCTGGTCACACGTCTTCTTCTTTATGGGCGGTCTGGGCATTGTCATCAGCTTTATCTGGTTGAAAGTCATCCACGAGCCAAATCAACATCCGGGTGTAAATCAGAAAGAGCTGGAGTACATCGCCGCGGGTGGCGCGCTGATCAATATGGATCAGCAAAACACCAAAGTTAAAGTACCGTTCAGCGTGAAGTGGGGGCAGATCAAACAGCTGCTCGGGTCACGGATGATGATCGGCGTTTATATCGGTCAGTACTGTATCAACGCCCTGACTTACTTCTTTATTACCTGGTTCCCGGTTTATCTGGTGCAGGCACGCGGGATGTCGATTCTGAAAGCGGGCTTTGTGGCTTCCGTTCCGGCGGTTTGCGGTTTTATCGGCGGTGTGCTGGGTGGGATTATTTCCGACTGGCTGATGCGCCGCACGGGATCGCTGAACATTGCGCGTAAAACACCGATCGTAATGGGCATGTTGCTGTCGATGGTGATGGTGTTCTGCAACTACGTCAACGTTGAGTGGATGATCATCGGCTTTATGGCGCTGGCCTTCTTCGGTAAGGGCATCGGGGCGCTGGGTTGGGCAGTAATGGCAGATACCGCGCCAAAAGAGATCAGCGGTCTTTCCGGTGGCCTGTTCAACATGTTCGGTAACATTTCTGGCATCGTCACGCCAATCGCAATTGGTTATATCGTTGGCACGACTGGCTCCTTTAATGGGGCGCTGATTTATGTTGGTGTTCATGCCTTAATCGCGGTACTGAGCTACCTGGTGTTGGTGGGCGATATCAAGCGTATCGAGTTGAAACCTGTTGCGGGGCAATAAGATGGCGACACAATCCAGTCCTGTTATTACTGATATGAAAGTCATTCCGGTGGCCGGGCATGACAGCATGTTGCTTAATATTGGTGGTGCACATAACGCATATTTCACCCGCAATATTGTGGTACTCACCGATAACGCCGGGCATACCGGTATTGGTGAAGCGCCGGGCGGAGAGGTGATTTATCAAACACTGGTCGATGCTATTCCGATGGTGTTGGGCCAGGAGATCGCACGACTGAATAAAGTGGTTCAGCAGGTGCATAAAGGTAATCAGGCAGCCGATTTTGATACCTTCGGCAAAGGTGCCTGGACTTTTGAATTGCGCGTTAATGCCGTGGCGGCGCTGGAAGCCGCCTTGCTTGACCTGCTAGGTAAGGCGCTGAATGTTCCGGTCTGCGAACTGTTGGGGCCAGGCAAGCAACGCGAGGCTATTACCGTCCTCGGTTATCTGTTTTATATCGGTGATCGGACCAAAACCGATCTTCCTTATCTGGAAAATACGCCGGGCAACCATGAGTGGTATCAGTTGCGCCATCAGAAAGCGATGAACAGCGAAGCCGTTGTGCGTCTGGCGGAAGCTTCACAGGATCGTTATGGCTTTAAAGATTTCAAACTTAAGGGCGGAGTGTTACCTGGCGAGCAAGAAATCGACACTGTTCGTGCATTGAAGAAACGCTTCCCGGATGCGCGGATTACCGTTGATCCCAATGGTGCCTGGCTGCTTGATGAAGCCATTTCTCTGTGCAAAGGGCTGAATGATGTTCTTACCTATGCGGAAGACCCGTGCGGCGCTGAGCAGGGTTTCTCCGGTCGTGAAGTGATGGCGGAGTTTCGGCGGGCGACCGGCTTGCCCGTCGCGACTAACATGATCGCCACCAACTGGCGTGAAATGGGTCATGCGGTAATGCTCAATGCAGTAGATATTCCACTTGCCGATCCGCACTTCTGGACGCTTTCCGGTGCAGTCCGCGTAGCGCAGCTTTGCGACGACTGGGGGCTGACCTGGGGCTGCCATTCCAATAACCACTTTGATATCTCTCTGGCGATGTTTACCCATGTGGGTGCGGCGGCACCGGGTAATCCTACCGCTATCGATACCCACTGGATTTGGCAGGAGGGAGATTGTCGCCTGACCCAAAATCCGCTGGAGATTAAAAATGGAAAAATTGCCGTTCCTGATGCGCCCGGTCTGGGCGTGGAACTGGACTGGGAACAGGTACAAAAGGCACATGAGGCCTATAAACGTCTGCCTGGCGGTGCGCGTAACGACGCAGGTCCGATGCAGTACCTGATCCCCGGCTGGACCTTTGACCGTAAACGTCCCGTTTTCGGCCGTCATTGATTCTGAAAAAGGACATAAATATGAGTTCTCAATTTACGACGCCTGTTGTTACTGAAATGCAGGTCATCCCGGTGGCGGGTCATGACAGTATGCTGATGAATCTGAGTGGTGCACATGCACCGTTCTTCACGCGTAATATTGTGATTATCAAAGATAATTCCGGTCACACTGGCGTAGGGGAAATTCCCGGCGGCGAGAAAATCCGTAAAACGCTGGAAGATGCGATTCCGCTGGTGGTGGGTAAAACGCTGGGTGAATACAAAAACGTTCTGACGCTGGTACGTAATACATTTGCCGATCGTGATGCCGGCGGGCGCGGTTTGCAGACATTTGACCTGCGGACCACTATTCATGTGGTTACCGGGATAGAAGCGGCAATGCTGGATCTGCTGGGGCAGCATCTGGGGGTTAACGTGGCATCGCTGCTGGGCGATGGTCAACAGCGTAGCGAAGTCGAAATGCTCGGTTATCTGTTCTTCGTCGGTAATCGCAAAGCCACACCGCTGCCGTATCAAAGCCAGCCGGATGATAAATGTGACTGGTATCGCCTGCGTCACGAAGAAGCGATGACGCCGGATGCGGTGGTGCGCCTGGCGGAAGCGGCATATGAAAAATATGGCTTCAACGATTTCAAACTGAAGGGCGGTGTACTGGCCGGGGAAGAAGAAGCCGAGTCTATTGTGGCACTGGCGAAACGTTTCCCGCAGGCGCGTATTACGCTCGATCCTAACGGTGCCTGGTCGCTGAACGAAGCGATTAAAATTGGTACATACCTGAAAGGTTCGCTGGCTTATGCAGAAGATCCGTGTGGTGCGGAGCAAGGTTTCTCCGGGCGTGAAGTGATGGCAGAGTTCCGTCGCGCGACAGGCCTGCCGACCGCAACCAATATGATCGCCACCGACTGGCGGCAGATGGGCCATACGCTCTCGTTACAATCCGTTGATATCCCGCTGGCGGATCCGCATTTCTGGACGATGCAAGGTTCGGTACGTGTGGCGCAAATGTGCCATGAATTTGGGCTGACCTGGGGTTCACACTCTAACAACCACTTCGATATTTCCCTGGCGATGTTTACCCATGTAGCCGCTGCTGCACCGGGTAAAATTACTGCTATTGATACGCACTGGATCTGGCAGGAAGGCAATCAGCGTCTGACCAAAGAACCGTTTGAGATCAAAGGCGGGCTGGTACAGGTGCCGCAAAAACCAGGATTGGGCGTAGAAATCGATATGGATCAGGTGATGAAAGCCCACGAGCTGTATCAGAAACATGGGCTTGGTGCGCGTGACGATGCGATGGGAATGCAGTACCTGATTCCTGGCTGGACGTTTGATAACAAGCGCCCGTGCATGGTGCGTTAAGACAGAAAACCAAAACCGGCTTCATAAGAAGTCGGTTTGAGATTACTGACGAAGTGGTTTCCCCCCTCGCCCTTTCAGGGAGAGGGGCGGGGTGAGGGTAATCATTCGCACTTGCGTTGGCCTGTTCCCCTCACCCTAACCCTCTCCCCGGAGGGGCGAGGGGACTGTCTGTGCTGCTCCCAGCATTGGCATTGGACGGAACCTATTTTGACTCGACAAGACGTCCATTACCCGAGAATTTTGCTGGCTTCGCGCGCTACATTATCCATCTCGTCTAACAGTTCCAGCAGCTCCGGCTCCAAATCTTCTTCTTTAGTACCGCTACGTAGCTGTTGTTCGATCAGTTGGCAGAGATTCTTCATACGCGGCACACCGCTATAGCCGCAACTGCCATGCAGTTTATGAATCAAATCAACCAGGCCTTCCGGGTTTTCTCCAACCAGCTGTTCCTCAACTTTGTTGCGAACTTCAGGCAGGAAATCGAGTAACATTTGCAGCATATCGCGCGCTAAATCGGTTTTTCCTGCTGCCTGGCGTAGTGCCAGTTGCCAGTCGAGGGTCGCATTCGGGTTCACCACAATTTCGTTGACTTCGGGCGTCACGACGCGAGACGAAATACCGCTGCCAGGCTTGTAGCGCAACAACAAATTATGCAATCGCTCTTCTTCAATCGGTTTCGCCAGATAATCGCTCATCCCTGCGCCAAGCAGCTTCTCTTTTTGCCCGGCCATTGCATGCGCCGTTACCGCGATAACCGGCGTTTGTTGCTGATGGGGGAGCTGGTGGATGAGTTCGCAGGCCCGAATGCCGTCCATGTCCGGCATTTGAATATCCATTAAGATCAAATCGAACGGCATCTGTTTCGCCCGTTCAACCGCCTGATGCCCGCTATCGCAAAGTTCCACATGTTGCACCATATCTTCCAGCAATGCGCCGATAAGTTTCAGGTTAGCGGGGTTGTCATCAACCGCCATGACTGTCATTGCCAGCTTACTTTCATCGGTTACAGGCAAAAGCGTGTTTTGTTTGTGATGACAAAATTCCGTCAGGGCAGGTAACAGGCGCGTAGGTGTTAATGGTTTCAGCAGACACGCGCCGATACCATCTTGCTTAAGTTTTTCAGCATTGACTTGTGCATGGCAAGGAAGTGCCAGCATCAGAAAATCGGTCATCGATACTGCTTTCGCTAATCGCTCATGTTGCATTGTTAGCGGCTCGCGGAAGGTCACCGCAATGCCTAATAACATCATGTCGTAATGCGCGGGAGGCAGCGCGGAGAACGTTGGGCTATAAACCACTTCCAGCGGCGTTTCACTTAAAATATCCAGCGTGCATTGCGCTGCTGCGGAGTTTGGTTCGACATAGGCCAGGCGCTTGCCGGCTAGGCACTGGGTGGATGGCCCTTCGATAATAATGTTCGGGTTCAGATCGAGATTAATGTGGAACCAGAAAGTTGAACCACGATTCGGCTGGCTATGGAACGAAATATCACCGCCCATTTCATTAACCAGTTTTTGTGTAATCACCAGCCCCAGCCCGGTGCCACCATGACGGCGGGAAATACTGGCATCAGCCTGTCGGAAGGCCTGGAATAAGCGCGATTGATCGCGTTCAGGAATACCAATGCCGGTATCCCGAATCTGCACTTCAATCTGCACTTTGGTATTACTCAGCGCACGTTTTTCTACCAGAATATCAATGTTGCCATTCTCGGTGAATTTAATTGCATTCCCCACCAGGTTAGTGATGATTTGCTGTAATCGTAGTGGGTCGCCGATCACGTTATCAGGCACGTCGCTTTTAATATTGAGCGTCAGTTCCAGCCCTTTATCGTGAGAAGAATGTGCCAGCAGGGTAACGACTTCATCCAGCGTGCTGCGTAGTGGGAATGGAATACTTTCCAGAATCAGCTTACCGGCTTCCAGTTTCGAGAAGTCGAGAACATCATTAATAATTGCCAGCAAATTATTTGCCGAACGTTCAATCGTATTCAGGTGATCGCGCTGCGTTGGTGTTAATTCTGTTTTCAGCGTCAGGCGGGTAAAGCCAATAACACCATTCAGTGGTGTACGCAGCTCGTGTGACATATTTGCCAGAAACTCGGATTTAATACGCGCCGCTTCCTGGGCGCGCTTTTTCGCCAGATCCAACTCAACGTTCTGAATCTCCATCTGCTCCAGCGTTTCACGCAGATCGGACGTCGCCTGGTCGATATTGTGTCGCATCTCTTCGTGATAAGCCGCCAGCGACATTGCCATCGAGTTGATACCGTTTTTCAGCATATCCAGCTCACCAAGCATAAATCCTTCCACCCGGCTATCGAGTTGCCCACGACGGATGCGGTCGACGGTATTCACCATGTTGCGAATCGGACCGGTTACATCGCGCATTAAGCGCCAGCCAAAAATAAGCGCAATACCGATACAAAACAGCATCATCACGCTGGAAATAAAGATCTCTTTATATTGCTGCAAGCGAACCGATTTAAGATCCAGCTCCAGCGCAATATATCCCAGCATATTTTGACTATTTTTGGCATCGCTACTGGGCGATTCGTCGGGGGAGTAACTCTCAGAAATAATCGGCGTGCGGAGGATCATTATATCGCCGTCACGAGTGACAGTGAGCTGGCGAGGAAACGGCACGTTGCTGCCGAGCTGCATTGATGAGGGATCAAGATGAAAATTGGAGGTGACAAAGAGTCGGTTATTTTCATCATAAACCGAAATCGCGCGAACAATATCGGAATGGCGACGATGCAGTACGCTTATTAACTGACCGATAGATTCGCGATTTTGCAGACTCATGCCATATTCAGTAGAAACTGCAAGCGGCTCAATAATGCTGGCACCGGCATCTTCCAGTTGACGCTGCAAGTCGTTATAGCGATGCACAACGAAAAAGATACTCAGCAATAAACCAATAAGGACGGTCGGTGCCAGGATCAGAATCATCATGCGTGCGCGCAGGCTGTAGTTGGTCATGGAGTTCCGTTATGGGACAATTAAGGTCACACTGTTAAATTGAGAAAGTCTCGCCAATGGCGCAATTCTACTCTGCAAAACGACGCACGACGACGCGTCAGATCATAACTGTTTCAGTCAACGACCTCGACTCTTTTGGTCAGGGCGTGGCGCGACATAACGGCAAAACGTTGTTTATCCCCGGATTATTGCCGCAGGAAAACGCGGAAGTTACTGTTACTGAAGATAAAAAACAATACGCCCGCGCTAAAGTCGTACGCCGGTTAAGCGATAGCCCGGAACGCGAAACGCCACGCTGCCCTCATTTTGGCGTATGCGGTGGCTGTCAGCAACAACACGCCAGCGAGGATTTACAGCAGCGAAGCAAAAGTGCGGCACTCGCCCGATTAATGAAACACGAGGTCTCTGAAGTGATCGCCGATGTTCCCTGGGGCTATCGCCGTCGCGCGCGTTTAAGTTTGAACTACTTACCGAAAACACAGCAACTTCAGATGGGGTTTCGCAAAGCGGGCTCCAGTGACATTGTCGACGTTAAACAATGCCCCATTTTAGTGCCCCAACTTGAAGCATTGCTGCCCAAAGTCAGGGCATGCCTGGGCAGCTTACAAGCTATGCGCCATCTTGGTCATGTTGAACTGGTACAGGCAACCAGCGGCACGCTAATGATTTTGCGCCATACCGCACCGCTAAGTTCGGCAGATCGCGAAAAACTGGAACGCTTTTCGCATTCTGAAGGCCTGGATCTGTATCTCGCCCCCGATAGTGAGATACTCGAAACCGTCTCTGGTGAGATGCCCTGGTATGACTCAAATGGGTTGCGCTTAACTTTTAGCCCGCGCGATTTTATTCAGGTCAATGCGGGTGTGAACCAAAAAATGGTAGCGCGTGCGTTGGAATGGCTGGATGTGCAACCTGAAGATCGCGTACTGGATCTGTTCTGCGGTATGGGCAACTTTACACTGCCATTGGCGACACAAGCTGCCAGTGTGGTGGGTGTAGAAGGTGTTCCGGCGCTGGTGGAAAAAGGCCAGCAGAATGCGCGTCTTAATGACTTACACAATGTGACGTTTTATCACGAAAATCTTGAAGAAGATGTCACAAAGCAGCCGTGGGCGAAAAACGGCTTCGATAAAGTGTTGCTGGACCCGGCGCGAGCAGGTGCCGCAGGT
>OGWR01002260.1_pt1 | contig 14095 bp, 10 predicted proteins | sample 1576061 | NCBI WGS metagenome assembly OGWR01 (sample SAMEA3541511, study PRJEB24748) | human gut metagenome | biome: human gut; feature: human-associated habitat; material: faeces | place: China | collected 2012 | reverse complement strand
GTGTCTTATATCTATATATGAGATAAATATGAATTAAAAAATAAATCTATTTTTTACGATTGTAGTAATCTTTTTCATATCTTTGCAGCCACAAAATATATTCTCTTACCTTGTAAGTAAGAGAATAAAATTGACGAATAAAAGTACTCCTATACAAATAGGAATACTTTTACAAATTCTTGCTTTTAGGGCTTTTTCTTTTTGTTTGGATGAATTGTCGCAATCACTTTTTTATTTGCTTTACTCATCGCATTGTTGTCAAAAGAAGCGAGGTAAACATGAGTTACCTTTTCAGAAGTATGTCCTAAGCTTTCACTAATCACAGAAATGGCCACTCCTTCGTCTTTGGCAGTGGTGGCCCAGCTATGGCGGGCTACATAAGATGTTAATGGAATGCTTAACCGTAACATCTTCGAAAGTGTGTGTAAATGTTGGTTGTAGAGCCGTAAAGCACTTTTGTATTGTCTGTAACCATCTTCCCCGGTCAGTGATAATATCAGTAGCAAATAGGGGGGAAGAGGCGGCTTCGTTTTTATACCTATTTATAATCTGTGCGGCATACGACTCTATATGTACGGACAATTGCTGACGGGTCTTATGGCGGTAATAATAAATGGTATTGTGCTTGACATCCGTTTTGCGGAGATGTACAAGGTCTACGAACGGAATGCCTCGTAAGTAAAAACTTAACAGAAACATGTCGCGGCTGAAACGCAAGGCGGGTTTCTTCTCCAAATCAAGATTTACCAAGCGCCGGATTAGTAAAGGAGAGATGGCCCGTTTGGCGGTAGGCTCATAGCCAGTGAATACATAGGCGAACAAATCGTCTATACTGTGTGTGAATGGAATGCCTTGTTCGGCAGCTTGGTGAGAGATGGAACGGAGCATACGCATATAGGTGGATATGGTATTATGGCGCCGCCCTTCGCCGAGCAGCCGGTCTTCGTATTGCTTGATGAGGCTGGGGGTGAGATCTGCAAAAGTGATGGAACGGTGGCCGATGAAGCGGAAAAAGCTGTTCACTGTACTGGTATATATACCGGATGTACTGTATCGTCCGGCTTGTTTTGTCCGCTGTATCAGGGAAGCGGAAAAATTATGTATAGTATTCATAATCTGAATTTTAATATTTTAAATACATATAAAACAACCTTGAGCATGAAATGATTGTATGGCAATCAATGCACGCTTAGGGGAGAAATGGTAAAATTTCTATATAAATTCAGATATGTATTCTCCGGGCAGACAGGAGGAGGGTTACAGTATGCCCGAACGTACCCGACTCAGTGTTTCGGGGGTCATCAGCAGATAGGACGCAATGTGCGACAAAGGAGCCCGCTTGATGACTTCGGGCTGATGTTCCATGAGCTGGTTATAGCGCTCGCGTGCAGTCTCAAACCGCCAGGAGTCAGCCTTTATCTGTGAAACAATCAGGGAATATTCCAGAATCTTCCGATAGAACATGTTTATTTCCCATGAGATTTCGGTAAGTGTCAGCAGCTTGTTGTATGGCAGCAGGTATACGACACTCGGTTCGAGTGCCTCAATCATGAGGTGGGTGGGTTCCTGCTTCAAGGTACTTTCTATGCAGATGATGATGCAGCCTTCATAGGAAAAGTGTTCGGTGACGTCTTTACCGTTTTTATAATAGAATTGGCGCAACATGCCTTTTCCTACAAATACGATATTATGGCTTATCTGCCCTTCATTGAGTAATAATGCGCCCTTTTCTACTTCCTTGCGAATGAGGATTTCCTCTATCAACCTTCTTCCCTCGGGAGCCATGCCTGGATAGCGGGAGTTGATAGCGGCATCTACGGTTTCTTTCAATAGTGCATCCATAAAGCCATAATTTGTTTGTTCGAGGGGCAAAGATAAGGTTTTTACGAGAAAAAATCAGCTCCGTATGAAACTTTTGTTTACCCATTTCATGCCATACCAGCGGCGGACGAAAATGAAGCCGCGGATATTCTCGTCCAACAGGAAGGCTACCCACATGCCGCAGATACCCCAGCCGAAGGGGAAGCCGAAAAGGTATCCCACACCTACAGCTACACTCCACTGCACCACCAACCCTACGTAGAAGGGGTAGTTGACATCTCCTGCCGCACGAAGGGCGTTGGTGGCGAAGATGTTGATGGGGCGGCCTATTTCGAGGAGTACATCTATGATAAGGATGGTGGCACCCATACGTATGATGTCGGGGTTGGACGTGAGCCAGCCAAAGATGGCATGCCCCGAAAGGGCGAGGATGCAGGACAGCATGACGGTAATCATGACGGATTTCTTCATGACGTATTTTCCCATAAGGAAGGCTGCGTGAGGTTTCTTCTCGCCTATCAGATGCCCGATACAGATGGCGCCGCCTTGTGCCATGGAGATGCTGAACAGATAAGCGAACATGATGATGTTGACACAATAGGTACGGGTGGCGAGCGCTTCCACTCCCAGCATGTTGATGAAGTAGGTGATGACGACTTGCGACGAGCTGTACGACAATTGTTCGCCGGCAGAGGGCAGGCCTACCTTCATCAGGTTCTTTAGTTCTATCCACGGAAAAGGGCGGAAGTATGCCGGTGGGAAACGGTGGATGTGCTTGCGGAACAGTATGACGAACAGTATAATCATGGAGACACCCCGGCTGAAGGCTGTGGAGATGGCGGCGCCTTCCACGCCCAGTTCCGGAAAGCCGAAGCGGCCGAAGATGAGGGAGTAGTTGCCGATGATATTGAGGATATTGACTACGACGGTGACCATCATCGGGTAGATGGCCTTGTTGGCACTGCGCAGGGAGGCGGAGAGGGTGAGGGATAGTGCCTGGAAGAAGGCGAAAGCGCCTACGATACGCATATAGTCCATGCCGTCCTGCATCAGTTCAGCGGTGAGCCCCATCAGCCGGAGGATGGGATGGGCGCAGGAGAACAGTACCAGGCTGACCGTGATACCTACCGCCAGGTTGACGAGGATGGATACGCCGACTACTTGCACTACTTTCTTGTGTAGTTTCGCACCGAGATACTGGGAACACAGAACGGACGTTCCGAGGTTGATGACTTCGAAAACGAGGAAAGTGAGCATGATAATTTGGTTGACTACCCCTACGGCGGCAACACTGTTGTCCGAGTGGCGGCTCAGCATGATGGTGTCCACCGCACCGAGCATCATGATGAGAAGTGTCTCTATAAAAATGGGGGCGGCCAGCTTGGCAAGCCGCTTTTTTAGGCTTTCTTGTTGTATCATTGTCCGTGTATGTGCACTATACTTTAAAAATCGCGCAAAGATAAGGAAAGGTTGAAAAGGACGGTTTGATATGTATCAAATTTTTTTTCTTGTTTTAGGGTTTGAGTGTTAACGTGTTATCTCAAATTGTATGAAAACGGTGAAAAAAATATGTAGGAAAGATTTGCACAGTCCAAAAGTTTGCCCTACATTTGCACCGCATTTGAAAAGAATGCTGGTTATAAAAAAGGAAGTTTGGGTGAGTGGCTGAAACCACCAGTTTGCTAAACTGACGTACGGGTAACCGTACCGGGGGTTCGAATCCCCCAGCTTCCGCCAGATGCACTCTTAGCTCAGTTGGTAGAGCAACTGACTCTTAATCAGTGGGTCCAGGGTTCGAATCCCTGAGGGTGTACAAGACAAATGCGAGGGTGGGTTCATCTAACGGTTAGGATACATGCCTCTCACGCATGGTATACGAGTTCGATTCTCGTACCCACTACAAAAACAAGAAAGCGGTTGACTGATGAAACGGTTAACCGCTTTTTGTTTTTCATTTTTCTGTTGTAATCCGAAAATAGTTTCTATATTTGCACCCGCTATGGCGAAATGTATATTCTATATCTTGTTAGGGTTGTTCCTCATATCGAAGTTCACTTCCGTTTCTGATGATATGGAGGGATGTAAGACACTCCCTACTGCGGATGTGCATTATTTCTCCGGAGCCCAGCACAGCTTGTCGGGGGCAGATGGCAGACAATGCCAGGAAAAAGGGGAGGACGCGAATTATAATTGCCTGGCAGATGCCGGTTGCATAGGAAATACCTTCTCATTACGGCATGCCTCTTGCTCGAAATTGTTGAGGCTTAATCCGGACTTCATTGCCGCCAAGGTTGCGAGAACCCTGAAAACTCTGCTCCCGGAAGAAAAGACAACTTCTTTCCCCTTTACTTTCCATCCCCATAAGATTTCATATAGATATTATGTATATACGCTGAGGCGTATTCTTATTTAGTACTTTCCCTTCCTCTCTTTCGGGAGCCAGAGAGATTGCCCGTCTCCCCATGCCGAGTTTTTCTCTATTTTTTAAGTACTGATAATCAATATATAATGGATTTTCTATTAGATTTTATTCTCCATATCGATCAGTATATGATTGATATAGTGCAGGAATATCATATGTGGGCGTATGCCATATTGTTTCTGATTATTTTCTGCGAAACGGGGCTGGTGGTCACACCTTTCCTGCCGGGCGATTCCCTGCTTTTTGTGGCGGGAGCTATTGCCGCACTGCCCGACATGCCTCTCGAGGTCAATGTGCTGGCTTTGATATTGTTTGTTGCCGCGGTATTGGGCGACTCTTGCAACTACATGATAGGGCATTTCTTCGGGCAAAGGCTCTTCAATAATCCCGATTCCAGAATATTCAAGCAAAGCCATCTCGACAAGACCCATGAGTTCTATAAGAAGTATGGAGGCAAGACAATTATCATAGCCCGTTTTGTGCCTATCGTCCGTACGTTTGCGCCATTCGTGGCGGGGATGGGTAAGATGCATTACTATTACTTCATGCTGTACAACCTGATTGGGGGCGCCTGCTGGATTGCCATCTTCTGTTATGCGGGTTATTTCTTCGGTGACCTTCCGTTTGTACAAGAGAACCTCAAACTGCTGATTGTGGCCATTATTGTGGTTTCCATACTGCCGGCCGTGGTAGAAGTGCTGCGTGCAAGACTGAAACAACGAAAACAAAAATAAATTAATATACTTAGTACATTTATCCATTATGAAGAATTCTTTTTTTAGCCGGTTCACACCGAAAGAACCGAAATTCTTTCCTTTGCTGAAGCAATTGTCTGAGATTTTATTGTCCTCGTCGGCTCTGTTGATAGAAATATTGGGCCATGACTCGCCTGAGAAGAGGGCGGAAGATTATAAACGAATCAAAGATTTGGAGCGCGAGGGCGATAAGCTGACCAATCTGATTCTGGATGAACTGGGCACTACTTTCATTACTCCTTTTGACCGGGAGGATATCCATGACCTGGCTTCGGGCATGGATGATGTGATTGATGGAATAAACAGCTGTGCCAAGCGTATCACTATCTATAATCCGCATCCTATTTCGGACAAGGGGAAAGAGCTGGGACATATGGTTCAACAAGAAGCGGCCCTCATCGGCCAGGCCATGGATGAACTGGAGGCATTCCGCAAGAGTCCGGATAAGCTGCGCGCATATTGCAACCAGCTGCATGACATAGAAAACCGGGCAGATGATATTTATGAATTTTTCATCACCAGGCTTTTTGAAGAAGAGAAGGACTGCATTGAACTCATCAAAATCAAGGAGATTATGTATGAGTTGGAAAAAACGACGGACGCAGCCGAACACGTGGGCAAGATTTTGAGGAGCCTGATTGTGAAATACGCATAAACGAACGGACGCATGGAACTATTAGTGATTATCATTGTACTGGCTCTGATATTCGATTATATCAACGGTTTTCATGATGCGGCCAATTCTATTGCCACCATTGTGTCTACCAAAGTGCTTACACCGTTTCAGGCGGTGATATGGGCGGCTTTCTTCAATTTTGTGGCCTTTTTCATCGCCAAGTGTGTCATCGGCGGTTTCGGCATTGCCAACACCGTATCGAAAACGGTGATGGAGCCTTACATTACTTTGCCTATCATTCTGGCCGGCGTGATTGCGGCTATTGCCTGGAATCTGTTCACTTGGTGGAAGGGAATCCCTTCCTCTTCTTCGCACACGCTTATCGGAGGTTTTGCCGGAGCTGCCATCATGGCACACGGTTTTGAGGCCATCCAGTTGAGTATCATTCTGAAGATTGCGGCATTCATTTTTCTGGCTCCCTTGATTGGTATGGTGGTGGCATTTGGTTTTACGTTGTTGGTCTTGTACATTTGCCGCAGGGCGCATCCCCATACGGCCGAGGTGTGGTTCAAGAAACTGCAGCTGGTGTCTTCGGCTTTGTTCAGCATCGGGCACGGTCTGAATGATTCACAGAAGGTAATGGGTATCATTGCTGCGGCTATGATAGCCGGACATTCGGAAGGACTGGGAATGGGGATAAACAGTATTGATGACCTGCCGGACTGGGTGGCATTCTCTTGTTTTACGGCCATTTCACTCGGTACCATGTCCGGCGGGTGGAAGATTGTGAAGACCATGGGGACTAAGATTACGAAGGTGACGCCACTGGAAGGGGTGATTGCGGAAACTGCCGGTGCGTTTACGCTTTATCTGACGGAGTATCTGAAGATTCCGGTAAGTACGACACACACCATTACGGGAGCTATTATCGGAGTAGGGGCCACGAAGCGGCTTTCGGCTGTGCGTTGGGGAGTTACGAAGAGTCTGATGACCGCTTGGGTGCTGACTATCCCCGTCAGTGCTTTGCTGGCAGCAGGGATTTATTGTATCGTATCCCTTTTTTAGAAGTGCTGCCGCATAAAAAATAGACGGGTTCGTTTTATTTTGCATGAGGTTTGCACTATCTTTGCAGCCTGAAACTGTAAAATAGAATGCACATTGGACTGGCTATATAGTTTATTCGTCGAGCACTCCGCCTTGCAGGCGGTTGTGGTACTCTCACTGATTTCCGCTATCGGATTGGGATTGGGGAAGATACATGTTTGCGGCATTTCATTGGGAGTGACGTTTGTATTCTTTGCCGGCATCATTGCCGGGCATTTCGGGTTGTCCATAGACCCGCAGATGCTGAATTATGCGGAAAGCTTCGGGCTGGTGATATTTGTGTATGCTTTGGGTTTGCAGGTGGGACCGGGCTTTTTCAGCTCTTTCCGTAAAGGAGGGGTACAACTGAATATGCTCGCCACGGGTGTAGTGCTTATCGGCACCCTGCTGACTGTACTGGGCAGCTATGGGTTGGGAGTATCCCTGCCGGATATGGTGGGCATACTTTGCGGTGCCACGACAAACACACCGGCACTCGGTGCGGCACAGCAGACATTGAAACAGATGGGATTGGAGTCCAGTACCCCTGCTTTGGGGTGTGCGGTGGCATATCCGCTGGGGGTGGTAGGGGTCATTCTGGCCGTACTGTTCATCCGTAAGACGCTGGCGCATAAGGAAGACCTGGAATTGAAAGAGAAGGATGACGTGAACAAGCCTTACATTGTTGCGTTCCAGGTGCACAATCCTGCCATCTTCAACAAGAGTATCAAGGAAATAGGCGGGCTGAACAGCTATCCGAAGTTCGTGATTTCCCGCTTGTGGCGGGATGGGAATGTGAGTATTCCTACCTCGGAAAAGATTATAAAGGAAGGTGACCGCCTGCTGGTGATTACCTCGGAGAAAAATACGCCGGCTCTGACCGTGCTTTTCGGCGAGCAGGAGCATACTGATTGGAACAAGGAAGATATAGACTGGAATGCCATAGACAGCCAGTTGATTTCGCAACGTATCGTGGTGACGCGCCCGGAGTTGAACGGCAAGAAGCTGGGTTCTCTCCATCTGCGTAATCATTACGGTATCAATATCAGCCGGGTTTATCGTAGCGGCGTGCAGCTGCTGGCCACAGCGGAACTGACCTTGCAATTGGGTGACCGCCTGACCGTAGTGGGCGAAGCCGCTGCTATACAAAATGTGGAGAAGGTGCTGGGCAATGCTGTGAAAAGCCTGAAGGAACCGAACTTGGTGGCGGTATTTATCGGCATTGTCATCGGTCTGGCTTTGGGAGCAATTCCTATTTCCATTCCCGGCATCAGCGCTCCCGTGCGGCTCGGATTGGCAGGAGGCCCTATCATCGTAGGTATTCTTATCGGGACATTCGGTCCGAGGATGCACATGGTGACTTATACTACGCGCAGTGCGAACCTGATGCTCCGTGCATTGGGATTGTCTCTTTACCTGGCTTGCCTGGGACTGGATGCAGGTGCCCATTTCTTCGATACGGTATTCCGGCCGGAAGGGCTGTTATGGATTGCTACGGGTTTTGCGTTGACTGTGGTTCCGGTATTGATTATGGGTATCGTTACCTTCAAGTGGCTGAAGATAGATTTCGGAACAATGGCGGGTATGCTGTGCGGAAGCATGGCAAACCCCATGGCGCTGAACTACGCCAACGACACCATTCCGGGAGACAATCCGTCTGTAGCTTATGCTACGGTTTATCCGCTGTGCATGTTTCTACGGGTAATTATAGCCCAAGTGCTGCTCATGTTCTTCATTAATGGATAATGAAGAATGAGGGATATTATCAACTGTCAATTATCAACTATCAATTAAATAACTATGGGAAATATAACTCCGGAAAGTATTGTCAATGACTTGCGTTATTTGCAATTATTATCACGCAGTTTTCCTACCATTGCTGATGCCAGTACAGAAATCATCAATCTGGAGGCCATTCTGAATCTGCCGAAAGGTACAGAGCATTTTCTGACGGATATTCATGGCGAGTATGAGGCTTTTCAGCATGTGCTGAAGAATGCATCGGGGGCAGTGAAACGTAAGGTGAACGAAATATTCGGGCATACACTGCGCGAAAGTGAGAAGAAGGAAATCTGTACGTTAATTTATTATCCGGAAGAGAAGCTGCAACTTATCAAGGAGCAGGAAACGGACCTGGATGACTGGTATTTGATAACACTGAACCAGTTGGTAAAAGTATGCCAGAACGTTTCGTCCAAATATACCCGTTCGAAAGTACGCAAGGCACTTCCGGCAGAGTTCTCGTATATCATTCAAGAGCTGTTGCACGAATCGAGCATCGAACCTAACAAGCATGCCTATATCAATGTCATAATCAGTACCATTATCTCTACGAAGCGTGCGGATGATTTTATTGTGGCGATGTGCAACCTTATCCAGCGCTTGACCATCGACTCGCTGCATATCGTGGGCGATATATACGACCGCGGACCGGGTGCGCATATTATCATGGATACTCTCTGTGATTATCATAATTTCGACATCCAATGGGGTAACCACGATATTCTGTGGATGGGTGCCGCATCGGGTAATGATGCTTGTATAGCCAACGTAATCCGTATGTCGATGCGCTATGCCAATTTAGCAACGCTGGAGGATGGTTATGGCATCAATCTGTTGCCGCTTGCAACGTTTGCCATGGATACCTATGCGGATGACCCTTGCACCATCTTTGCACCGAAAATGAACTTTGCCGATGCGGAATACAATGAGAAGACCTTGCGGCTGATTACACAGATGCATAAGGCAATTACGGTTATCCAGTTGAAACTGGAAGCGGAAATCATCAGCCGCCGTCCTGAGTTCGGTATGGAGAACCGGAAACTGCTGCATCTGGTGGATTTCGAGCGTGGTGTGTTTGTATACGAAGGCAAGGAATATCCGTTGCGCGATGTGAATTTCCCCACCGTAGACCCGGCGGACCCGTATCGTCTGTCGGACGAAGAGCGCGAACTGATGCACCGGATTCATTCTTCTTTCATGAACAGCGAGAAGATGAAGAAGCACATGCGCTGCTTGTTTACGTATGGCGGCATGTATCTGGTGTGCAACAGTAACCTGCTTTATCATGCTTCCGTGCCTCTGAATGCGGACGGCAGTTTTAAACATGTCCGCATCGGCCAAAAGGAATACTGGGGACGTAAGTTGCTGAAAAAGACCGACCAGCTGATACGTACCGCTTACTTTGACGAGGACGGTTCGGACGAGAAACAGTTTGCACTGGATTATGTCTGGTACATGTGGTGCGGACCGGATGCCCCTTCCTTCGATAAAGACAAGATGGCTACCTTTGAACGCTATTTTGTGGCCGACAAAACATTGCATAAGGAGACGAAAGGGCATTACTATGCTTTGCGCAACGAGGCTGAGGTGTGTGACCGCATTCTTGAAGAGTTCGGCGTGAAGCCGGGGCCACATTCGCATATCATCAACGGACATGTACCGGTAAAGACCATTAAAGGTGAGAAACCCATCAAAGCGGATGGTAAGCTGCTGGTGATTGACGGTGGTTTTTCAAAAGCCTATCAGCCGGAAACGGGAATTGCGGGATATACGCTGGTATATCATTCCCACGGCTTGCAGTTGGTGCAGCATGAGCCGTTCCAGAGCCGTCAGAAAGCCATTGAAGAAGGACAAGACATCAAGTCTACAACCCTGGTTGTCGAATTCAATTCGCAGCGTATGATGGTGAAGGATACGGATAAAGGAAGTGAACTCGTTACGCAGATTCAGGATTTGATGAAACTGCTGGTGGCGTATAGGACGGGGCTGATTAAGGAGAAACAATAATTTATAATTTCAGTATCGTCACCCCGCCCTCTACAATGATGCCTTTGTCATAGGTTTTCCCTTGGGTGTAGTAGCGGCTGCCGCCATAACCGCCGGTGAGGAATATGCCAAAGCGGTCGGTCAGGTGGTATTCCAGATTGACACGTGCCTGGAGGGCATAGAGACGTGCCGGAATGCCGTAGTCCTTGTTCTTGAAGGTTTCTATATGTTGGTATCCCAGATCTCCGCTGATGAACAGCTGTTTGTAGAGCGGTAATTCAAGACCGGCACGGTAGAAGAGGGCAGCGGAAAACTTATCGCCAAAATCCAGATAATGGGTACCGCCACCGAGGATGGTATAGAAGAGCCGGTTCTTGAAACGGGCACCTACATTCAGCTTGGTGGCATTACCACCGAAAAACATCAGTTGAACTTTTGTTTGGGGATTGGCATTGACTAATCCCAACTGGAAACCATCTAATTTTTCTTTGTAGTAGTTGAATAGACCTATTTGAAGCCCTTTGGCACGTATGGCCATATTGGCAGCGCCTATTTGTAATCCTCGGGCTGTACCACCCACCACATTGCCCAGGCCGGAAACCTGAACACCGGTCATATCTCCGGCGGTGATGTTGGTAAGGGCGGACATCTGCATGCCATTCAAGTCTTCACCGATTACACTTAGCAGGCCGGCCCCTGAAAATCCTTTGAAATTTCCACCGGAAATATTGGCGAGTCCGGCAAAGTGTATGCCGGAAGCACCTTCTCCGCTGATATTCAACAGGCCGCCTATGGAGGCGCCACGATTATAGTCCCCACTGATGTTTGCCAGACCGGAAATGATGACGCCTTGCGCATGGTTTCCGGTGATACCTACCAGTCCCGAAACGGATACTCCGATAAGGTTGTTGCCATTGATGTTGGTAATTCCTGCTATCTGCATGCCTCGCATGCTTCCCCCCACCATATTTGACAGACCTGCCATCTGTACACCGTTCACATCCCTGCCGGTTACACTGCCAAGAATATTCATGCCGAGGCCATTCAGACGGTTCATGGAGGAGAACACACCCAGATTGAAGCAGGTGCTTCCTATGGTATCAGTCCGCTGTGTGGAGATGTTTTTCCATAAGGAGATATTGATACCTACCGGGCCATGGTCTGTTCGTGGAGAGCGTTGTTTCCGGAAAGATTTCTCGGAGGATTTCTGAATCGTATCCGGCTGTACGCTGCCCGGATTATGTTCTTGGGCAAGAGCTGTCCCTGCAAAAAGCAGGGACACAAGGAGGAGGGAAAGGTTTCGTTTCATACTTTTTTCTATATTTCGTCCGGCCAGGGAGCTGGTTGGCGGGTGGCACGCAACAGAGGGCGCTGCGCATCCACAGACCGGAGGTAATTACTTAATTTCCGTGACAACTCTTTGACAACTTCAGGCTTCTCTCGGGCCATATCATGTTTTTCACTGATGTCGGCGGGGATGTTGAAAAGTTCCCGTCTACCGTCACCGAAATAATACACCAGCTTCCACTCGCCCGAACGGATGGAGCAAGTGGCTCCGATGCCCGGGCCGGAAGGACCCCAGCTATTGGGATAATGCCAGTAGATATCACGGTCTTTCATTTTACCTTTTCCGGTGAGCAATGGCATGAAACTGATGCCGTCGCGTTGCTGTACGGTTGTATAGTTGTCTACGCCTGCCATCTCAAGGATGGTGGGGAAGAAGTCCTCTATCATCAGGTAATGGTCGCATTGGGTTTGGGGCGCTACGATGCCCGGCCAGCGGACAATCATCGGTTCACGTATGCCTCCTTCGTAGGCGGAACCTTTACCACTGTTGAGCGGATAGTTCTGGACATGCAGTTGTCCGGCGCGGGTATGGGCCGCCAAACCGCCATTGTCGGACATGAAGATGAGGATAGTGTTTTCCGTCAGGTTGTTCTTGTCCAGATAATCCATAATGTCTCCCAGACTTTTGTCCATACCCTCAATGAGAGTAGCATAGGCAGCTTCTACCGGAGGAAGGCCTTTGTCCAGGTACTTCTGGTAGAAACGCATGTCAAGTTGTATAGGGGTATGGATGGCATAGTGTGCCATGTACAGAAAGAATGGCTTGTCAGTCTGCTGTGCATCGTCCAGGGCCTTCATGGCCTCTATGGTAAGGGCTTCACTTAGGAAAGTGTCGGTTCCATGATATTTCTCCAGACCGGGTACGGCAGCCAGCGGGCTTTTACCGTCTGTTTTGTTGCCGAAATTCTCCTTGCCATAGTAGCTGGCAGGTGAACCGGCAGCATGTCCGGCTATGTTCACTTCAAACCCCATTTTCAACGGGTCGGCTCCGGGAGTGCCTTCAGCACCGAAGTGGGCTTTTCCGCAATGAATGGTGTGATAGCCATGGTCTTTGAGCACTTCGGCCAGGGAGGTGACTTGTGTGGTCCGTTCCACGCCAGGCTCTTGACAAATGCCGTTAACGTTCCATTCCGGATAAATCATGACCGAGTCGGGTTGTTCATGGGTAGTGTTCTTGCGGAGGGTCCAACTGGTGACTCGATGCCTGGCAGCATTCATTCCCGTAAAAAGGCTGACACGCGTAGGTGAACTGATGCTGCATGCATAGGCCTGCGTAAACATTTTGCCTTGTGTAGCCATCCGTTCCATGTTGGGAGTATGGTACGTATCGTTGTACTTGGTACGCTGTGTCCAAAAGGGGAGGGACGTGTCTTGCCATCCCATGTCATCCACTAGGAACAGAATGATGTTTGGCTGCTCTTTTGGAGCAGGTACGGCATCCCCAGGCGGCATGCCATACGCTTCTCCCGCCATTCCGCATATCGGAAGCATGGCGGATAATAATAATTCGTTTCTCATTTAGATAATAATTTAGAAAGGGTTAGATAGGTTGTAGTTTAATTGTTTTTTACATTATCCTTTGGCCTCCTGATACAAGAAGCGTTTGATAGATTTCTTCGGCGTTTTTTCAAATTCTTCAGGATAGATTTTCATTTTGAATATCTGGCTGTATGCGGGCAGTTCTGCATTCAGTGCCACACGGTTTTCCTCCATGACGCGTTCGATGTCGTCATTGTTCAGCCCATGGGCAAAGGCATCATCGAAGTCGGGGTAAACCAGACCTACCAGTTTCTCATTCTGCTGCACGATGATGCTTTCGGCTACATACGGCATATTGTTCAGTTTGTCTTCTATCTCTTCCGGGTAGATATTCTGACCGCTCGGACCAAGGAGCATGTTCTTGCTGCGTCCCTTGATGCTTACGTTGCCTTCGGCATCCATCAGGGCAAGGTCTCCGGTGTGCAGCCAGCCGTCTTTGTCGAGTACCTGTACGGTGGCCTCGTCGTTCTTGTAGTAACCCAGCATGACATTGGGACCACGGCAGACAATCTCTCCCGGAATGTTTTCGGGATCGGATGATAGGATTTTCACCTCCATACGCGGTGCGGCCTTTCCGCAAGAACCGGGTTTGAAGCGGGTCCAATCCTCGTAACAGATGATGGGGCCGCATTCCGTCATTCCATAGCCTACCGTATAGGGGAAATCTATCATCTTTAAGAACTGCTCCACTTCCTGGTTGAAGGCAGCTCCTCCTACAATGATTTCTGCAAAGTTTCCGCCAAA
>OGWR01002234.1_pt1 | contig 14219 bp, 9 predicted proteins | sample 1576061 | NCBI WGS metagenome assembly OGWR01 (sample SAMEA3541511, study PRJEB24748) | human gut metagenome | biome: human gut; feature: human-associated habitat; material: faeces | place: China | collected 2012 | reverse complement strand
GGCCAGTAGCCTGCCCATGTGTGGCCGTCCTCGTAGTCGTAGGTGATGGTGGTTTCGCTGCACTCCGGGTGGGCAGATACGATTTCATTGATGGCCGCGCCGAAACGGTGACGGAAAAGTCGGTGTTTCGCTGCAGTATCGCCTTCCAGCGCTGCGTAATCCCTGCCACCGGCTTTTATGAATGGGACGCCGCCAAGCACAAATACAAGAACAAGCTCTAACACTCAATAGCCTTTGCAAAAAATCACAAGCCCGCCCTTTTTTGCAGGGGCAGCCAGCCCTTGCATTTATTGTCGATATCTTGACTGTAATGGAAGAACTGTGATACAGTTAGAGAGAAAAGGGAGTGCTTTGTGGATGTTTTTCCATGCTGCGAACAGCTGCACACACTCTGCCCGGAGCCGTTGGACTTCTGCAACCGCGTGGTGGATACCAAAAAGGCGGCGCACAGAGCGCCGTCATCAAAAACTGCCTGCAGTATATTTCCACCCATCTGCGCGAGGATCTGCGTTTAGAGGAACTGGCGCACGAATGCGGGCTGTGCAGCCGCAGCCTGTCGCTGAAATTCAAGGCGGAGGTCGGCTGCGGCATACCGGAGTACATCCACCGCGATAACCCACACGGCGTATAATGAACGCAGGAAGGAGGGAAACACCATGGTCTGCGACGGGGATTTTTACCGCCAGTATCTGAACGGCGATGACGCGGGGCTGGAGGCCCTGATGAAGAAATACGGCGACCCCCTGACCCTGTATATTGACGGCTATCTGCACGACGTTCACGAGGCGGAGGAGCTGATGCTGGATGTTTTCGCCTATCTGTTCACAAAAAAACCGAAGATACGGGACGGCGGCTTCAAGGCGTATCTCTATAAGGCCGCGCGCCACATGGCACTGCGCCATAAGAGCAAACGAAAGCCCCTGTTCAGTCTGGACGAGCTGACCGGCGAGCCGGACGGGCAGCTGCTGGCGGTGGAGGTCATCCGGACGGAGGAACGAAACCGCATCCTGCATTTCTGCATGGATGAAATGAACCCGGACTATCGGGAAGTCCTCTATCTCACCTATTTTGAGGATATGAGCTACGCGCAGGCGGCGGAGGTCACGGGAAAAACGGTAAAACAGATCACCAACCTGGTGTATCGCGGAAAAGAGAGCCTGCGAAGGCTGCTGGAACGGGAGGGGATCACAAATGCGGAGTCATGAGGAACGGGTCGCTGAGACGAAGCGGCGCATCGCCCAAATTGAGCGGGAGAAACGGCGGCGGCGCAATACGATCACCATGGCTTCCGCCGTGGCGGCGTGCCTCGCGCTGCTCATCGGCGCGTCCCTCGCCATGCCCGGCATCGCCGCAAATATCCAGACAGGCGACTATTCCGGCTTTGAAACGGCGGCAAGCATCTTTCACGGCGGCGCGGCTTTGGGATACATCGTCATCGGGCTTTTGGCGTTTTTACTCGGCGTGTGTGTGACCGTTCTGTGCTTCCGGCTGCGGCAGATGAACCGGGAGGACGATCAGAACAAAGAACGCGAGGGGATTCATGGAGCTGATTGAGAACCTGCTGCAATTGCTGACCACGTTCGTCGGCGCGCTGCTTTCGGGCATATCCTACCGGAAAAGCGGACGACAGGCATATTTCCTGCTGCTGTGCTTCTACGGCTGCTTTGCCCTTGGCGCGCTCTACTGGACGCTGTATCTGCTGCTGTTCGATACCACACCGCGAGTCTTTTATGTGTCGGAGTTCGGCTGGGTGGCAAGCCTCATCTTCCTGCGCATTTTGCAGGCCACTCTGGCGGGAGCAGATGAGCGGGGCTTCCGCTGCCGCAGGGCGTGGCTCGCGCCTGCGTTCGGTGTGCCGCTGCTGGCGTTCTACTGCATCTTCGGGGATATTCTCTCCAACCTGATCTGGTGCGGCATGATGATATGGCTCTCCTTCTGCGCCATTCGTGGGCTTGTCTATGCGAAAACGCAGACGGGCGCGGCGTGGAATACGCGGTACTTCCACATCGGCGTGCTGTGCTTTACGTTCGCGGAGTATCTGCTCTGGACGGTGGGCTGCTTCTGGCCGGAAACCTCACCGGCAAGCCCCACCTTCTGGTGTGATATGCTGCTGACGCTTGCGATTCTGGGGCTGCTGCCCGCCACGAGAAAGGCGGTGGCTGCATGACCTACATCGAGAATATTTTTATCTGCATAGTGTCCCCGCTGCTGGTGGCCGCTTTGTGCATGGGCAGGCGGCAGCTTCGCTTCTTCCTGTTCTGCATTGCCGGGATGGGGGTGTGCCTGCTTTCGGCCTATATCAACACCTTCCTCGCGGCGGTATGTCAGGCGGACGCCCTTGCCGCCACGGCGGAGATTGCGCCGGTGGTGGAGGAAATGATGAAGCTGATGCCGCTGGTGTTCTATCTTCTGGTATTCGAGCCGGAGGGGGATAAGATCAAGCCCGCCGCCATCACGGTCGCCCTCGCCTTCGCCACCTTCGAAAATGTGTGCTATCTGATCCAAAACGGCGCGGACCGCTTCTCCTTCATCTTCTTCCGTGGCTTCGGCACGGGCGCGATGCACGTCCTCTGCGGCTTGATCGTCGGCGGTGGCCTTGCATACACGTGGCAGCGGACGTGGCTGAAGATCGCAGGCACCTGTGGGCTGCTGGGCGCGGCCATCACCCTCCACGCCATCTACAATCTGCTCATCGCCTACGGCGGCGCGGCGCAGTATGTGGCCTACGCCCTGCCGGTGCTGCTGGTGGCGGCGGGAAAGCTGTCCGCTTTCCGCTTATCGCGGAGAAAATAACCGAACATTCCCTCCTTGAGAGCTGCTTTTTGGCGGCTCTCAAATTTTTTGAAAAATTTTGCGTTTTGGGTGAGAGTTTTTTCGATTTTTTGTACCTATATAAGTGAAAGGGTCTTTAGGCCACAGTTTCAGGCAAACCGGAAAGGGGATTCAAACGAAATGTACGATACCGCAAGACGGGTCGCACTCGTCAAGCAGCGGGTGCGGGAAAATACCCGCCGGAGGCAGCGGCGCGGCATCTATGGACTGAGCGCTATGTGTATGCTGCTGTTCGCGGCACTGATGCAGGCGGCGGGCACGGTCGTCGGGCCGGGGCAACCGGAAGCATGGGGCGTGTTCGGCGCGATGCTGCTGCGGGAGGACGCGGGCGGTTATGTGCTGGTAGGCGTTGTCTCCTTTGCCGCGGCGGCAGCGTTCACCGCGCTGTGCTTCCGGCTCAGAAACAGAGAAAACCAGAAAAAAGGCGGGGCGGACAAACCGAACCGACACGAACAGGAGGAGAAAAGCCAATGAAAAAACGAATACTTAGCATACTGCTCGTCTGCTGCATGGTGCTGACCATGCTGCCGACAGCGGCGTTTGCAGCGGTGAGCGATTCGCTGGGCAACACACCCAAGGAAAATCAGGCGATTTTGGAGCAGCTCTCCGCCCTGACCGGCGGCAGCAGCGACCAGGTGCTTTCCATGCTGAACGCTTTGGGGCTGCTGGATGAAGACGGCAATTTCAAGGTGGATCAAACCATCACGCTGGACGGCCAGGTGTTGACACTGGCGGCTGTCATGGAGCTGCTGGAAAATCCCGCCACGGATCTCACCCGTATAGCCGACGTGGATGGGACTCCGGTGGCGCTGGGCGATTTGAAGACCATGATCCAAATCGAACAGGAGCTGCAGCGGATCAAGGACACCTATTTCTCCGGCAGGGAGTTTACCGGGGAAGCACTGGAGAATCTCAATAGCCTGATGGAGCAGCTGGAGCTGCAGGGCATCAGCTTGCGGTATTCCGCCTTTGCCACAAAGCCTGAGGGCGTTGAGACGGTGGATATGAGCGGCATGATGAGCCAAACGCTGGGGAATCTCGCAAACAACACCTGGAACTCCGGGCCTTTTACTGTATACAGAGGAAAACCGGCCGGCTTTTCCTACCGCATTCAAAAAGGCCAGCTCAGCGATTATATCACCAATGTGGAGGTCTCGATAGGCGCGGTGAGTGGGGTCGAGCAAAGCGACGGGTCCTACAGGCTGACCTATGCGGTAGACGGCTACAGTTTAGGTGGTCAGAAAATCACTGTCAAGGTTCAAACCAAAGGAGGGAACCCAGCCTGGCTCGAGAATTCTTATTCCTATGGCGACCTGCTGGGGATGATTGAATTTTACGATGCGGAAAATCTGGTGTTCTATGACGGCGCCAGCTATGCCGACCACTGTCAGCTCAAGCTAATAAAGACGGTTGGCGTCCCCACAATACAAACATCAATGACCGCGCCGAACTATGAGGAAAGATACGAAAGTACAGACACAATACAGGGGGATATGTATATTCCTTTGCTGGCAGATGAATACACTACAGCCCTCGGTGCCAACAATCCGGACTTCGTTGCGCTAAGCGATACCATCAGAATTCTGGATGGCGCTCGCAACTCGGTGCTTCCCGTCGGCTCCGACCCATTTTATCAACCATACCAAATCGACGCCAGCATCGAGTTTAACTGGAGTACCGAAAAAGCTGCCTATACTGGCGATGCGCCGTATGGCTGGTATAAAAACCAGCCCTTTGCCCCGTTCTATCTGACGGAGTACAAGTTCAATGAAGAATCTCTGGGGCTCAGCAACAACAGAACAAAAGCGCTGAACTGTACGATCAACAAGGGCGAAACAGTCAGCATCTCCCTGCAGTCTACCACGCAAAACAGAGGGGATCAGCAGTACTGGCTGCCCTTCCGACTGTATATGAAAAGTGTACAGGGCGAAATCCAAAATTCCTGGGCCACCACCAAGAACAGCAACGTCACCGCCAAGCTGGTGGACACGGACAAGCCCATCATTCAAAGCGTCACGGCCCCGGCGGGAACCTATGCCAGCGGACAGCACGTGCCCATCACAGTTACCTTTAGCGAGTTCGTGGATCTTAGAAACGCCAGCGTGACCATCAACGGCAAAGAGTATAGCGCCGCTGATCTTTCCATGAACAACTACGGTGTCACGGCAATGCTCTGGTACCCAGTGCAGGATACGGATGCCACCACGGTCACCGTCAATGGTATGACCGGCGTGAAGGATGTTTTCGATCATACGCTGGATACCACACACTATCTAAGCGAGCCGATTACCGGCGTTGCGCTGGAGAGCGTCTTGATGCGCAACGCCCCCACCGCACTGACCGCCGACTACGACAACGGCAAGGCATCGTTCACGATGAACGCCAACATGGCGCAGGCCTACAAGACCGTATACAACGATTATCACACCCCGGAAGGCACAGAGCCGAAGGAAGCCCCTTTCCGCCTCGAACTGAGGGACAACTCTACGGATGAAGCAATCCATCTGCAGGTCTATCTGGACACAGAGAAGGAAGCCTTCACCATTAGCGACTATGCAATCGCACCCGCAGCTTACACCCGCACCTATACGGTGACGCTGCAGGCCAACGAGGGCACGAAAGACTCTCCTAACTGGGTGAATGTTCTTCCCCTGACCCGGCAGTTCACGGTGGCAAAGAAAGTTTCCGCGCACACGGTGACCATAGTCCCGGAAACGAATGACGCCGACTATACGATTTCCCTCGCCGATTCCGCCCGCCCCACGCTTCAGGCCAAGGTTTTGGGGGAAAACGGTGAGCAGGCCAGCTACACCACCGGTAAATGGAGCAGCAATGACCTGGACATTGCCACCATCGACGAGGATACCGGCCTTGTTGCCACCACAGGAACCAAGGTGGGAACCGTCACCTTTACCTTTACGGCGGACAACGGGACTGAGGACCCTGCCGATGATGTGACGGGCCAGTCACAGCCCTATACCGTGACGGCAGGCGATTCCCTGGCACTGGTGATTCCCGGCGGCTCGTCCATCGTGACGCGGGTAAATCAGCCCGCCACCGTGCTGTGGAGCTCCAACGCCGCGCTGATGGCGCCGAACAAAGAGTTCAATTACAGGATCGACCTGTATGATGGCAACTACGAGAATGAGGCGGCGCTGAGCGGCCTCAAGCCCGTTGCGACTTATACCGCCGGCAAAGATGAAAACAGCGTGCGGATCGAGGAGAATGTGCTCTCCAAGCTCTCCAACGGCAATATCCCTGCCTACACGGTATTGGTCTCCATGCCGCACCCCAACGCCGGGGGTGAGGACGTCCGCCTGTCGGCACTTGCCTGGATCATCGTGCAGGCACCACCTGCCACGGCCAAGCTGACACCGCCCCAGAGCATTTACCACAAGGATACCGACGGCGCCGTCAATATCGGCTGGTCGGTGGAAAATGCCACTACCGGCGCCTCTCAACAGCCCACGCTGACCATTACCCGGGTCACAGAGGACAACAGCACCCATGAGGTGGCCAGCGAGCGCCTATCCGGTACCTCCGGAAGCTACTCCCTGCCATTACAGAGTGTGAAAGCCGGCAATCTAAAGGACACCTATCAAGTGGTTTTGAGCGTGGAGAATCCTGGTGAGGAATCTCCCAGCACCGACTCCTTCCCCCTGTATGTCTACGATGCCGACGCACTGAAGGTGCAGAACGACAAAGGAAAGACGATTTCTGCGCTGACCATGGACAATACCTCCAAGGTCAGCGGCACCCTGCCCACCGATACAGCTAAAATTTTGCAGCTGCGCCAAGAGCTGGGGCTGATCGAGTACATAGGCATCAACTATGACGAGTACGGATGGAACTCCTTTAAAGACGGCATCCGGTGGCTCTCCAGCAACAACAATGCCATTTCCGTCAACTACAAGCAGGGCGGACTGTATGAGGACATCAGAAACTTCTCCTTTGATTCCTACCTTCCCGAAACCAAAATGGCGCTGTCCGGCTTGGCCAACGGCACCGCAACCGTCACGGCTACCCATGCCGCCACGGGCATGAGCGCCGCCGTACAGGTGACAGCGGAGACGCTGCAAAATAAGTTCTATCTCTTCCAGCTGACGCCTGCAGCGGAAACTACGCTGCAATACACCGACGGCACAGGTGTGCCCAAAACGGTCACGACCAACAGTGAAGGCGTGCTGGCGCTTTACGAACCCAACGGGATCGCCAGTGAGGTGTCTCTGCGGTCCGGCTCCGGCGCGGATATTTATCTGGGCACCATCTATAAAGAAAATCTGCGTTCCGGCGAGCGGGATGCCACAAAACTGCAGCTTTATCCCTTGAATACCTTCAGCCTTCGGCGAGTCGCCCGGGCATCTGTGACGCTCATCACGCCGGGCGGCGATCCGCTGGCGAACAAGACGGTGACCGTTCGCGGCGGCGTTTATAAAAACGGAGGCTACTGTGAGACAGCTCTGCTGGGCTCCAGGGCAGGAGCACTTGTCAGCGGCATCACCGGCGACACCTATACCACGGATGAGGCGGGAAATATAACCGTCTATCTGGATTCCACCCAGTTCTGGTCGGCCGAAAAAGGCGAGAGCAGCACCACGGCGCTTTCCGCTCTGGATCAGCTGGAGTACATTCTTGAGATCAGCGCAATTGACGGCGACAAGTACTATCCGCTGCTGCTGACTGTCAACGGCAAGCTGGGCGTGGACGATGTAATGCGCACTGCAGAGGGCGTTGTCTCTCTGGAGCGCGTGCCGACGGGGGAGGAAAACAAACCCTTCATTGTGGCGCAAAGCGTTGATTATGGTCTTGCCAACGGTCAGAAAGTGGATGTCCGCAGCTCGACCGGGAAGATTGGCCCTAACAGCAGCTTTAAAACAGCAACCCTGCACACCACCATGTTCCTTTGGGGCGAGAAGATTGCCGACGCGCGGAATTACAGTCTCAAGCTGGCGGACGAATACGGCGTTCTTCCTGCCGCCCAGAGCAGCAGTACCAAGCAGTATCCCTTCTCATCCATCCCTGTAGCGGAAAACGATCTGACCCTCACCGAGGCCACCATGACCACCTCTGGATGGATCGCCGACGGCAAGGATGTGGGTATGAAAACGCAGCTGAGCCTGAACGGCAGCCTGCTGCAGGAGAAAATAATGCCCTTCCGGGTCGTTGATTTGACCCGAGTGCCCAAGGTGACAGAGGATGACCGCGTCACCGGTATTCTGGCGACGATGGGAGCCTCCAGTGTAGTGAAGGGAGTCGACTTTGGCGGAGTGGGCGACAGTAACATTCTCAAGGTGCTGACCGGACGGCTGGATGATCTGAGCGGTCCGGTGGACACTTCCGTGTTCAAAATGATCATCACCCCCAGCGAAGATCCCTCCGTGTTCCGTGCCATGATTTGGGCCGGGTACAACACGCTGGAGATGGAGGACATGGACTATTCCGAGGACGGCGTGGCGTTGGGTGCGAATGTGCTGACGCAGAACCTGGAGGTGGGCGTGCCCAGTACCGGGGACCTGAGCCAGATGGCCCAGGGAACCTATGATCCCAAGGGGGACTACAAAACCAACTCCTTGGCCGACAATGTCACCAGCACGGATCTCAACTTGCAGTTGGAGGGCTTTTACGAAGCGGAGATCCGCTATAACGCCGAAAAAAAGGAGTGGGAGGTTTTCACCGTAGGCGGCGGCTTTACCTCCGGCGTTGGCGTGGGCTTCTCCTTCAGCGTGAACGCCATGGCTGGCCCCGTGCCGTTGACAGCAACCTTTGAGCTGGGCGGTGCCATTCAGCTGGATTTCCGTACCGCAGTGCGCTACGGCCAGCAGGGACAGGGCACAGAGCTTGCCTGGAGCGATCCCACGGCCACGGCAGTGAATGACTTTTTGACCACGCTGCGTATCAACGCCTATGTCCACGCGTTTGGCGGCATTGGCTTTGACTATTCGATCGTGGCACTGAAGATCGGCCTATTCGGCAATTTGGATGTGGACAGTCAGAATAAGTTCCTTTCCCGCACCTATCTTGCCGACGAGACAAAGCGCCAGATCAACGGTCAGGCCCTGGGGATCCAAAGCGAAGTGGGAATCAAATTTGTGGCCACCTTCCTGTTTATCTCCTACGAGGCGGTGATCGCCTCCGGAACCTTTGGAGCCACCAAGACTTTTAATAATTGGAAAACAATCGACGACTACTGGAATAGCGCCACCAGTGGGCTGAGCCTTGCCTCGCTGCGGATGGCGGCGGCCCAGAGCGGAATGCAGGTGGCTTCTGCCAGTGCGACGCTCCAAAGCCGGGACTATCTGGAGCAATATGCCCGTACTTGGGGCCAGCCCCAGCGGCGGATGATGCTGTTCTCTCTGAACTCCACCAATGGGCTGCAAAACATCCAGTCCAATGCCAACCCCACATCCTATCCACAGCTCAGCGATGACGGGAAGGTATTGGCCTACATCAACGACGGCAACATCGGCAATATTTACGCCAGCCGGGCACATTTCTCCACCCTTAATGGCGGCGTCTATTCTGTCTCCAGCCAAATTGCCGATCCCACAGGGTTCCCCGGCTACGGCGACACGAGCGTTTCTCTGTCCGGCACTGACAGCTTCGCGGCGGCTGCTTGGGTTCGCATGGGCACCGACCTGCCGGGTAAAAATGCCGGTGATCCCGTGACATTGGAAGAGCAAAACCTGCTGATGAACAGCACGGAGATCGTAGCGTCCGTCTATAACGGCACAACCTGGACTTCCACCCGTCTAACCAACGACGGCACGCCGGATCTGGCCCCAGCCACGGCAGTGGGCGGCGATGGCAAGGCCATCGTGTTCTGGCGCAGCGTCTACACCCCCGATCCCGGCACGCAGGGCAGCAACAACCTGCTGAACTTCACTACCAGAGATTGTATCATGTACCGTTGCTATGACAGCGGCACCTGGAGCGAGTCCAAAATGCTTTATAACGGTGCTACTGGCAGCGTGAAGGCGTTGCAGGCGGCCATGCTGCCCGACGGAACCGCTATGGCGGTTTACTCGCTGGACCGCAGCGGAACCGGAAAAATCTCCGACTACGAGATCGCCTATTGTACCGTGGATGCTGGCGGAACGCCCGGTACAGCCATGCTGGCGACCTGTGACAGCAATCTTGACGAAAACCCCCAGGTCGTTGCAGCCAACTTCGGCAGCGGGGGCGACCGATTTGTCATCGGTTGGCATAGTGTCCGAGACGGCAGCAGCGATATCCAGCTGTTGGCTGTGGACGGCAGTGGCACCATGTCCAACAGCTTCCCCGGCTCTCTGTCTGCCCTGACCAGCAGCGGCAACGCCGTCGTGGGCGGAGACTTCCGCTTCGCTTCCCTCAGTGGGGATCATCGCAGCCTCAATGATCTTACCATCGTCTGGAATGAGACTGTCAATGACGCCAACGGCGCGGTAGATCACGGCATTTTGAAGGCGGCCAAGCTGCGCTATGCCGCAAATACCTACACGCTCTCCGCACCATTGGAACTGGCAGAGCTGCCGGATCGCACGCTGGCTGACCACTTTGATGCCTATGTCAGCGGCAGCAATCAGGTGCAGGCTGCCATTCAGGCCACCCGGTATGACGATGAAAAGCCGGAGGTAATCGGCGGCGTGACCGTTCCGGGTGAGGAAACGATCCTCTATACCGCTACCTCTAATTTTATCACCGATGCGGTGGCAGTGGAACAGATCGGTGTGGATTATGCAACGCTGGCGCTGAACAGCCTGACACCCATTCGCTTTACCATCCGCAACACCGGGCTGAACGATGTGACAAACCTAACGGTCAAGCTTGGCAGCGGGGAAACCGCCACCCTTACGGAAAAACTGCTGCCCAATGAAAGCACCACCCTTACCGTCTGGCACCATGTGAGAGACCGCGTGACCGACCCGAGCTATACCATCACCGCCGCCGGCGGCATCAACGAAAACGGCACAGTGTATCTGGATTATCCCGACATTGGCATCTCGCAAATGGAAGTGATTGCGGAGAGCGCCGGCAAGCGCACGGTGCGCATGACCCTCTATAATTCCTCTGCCGCCACGCTGGCCGGCGGAAAGAACCGCGAGGTGAAGCTTGCGTTCTATGCGGATGATCTGCATACCAAGCCTGCAGAGGTAGCCTGCGCCACAAACGGCGTATCGGTTCGCGGTAATGAAATCACCATTTCCGAAGACAGCGCCCTCGCCCGCATCGATCAGGGGACCTTTACACTGGACCTGACCTATGATCTGGGCAGGTATATGACATCCATTGGCAAAACCGAGATCCCCAATGTGGGTACCTATCTGTACGCCGAGGCGTGGGCGGAAGGCCAGATCGGTGGAACGGGAGGCAATCAGCGCCTCCCGGAGTATGACGGCAGTGACAGCGAGGCCAGCGTCCATATGACCGGCGCACTGGCCCGCACCGGAGAGCAGCTGACAATGGATGTGACACAGGGGAACGACGGCAACGGTCACAGCACCGCCGCCATTACCCTGCGCAACAACTGCCTGCAGCCTCAGACTAGCGCAGAGCTGGTGGCCACGCTGCTGGATGCTGCCGGGGCCGTTCTGGAAACGAAAAAGACCAGTATTGGCGGTGCCATCTCCGGGGAAACCTTCCAGGCGGAAACCGTCACCTTCTCCCGGCTTGGCACCCGCGTAGTGGTGCGAGCCGCAGTGCCCGGTAATGACCTTCTGACCTTTGAAGGTCTGGCAGTGGGGCTCGGCGATTTTACCGCCAACGGAACGAACTATACCTATACGCTGCAAAATGATAGCGGAGCAACATCTACGCTAGTCACAGCGGTGTCTGGAAACGGAGAGCCCGTGAGCATCAACGGACAGGCTCTGTCCACCGGCGGCAGCGCAACCGTTGCTATCCCCAACAGCGGCACAACCGACATTGTCGTGGAGATCGGCACTAAAACCTACACGCTGACGATTCCGCGCAATAGCGGCACAGGCGGCGGAGCGACCAGCTACACGCTGACCTTCGACACCAACGGCGGAAGTACCATCGCGCCCATCACCCAGGACTACGGCACTGCCATCACCGCCCCCGCCGATCCCACCAAGACCGGCTACACGTTTGCGGGCTGGACCCCGGTCATCCCCACCACCATGCCCGCCGAAAATATGACCATCAAGGCTCAGTGGCGCTACAATGGCGGTGGAAGCAGCGGCTACAGCTACTACACCATCCAGGCAACTGCCGGTACTGGCGGTTCCATCTCTCCCTCCGGCAATGTCAGCGTCCGCGAGGGCAAAGATCAGACCTTCACAATCACTCCGGATAAGGGCTATGCTGTCGCCAATGTCAAGATCGACGGCAAGAGCATCGGCGCGGTGAAGTCCTACACCTTTGAGAATGTCCGCAGAACCCATACCATCGAGGTCATCTTTATGAAGGCCAACGGCAACCCCCAGGCCGGCGTGTTCGTCGATGTAGCGGAGGGCAGCTACTATGAGGAGGCGATTGATTGGGCAGTGGAGAAGGGCATCACCAACGGCGTGAGCAGTAATATGTTCGCTCCCAACGATCCCTGCACCCGCGCGCAGATCGTCACCTTCCTGTGGCGTGCGGCCGGTTCTCCCGCCCCCAAGCGCATAAGCAGCTTCACGGATGTTCCCGCTGACGCTTTCTATGCCAAGGCTGTTGCCTGGGCTGTCGAAAACGGCATTACCAGCGGCACAGGCGAGAGTAAGTTCAGCCCCAACGCTACCTGCACCCGTGCGCAGGCGGTGACCTTCCTCTATCGTGCCTCCGGCAGCCCCGCAGTCAGCGGTAGCGCCGAGTTCAGCGATGTTTCCGCCACAGCCTTCTATGCAGACGCAGTGGCATGGGCAGCGAAGAAGGGCATCACCACCGGCATCGGCGGCGGACTGTTCGGCGCCGACAACGACTGCACCCGCGGTCAGATCGTGACCTTCCTCTGGCGCTGCAAGAAGTAAGCGGCTGACATGAACCTATAAGCGAACATCGGACAGCGCAGCGGACGGGCATCTCGCCCCGAAGCTGCGCTGTTCCTTTTTTGCTACAGGAAACATTTTGTCCGAACACACAACACTTTGAGTCATGCCGCTGCTCCAGCGCGGCAAGGAGACAGCATTATGAAAAGAATCACAAGAATCATTCGTCCGATCATCTGCACGGCCGTCCTTCTCTTTGCTATGACCACGGCGGTCATGGGCTGCTATCAGAAAGAGACGGGGTCTATCGACATTCCCGGCAGAACGCCTTCCGGCACCTACATCGAGCGCGCGACCTACGAGCTGCGCCGCGAACGCCGCGTGCGCGTGGCGACATCCGACGGCCCCAAGCAGATCATCATCCTCGGCCACGGGGCGCTGCGCGTCTCCGCCCGCGCGTTCCATGCCGAGGTCGAAGCCGCCGAGGGGCAGATCAGCGCCGTGCTGCAACGCCTGACGAACCGTCCGCGCAGCGAACGCACCATCAGAAACAACGTAAAGCTCAAGCAATAATTCAGTCAAAAAGCGGTGGCTTCCGGCCACCGTTTTTTTGTCGAAAAATGAGTGCATTTTCCTCTTGCAATTCGTTTTTAATTGTTGTATCCTAAGCACTGTCAATTCAAAGTGATAGTCAATTCAGGTTGACTATCTAAGTATTTTCAAGAAAGGAGAACCACATGCAGACCAACGAGATCCAGGAGCTGCTGCTCGACACGATCCCCGCATGGCACTACTGGTTTGCCCGTCCGTTCAAGCGCATGCTGAACGACGGCGTCAGCCTTGACATGTACTACTGCATCCAGTCGATGCGCCGCAGCGGCCGCATGATGACGATGACAGAGCTTGCAAACTTTGCCCGCATGCCCAAGCAGCAGATGAGCAAACTCGTCGACAAGCTGGTCGAGGGCGGCTTTGCCGAGCGGCTGAGCGACCCCGACGACCGCCGCGTCATCCGCCTGCGGGCGACTGAGAAGGCCGACGAATACGTGGCGAGCTTTTTAGAGAAGGATGCGGCGGAGTTCCGCGCGTTTTTCGACCAGCTCGAAGGCGAAGAGCGCGAGACCTTCTGCACGGCGCTTCGCACCATCCACGACACCTTTGAGGCCAAACGCAAGCACATGATCGAGCAGGGCAAGCTGCCCGACTGTCCCCCACAAACTAAGAAAGGAGGCCACTGCCGATGAATATGATCCATCGCTTCATGGGCTGCATCCGCGAGTATAAAAAGCCCACGATCCTGACGCTCTTGTGCATGGTCGGCGAGGTCGCGATTGAAGTGCTGATCCCGTTTTTCACCGCTAACCTCGTCAACGAGATCAAGGGCGGCGCGGAGCTCAGCGGCGTTGTGCGCGTGGGCCTTGGGCTCATCCTGATGTCGCTCGTGTCGCTCGGCTGCGGCGCGCTCGGCGGGCTTTACGG
>OGWR01002233.1_pt1 | contig 14223 bp, 14 predicted proteins | sample 1576061 | NCBI WGS metagenome assembly OGWR01 (sample SAMEA3541511, study PRJEB24748) | human gut metagenome | biome: human gut; feature: human-associated habitat; material: faeces | place: China | collected 2012 | reverse complement strand
AGCGAAGAAGAGTATATCGTGAAACTGAGTGAAGTGGGAGGTACAACATGACGGAATTACAAGAAGAAATGATGAAGAAGCTAGGGTTGACGAAAGATAATTTCCGCAAACCCAAAGTCACCGAGATAGACAGGATAAAGGCAAACGTTGATTTTCTGGCTATGTTGAACGGTGTTGAGTTGAATGAGGTGAGCGGCGATGAGTAAAAACTATACAAAGGTCAAGAGATACTATGACAGCCGTTTGTGGTCGGTTGCTATGGTGCACACCGCTGTCGGCAAGTGGATCACGGCTGAGGAGTATGAGATGATAACAAAGGAGGCATACCATGAAACAGAAGTTAACGAAGCTCATTGACGTAAAGTCGATAGTAACGATACTGCTTACAGCGGTGTTCTGCGTGTTGGCACTTCGCCGCACGATAACTGCAGAACAGTTCATTACGGTGTTTACTGTGGTGATATCGTTCTATTTCGGCACGCAGTCAGCCAAAAGAAAGTCAGGTGATGACGAGTGACGGAAGCAATTATCGTTGCACTGATAACAGCTGCTTCGGCGGTAGTGTGTCAGCTTGTCATAGCATCTAACAGCCGTAAGACTATGCAACAGGCGCAGTATGATAGTCAGAAGCTTATCGAGTACAAGATAGACAAGCTGTCTGAGCGTGTGGATAAGCACAATTCCGTTATTGCTCGGACTTACAAGCTGGAGCAGGATTATGCGGTGGTCGCTGAACAGATAAAGGTCGCAAACCACCGCATTGAAGATTTAGAAAGGAAGTAATTTTATGGCAAAGACATTTAAGGGCATTGACGTTTCACAGTATCAGCAGAGCATTGACTTCAAGAAGGTCAAGGCTTCGGGGGTCGATTTCGTTATCATTCGTGCAGGCTATGGCAAGTACGCTAATCAGAAAGACCCATATTTCGAGAGCCACTACAAGGCAGCTAAAGCGGCAGGGCTAAAGGTCGGTGCTTACTGGTATAGCTATGCGGCGAGTGTCGAGGACGCAAAGGCAGAGGCTCAGACCTGTATCAACGCTATCAAGGGCAAGACGTTTGAGTATCCGATATACTTCGACCTCGAGGAGCGTTCACAGTTCGCAAAGGGCAGAGCATTTTGCAACAGCCTTGTCAAGACTTTCTGCAATGTACTTGAACACGCAGGCTACTGGGCAGGGCTGTATATCAGCCGTTCGCCTTTACAGCAGTACATATCTGCCTACGTCGCTAAGAGATATGCTCTTTGGGTCGCTGAGTACGGCTCACGTTGCAACTACGGCGGAACATATGGTATGTGGCAGTACAGCTCCACTGGAAGAGTCAGCGGTATCAGCGGCAATGTTGATATGGATATCTGCTATGTGGACTATCATGCGAAGATAAAGGCGGCAGGGCTGAACGGCTTCAAGAAGCAGGCTATCAGACCGACTAGCAAGCCGTCTGCAAGTTCCACCAAGAAGACAGTAACTTATACTGTGAAGCGTGGGGACACGCTCTCGGGCATCGCACGGCGCTACAAGACTACTGTTGCGAAGCTTGTCAAGGACAATGGTATCAAGAACGTTAATCTCATTTATGTGGGGCAGAAAATTAAGATTAAGTAGGTAGAATTTCAGCCGTCTCGGAGTGATCTGAGGCGGCTGTTTTTGCGTACACGAATTATACACGATAAAGCTGAATTGTAAATATATGCTTGTGAAATGCGGAACAAATGAAACGGCTTAAATGATGTAAATGCGTGGTTTACAAGCAATTTTATAAAGCAATAAAAAGTGGTGTGAAGTGGTATATTTAATCTCTCCATCTCCGCCAGCAGGGGACGTGCCCCTGCACCTGATTCCGCCTTACTGTGGTAGGGCGGATTTTTCTTGTTGCCACACAAAATCTTGCATTTCCACCCGAACTGTGTTATAATCCTATATATCAAACATCATAACACGGAGGTCTATCATGTACGAAAATTTTAAATATCTCGACGCTGTTGCACAAAAAGAGATAACCAACGGTGTTTTCTCAGGCTCAGTTCTCAGCGTTATCCATAAAGGTGAAACTGTCTATCTCAAAAGCTTTGGTCTTGCTGACAAGGAGAAAAATATCCCTATGAAAACTGACAGCATTTTCAGACTTTTTTCTATGTCAAAGCCTGTCACAGCCGCTGCCACAATGATACTTATCGAGCGTGGCTTGCTCGACACTCGTCACCCGCTCAAGTGGTTTATCCCTGAGTTTTCCGACCCTGTGGTTCTTGATGAGAACGGCGAGCGTCCTGCCGACAGAGATATAACCATAGGCGACCTGCTCACCATGACTTCCGGTATCCCTTATCCTGACGGCACTCCTGCAGGTCAGAAAATGGGTGCGCTTTGGGGCGAGCAGTCTGAAAAATATCTCAAGGGCGAAAAGCTTCTGGAAACTGTGAGCTTCGCAAAGGAAATGGGCAAGCGTCCTCTTATGTTCTCTCCTGGAGAAAAATGGATGTACGGTGCGTCTGCTGACATCATGGGTGCTGTTATCGAAGTGGTTTCCGGCATGAAGTTCGGAGATTTTCTCAGAAAAGAGATCTTTGAACCTCTCGGTATGAACGATACAGGCTTCTATATCCCGGCGGAAAAGTACAGCCGACTTGCCCAGTGCTATGAATACAAAAATGGCGGAAACGAGCCTTTCACTCACTTCCACCTTTGCCTTACTGATTACACCGTACCTCCTGCCTTTGAGTCGGGCGGAGCAGGTCTTGTTTCCACTGTAGAGGACTATGCAAAGTTTGCCAAAATGCTTATGAACAAGGGCGAGCTTGACGGCGTGAGGATACTCGGCAGAAACACGGTCGATTTCATGACAAGAAACGGTCTTACACCTGAACAGCGCAAGACCCTTAACTGGGACAGCACAAAGGGTCACGGCTACGGCAACTTCATGCGTATCCTTGACGACCCTTCCGCCGCAGGACTTATCCAGTCAGAAGGCTCTTTCGGCTGGGACGGCTGGATGGGCTGCTATTTCAGCCTTGACCCAAAAGAACAGCTCTGCATACTATATTTTATCCAGCAGACAGGCGCAGGCACTACCGATTCTGCAAGGCGTTTGCAGAACATCGCATGGGGCGCAGTAAAATAAGCAGGGGAGGTCTGAGATTTGAAATTACAGGAAGGCAGATTTATACAAGGGCTTAGAAATATGTTCAGTCTGCGCTGGGATATGGCTGACCCTGATGAGATACATAATACGATAATATCGGGCGCAAAGCTTCAGGGTACTAATATGTGTATCCTTATGCTTGCCATACTTATAGCTTCCATAGGTCTGAATATGAACTCCACCGCCGTTATAATCGGTGCTATGCTCATCTCGCCTCTTATGGGCGGTATAACAGCCATAGGCTACGGAATCGCCACAAATGACTTGACCCTTTCAAAGGGTGCAGCCATAAGGCTTGGTATTCAGGTGGTCATTTGCCTTATCACCTCCACGATTTACTTTACCATTTCACCTATCACAACTGCGTCCTCCGAACTTCTCGCCCGAACCACACCTACAGCGTGGGATGTTCTTATTGCCCTCTTTGGCGGACTTGCCGGCATAATAGGTCAGACCCGTAAGGAGAAAAGCAACGTTATCCCCGGCGTGGCTATCGCAACAGCACTCATGCCGCCGCTTTGTACCGCAGGCTACGGCTTGGCAAGACACCGCCTTGACTATTTCGGCGGAGCATTGTATCTCTTTTTCATAAACAGCTTTTTCATCTGCCTTGCGGCTATCGTTGTGCTGAAGCTTTTAAGGCTGCCTCACGGCAACGATATTTCCCCGAAGGCTTTGAAAAAGATACACAGAAATATCGCTTTTATCACAGTTATTACCATGCTTCCTAGTATTTATCTTGGCTATGATATTGTGAAAAAGACAATGGATAACAGCAGTGCAGAGAAGTTTATCACCGAGAATTTTGACTTTGACGGCACTCAGATAGTGCAGAAAACTATAGATACCGATAAACGTATGATAGAAGTGGCACTTCTTGGCAAAAAGATAAGCACTGCCGATACAAAGGCGCTTCAAAGCGAGCTGAAAGCTTTCGGATTGGGGGATTATAAGCTTGTGATAACACAGACCGAGGTGGAAAGCGGTGTTACGGCTGACGAGGTCGAAAAGATGCTTGAAAAGAATGCCGACGATGAGGAAACACAGAACAAGGTGGCACAGGTGCTTGCGCAGAAAGAAAACGACGACCTTAAAGCCGAGAATGAAAATCTGAAAGCACAGCTTGACAGCTATCAGAGCTATGATATAGACATGAGCGATATCGCCGAGGAGCTTGCTATCGTTTATCCAAACATAACGGGTGCGGCAGGCGGTCACATGAGCAGCCATTCAGTAGGCTCGCCCACAACAGTTAATGGCGTAACAGTGGTGCTATATGAGAACAAGGCTCTTACCGATGAACAGCTTGAAACTGTCACAGAGCTTCTGAAAAAACGTCTTGACGTGTCAAACGTCACAGTTATCCAGCAGGTGGAGAAGCAGAAAGATACCACCTCAAAGGCTGAAAGCACCGATAAAAAGAAAAAGAATTGAAAAAATTCTGAAAACCCCTTGCAATCTGAGAAGATGTGTGCTATAATATATTAAAATGTATAATTATGTTTTGGAGGAACAAAAATGAGCGTAATTGAGATCGTTGCAGGCGCACTGCTGATCGTAGCCAGCCTCGTTATCATACTTGTAGTTCTTGCGCAGGACACCAAAGAGCAGGGTCTTACATCTGCTATCGGCGGTGGATATAACGATTCTTTCTATGGAAAGAACGGTTCAAACACCAAGGACGCTAAGCTTAACAGACTGACAAGGATAAGTGCGATACTGATATTCGTGATAACTCTTGCTGTAAATATCATTTATCAGATCAAGAAATAATTACCCGCCCTGCTCCGTGCAGGGCTTTTTCTTTGCAGAAAGTAAGAATGGGGAAAAGAATGTAATGAAATGTGCAGACGGTGTAAAGAATAAGATAAGACCGCTCTTTGCGGATCTTTATGACTCGCTGATGTTTTCATATTTTGACGGCATTTTCGGCAATGCCTTTTGCGACGATACCACCGCACCAACTGCGGCGGTCATATGCTGCGGCGACTTTTATTTTGCCGCAGGTGACAAAAGCTTTGGGGCTGATATGCTCAAATTTTGCAGCGATAACAAAAACGCAGTCATAGTTCCTGACAGCGAGGAGCTTGCAAAAGCCTTGTGTGACTGCGACGGACAGCTTAAAATAGTCAAAAGATATCACACCTGTCCGCCTGAAAACGACTTTGATACCGACAAACTGCGTGAAACATTATCAAGAGTACAAAATATGGGACAGCTTAAACTGTCAATGATAGATGAAGAACTTTATAAGAAAGCCTTGGCAGAGCAGTGGTCGGAGTCCTTTGTGTGCAATTTTAAAGACTTTGCGGACTTTTCAGCCCATGGCTTCGGATATGTGCTCACTGATAATGGCAGGATAGTCAGCGGAACTTCTGCGTTCTCATACTACGATAAAGGCGTTGAGATAGAAGTTTCAACCCGTAAAGAATACCGTCTGAAAGGTCTTGCACAGATAACTGCGGCGGCGTTTTTGCTGGAATGTGTACGCCGTGGGCTTACACCTCACTGGGACGCACGAAATCTCACCTCGCTTTCAATAGCACAGAAAATGGGCTTTGTGTTCAGAGATGAATACATAGCGTTGGAATATAAGTAAAAAGAAAGGAAATTTATGAAGTTAGATTACAGAAAAATAATATATTCAAAGTTAAAAAAAGCAGGCAAAAAGCCGCTGACTTTCAAAGAATTGCTGAGATCATGCAGAGGAAAGGGCTTTGAGTTTGAAAAATTCACAAAAGCCGTTGACAAAATGAAGAAAAACGGCGAGATAATGGAAGACAAATTCGGCATAAGGCTCGTTGACCCTAAGAAATTCGTCAAGTGCGAGGTGGTAAGGCTCAATAAGACCTACGGCTTTGTGAAAAATCTTGAAACTGACGAGGAAATTTTTGTTGTGGGCAAGTACCTCAAAGGCGCAATGCCACACGATATCGTACTTGTGAGGACCTTCAAGGGCGAGGGAGCTTGCACCGAGGGCGAGGTCATGAGCATTGTGGAGGAGAATTTTGCTAAGTTCACAGGGGAGCTTGTGAGCGAGTTCGGCGTGCTGAAAATAGTTCCTGATATGCTGTCAAAATATGCAATGACCTTTGAGAACCCTATGAGGCTTGAGCTTCACGAGGGCGATAAGGTGGTGGCACAGGTCACAAAGCGTGGAAACAGGCATTCTGAACACGTCTGCGAGATAGTTTCAAGCTATGGAAGTTCCATGAAAGCCTCTGCCTGCGCAATGAGCGTTCTGGAGGTCAATGGTCTGACCCCTGTTTTCCCAAGCGAGGTCATTTATGAAGCTAGGGAAGTGTCCGATTATTCAAGGATAAAAGATGAGATACCGAGCCGCCTTGACCTCCGTGACAAGCCGATATTCACCATTGACGGCGCAGATACAAAGGATATCGACGACGCAATTTCTGTTGAACGAACAAAAACGGGCTATCTCCTCGGCGTTCACATTGCCGACGTTTCCCACTATGTTCAGCCAAAGTCACAGCTGGATAACGAAGCTTTCAAGCGTGGCACAAGCGTTTATTACGCAAACCGAGTTATCCCAATGCTCCCTAAGGAGCTTTCAAACGGCATCTGCTCCCTTAATCCGCAGGAGGACAGACTTGCGTTCTCATGTCTTTGTGAACTTGACAAGCAGGGCAATATCACCGAGTATAAGTTTGCAAAAACTGTTATCCGTTCCCGTGTAAAGGGCGTGTATTCTGAGATAAATTCACTTTTGGCAGGCAGTGACGATGCTGAACTTAAAGAAAAATATGCCGAGGTTTCAGGTCAGCTTCCTATTATAAAGGAGCTTGCGGATATTTTGTATAAAAACAAGAAAAACCGTGGATGTCCTGAGCTTGAAACCTCTGAGAGCAAGCTTATCATCAATGACGAGGATATCTGCGTGGGCGTTGAGAGGCGTACCCGTGGAAGAAGCGAGGAGATAATAGAGGACTTCATGCTTGTTGCAAACGAGTGTGCCGCAAGATTTGGCATGGATAATAACCTGCCATTCGTTTATCGTATCCACGAAGAGCCGTCAGACGAGAAGCTTGAATCCCTGAGAGAAGCCCTTGTCAAGCTCAACGTCCAGTATAAGCTGGGCGAAAAGGCTTGTCCTGGGGATATGTCGGAGATACTCAAAGCCGCAAAGGGTACTGATATCGACCTTATCATGAACAATATCGTTCTGAGGAGTATGTCAAAGGCAAGATATTCCACCGAACCTGTGGGTCACTTCGGACTTGCGCTGGAGGATTACGCCCACTTCACTTCACCTATCAGACGTTACCCTGACCTGACTATCCATAGGATAATGTCAGCTTTTCTCAGTGGCAGCAGTGCAGAGGAGTGCGCCACAAAGTTCAACAAGTTCGTTTACGCCTCCGCCGACCAGTCCACAAAGACGGAGCTTACCGCAATGCAGGTGGAGCGAAACTGTGAGGATTGCTACAAGGCTGAGTATATGAACGCTCATATCGGTGAGGAGTTTCAGGGAACAGTGGTTTCAGCCGTTGAGTTCGGTCTTTTTATCGCACTTCCTGACACCTGCGAGGGACTTCTTCACACGGACAATATGCCTGACGGTGAGTATGTCTGCGATGATATGGTGAGCCTGAAAAACCTTACAAACGGCATGGAATATCGTGTGGGCGACCCTATCAGAGTAAAGGTGATAAACGCAAATGTAAATTCGGGCAAGATAGATTTTGCACTTGCTGACGAGGACTAAAATATGCTTATATAAGAAAAATGGCGGTCTTGCACCGTCATTTTTTTTGCAATTCTGTAGGGGTTGGCACACTCGACAGCCCGCTTTTCTCGCACGTCACTATTTATGTTGATTTTCACATTGTATAAACATCGCTCGAACCATGCAGGGGACGACGCCCCCCGACGTCCCGTTCCTTTCGCTCATCTTGTGGTCTAACAAATTTATCGTTTCATGAATTGCGTATATGTACAAAAAATCGGACAGTCGCACCAAGCAACTGTCCGATAAATTTTTGTATGATAGGATTACTTTGAAAGACCCCAAATATCTCTAGCGTAGTCCTCAACAGAACGGTCTGCGGAGAAAATGCCTGCGCCTGCAATGTTTGCAAGGCTCATCTTCTGCCACTTTGTCTGATCCTTGTAGCACTCAGAAGCGTAAGCCTGTGCCTTCTGGTAAGAATCGAAGTCCTTGAGAGCCATGTATGGGTCAGAGTTCTTCAGGCTGTCAGCGATCTCGTTGAACTGCTGTCCGTTGATGCCGTACTGAAGTGTGTCGATAGCCTGCTTAACAACTGCGTTTGAGTTGTAGATGTCCATAGGCTTGTAGCCTGACTTGCAAGCGTTTACCTCGTCAACGTTCATACCGAAGATAATGATGTTGTCGTCGCCTACCTGCTCGTGTATCTCAACGTTTGCTCCGTCAAGAGTACCCAGTGTGATAGCACCGTTTATCATAAGCTTCATGTTACCTGTACCTGAAGCCTCTGTACCAGCAAGTGAGATCTGCTCAGAGATGTTTGCCGCTGGCATGAGTATCTCAGAAAGTGATACGTTGTAGTCCTCGAGGAAGATAACGTTGAGCTTCTCGTTGAGCTTCTTGTCCTTTTTCAGCTCCTGAGAAATGTTCCAGATAAGCTTGATGATCTGCTTTGCCATGTAGTAGCCAGGAGCAGCCTTTGCAGCAAAGATATATGTCTTTGGTACAAAATCAGCGTTTGGATTAGCCTTGAGGTAATTGTACTGTGCTATGATGTTCAAAGCGTTGAGCTGCTGTCTCTTGTATTCGTGAAGTCTTTTTACCTGAACGTCGAAGATAGAGTCAGTGTTGAGAACAACGCCGTACTGATTCTTTACATACTTTGCAAAACTCTTTTTGTTGTCAAGCTTGATCTTTGCAAGTCTGTCAAGAACGTCCTTGTCGTCCTTGAATACAGCAAGCTTAGAAAGCTCAGCGGCATTCTTGAGGAAGCCGTCGCCTATCTTCTCGCAAAGAAGATCTGTCAGACCCTCGTTAGACTGATAAAGCCATCTTCTGTATGCGATACCGTTTGTAACGTTCTTGAACTTTGTTGGTGTGTCAAGATACTCGTCCTTGAATGTTTCCTTCTTGATGATCTCAGAGTGTATCTTTGCAACGCCGTTTACGCTGTGGCAAGCGTGTACGCAAAGTGTAGCCATTTTCACCTTGTTGTCCTCAACGATAGACATATGTGAAACCTTAGCCTGATCCTTGTATCTCTCCCAAAGATCCTTGCAGTAACGCTCATTTATCTCAATGATGATAGAGAAGATTCTAGGGCAAACGCTCTTGAGGAGGTTGCAGTCCCACTTCTCCAAAGCCTCAGGCATTACAGTGTGGTTTGTGTATGCAAATGTGTTCGTAACGATGTGCCAAGCCTTGTCCCATGAATAGCCGCAGTCGTCAAGAAGAACTCTCATAAGCTCTGGGATAGCGAGTGTCGGGTGAGTATCGTTGATATGGATAGCTACCTTTTCATGGAGATTGTCAAGTGTGCCGTAAACGCTCATGTGCTGGTTTACGATATCGCCGATAGAAGCAGCGCAAAGGAAATACTGCTGTCTAAGTCTGAGTGACTTGCCCTCTGCGTGGTTGTCGTTAGGATAAAGCACCTTTGTGATAGCCTGTGAAATGATGTTCTTGCTAAGAGCCTTCTGATAGTCGCCCTGATTGAACATTGACATATCAAAGTCAGCCATTTCAGCTTTCCAAAGTCTGAGCTTTGAAACTGCTTCGCTGTTGTAGCCTGATACGAACAGATCGTATGGAACAGCCATAACTGATGTGTAGTTCTCGTGAGTTACGCAGTGATACTGATTGTCCCAGTATTCCTTAAGCTCACCGTCAAAACGAACCTCGACAGCCTTTGACGGAACAGGAACGAGCCATACAGAGCCACCCGGGAGCCAGTTGTCAGGAAGCTCGGTCTGCCAGCCGTCCTCCAGCTTCTGCTTGAAGATACCGTATTCATAGCAGATAGAATAGCCTGTAGCATGATAGTCGTCGGCAGCAAGAGCGTCAAGATAGCAGGCAGCAAGTCTTCCAAGACCGCCGTTGCCAAGACCTGCGTCAGGCTCACACTCGTAAATGCCGTTTATAGAAATGCCCATGTCCTTAAGGACCTTTGTAGCCTGCTTCTGCATTTCAAGGTTATAAAGAGAAGTTTTAAGGCTTCTTCCCATAAGAAATTCCATAGAAAGATAGTAGACCTTCTTCTTGCCCTCAGACTGAGTTTTAACAGTGAACTTTCTTCTCTTAGCTTTAAGAATGCCTACAACGATCTTAGAAAGAGCCTCGTATACCTGCTGATCGGAAGCGTCCTCAGGTGTTGTCTGGAAATCGTTGTGAAGAACGTCAAGAAGCTTTTCTTTAAGTTCCTGCGTGGAAATTGTTTTTTCTACAGCACTATTTGCCATAAATCTTTACCTCCTATATACTTTCAAGCCGAGCTTTGCGCTCTGCACCTTTATTACTATATTGGCGAAAACGTTTAAGAAACAAGGATAGTTTTCACCCATTGAGGGGATAGCACGCCCCTGCTCCTGATAATTATACCACAAGCCGACAATTTTTGCAAGAAAAAATGCCAGACGCCCCTAAAATTTAAACACTTTCTACATAGGGCAGGCGTATGATTTGTAGAAATCATAGACGCTGATATGCTATTTCTGCAATAGATGTCATATTATGTTTGGAATATAATACAGGATATTGCATTTGCCTAATTTTATTATATGGTATAGTTGCATAATTGTCAAGGCGTTCAATTGTATAAAATGCTGATTTTGGAAGAATGAACAGCAAAATGGGGCAGTAGGGGCGGTAGTTTTTATATAATCACAAGAATATGAATTTGCTAGGTGGGCATATAGGTCATATGATATGTGTTTGAATAAAAAATCAGGACAGCCTTAACCGTCCTGATAACAAAAGTTCTATTCTTCTTCTATCTTTTTCTCAGCCTTTGCAAGCTGCTTCTTGTCAAACACGCTCTTTGCTACCTGAATACCGAACACTATCGCCGCACCGATGATAAAAAATACGATGCTGAATGTGCCGAAGGACATAGGGTCTTTAGGCTCTTTAAGCGTTGTAGGACCTATAACTATGGCGTACAGTGAGCCTATCATCATGCCGATAACGCAGTAGATAGTCTGGCTTCTGAACTTTTCAAGAGCCTTTTTGATAAGCCTGAGGGTAATGAACACCCCAAGGATAATGCCGATACCCAAAGAGCAGAGAAGTCCGAAATACTCGAAATTCAGATGAAGAAACTCTTTTATTCCCGTGATAACAGGCATATAAAGACCGAATGTGAGAAGTATGGTGGAGCCTGAAATGCCGGGAAGCACCATTGCAGATATTGCGCACATTCCTGCAAGAACAACGAATATCACTGTGCCTATATTCATGTGAGAAACGTCAGCACCGCTGCCGGAGGGATTTATAAGGGATATTCCCACAACTATTGCAATGCCGATAACAGCCCATACGATGTTGTAATATTTGCCCTTAATGCTCTCTTTTTCTTCCATTATCATGACCGGTATTGCCAGAATGATAAAGCCCAGAAACAGCGAGCTTACCTTGTAGATGCCGCTTTCAAACACGTTTGCAAGAACGCTCACTGCAAGAAGCATACCGATCACCCAGCCCACGCCAAGCTTTATAAGAAAGAAAAATGCTTTTTTACGCTTGGCATTGTCACGTCCCATAATGTCGTTAAGGGAATTTATGAAGCTGTCATAAAAGCCCAACAGGAATGCTATAGTTCCTCCTGAAACTCCAGGGACACTGTCCGCAAGAGCCATGCAAAAGCCTCTGAGTGCGTTTATTATCATATTTGTTTCTATGCCTTAAAAGGCATATCCTCCTTCCGTGGTGTTGTCTGCTTTCGTATCAGCAGACTTTTCTTTTGTTCTGATGTAAGCTTTTTCTACCTGTGTCATCAGCTTTCCAAGCTGTGCTTCCTGCTTATCGTCACTAACAAGCGCCGCACTTTTTTCAGCCGAAGCCTTTGCCGCTCTCACATTACCCTGAGCGAGAAAACACTCGCCCTTGTAAAGCTCACAGTTGCACCGAAGCGTCTTGTCAGCGTCACGGCTTTTCTCTGCGCTGTCAAAAAACTTCACCGCTGCTTCAAAGCGTTCGTTGAAATACTCCAGCAGACCAAGTGTGAAAAGCATTTGCCCATTGTGTTTATCGAGAAGACCTCGCTTGAAGTAATGCTCTGCCGAAACAAATATCTCGTTTGCCTGAGAAATATCACCTGACATTAGCCTGCCGTAAAGAAGCAGTTCAAAATACTTGTTCTGATCTGAGGGGGTAAGCTTATCAAAAGCTATACGGTCAAGTGTAAGAAAACAGTCCTCAAAGCGTTTTTCTGAAATGTAAACAGCGGCAAGCTTCAAAAGCCCGTGACCCTTATCTTTGTTCTGCCTGAGAAGATATTTTTCAAGAAGCTCAAAATATTCGTCACAGCCGCCCTTTTTAGCGTAGAGCCTTTCGAGCTTTTTTATTTTGAAGACCCATGTAAAAAGCCCTGCAAGCTCGACGATGCACAGGAATATAAGACAAAGAGGAAGCACTCTCATAAAAACGTTTATGCAAAACTGCGCTCCATAGCGACAGCCCTTTGAAAGCCATGCAATGCACATCACAGCATAGCTCAGCACAAGACTCAATGCGGCAATGAGCCACAAGGTCCTTATAACGCCTTTATGCACCTTGCTCACCTCTTTGTAAATCATATCACATATAAGTAAAGATCAAATGTTGTCTGTGTAAAGAATGGGTAAAAATGTATAAACTGTTCAAAAATTTTTAAATTTAATCTATTGCCGTCTACTGCATATCCTTATTTCTGTTTTTGAGAAGCTTCTGTCTTTTGCGTTCGTGTCTATCCATAACTATCTTTTCGCAAAAGTCTACGACTTTCTTCATGAAAGGCTTGAAAATGTAGAAAAATTCGCCCTCATAGGTAACGACCTCGCCGTTAAAGCCCTTTTTGAACTTGTATACGCCGTAGTTAGGGTTTGTTTCATCGTTGTAGAATGGTATGCCCTGAAAATCATAGATATAGTTTTTGCCCTCCAAGGCCCAGTTTATCATCGTCCACTGCATGAGATAGTTAGGGTAGAGGTTTCTGTGGTGGTTTGCGGAAGCACCGTAAACATAGCAGGTCTTGCCTGCATACTGTGTTGTTACTGCACCAGACAACGGTATCTGCTTGCCGTCCTCGTCAACATAGCACATGAAAAGTCGGCAGTGTTCAGGACCAAGACCATTGAGCATTTTTACAAAATACTCCTTTGAACGGATAGAGAAGCCATCTCTGATACCTGTTGCCTGCATGAGAGGGTAGAAATCGTCAAGAGCCTCAGTGCCGCAAGCCTTGCAGTAAACGCCCTTTCTAGGGGCTTTTCTGATACGGTTTCTCCAGTCAGGCTTGAAAGTCGCCATGACCTCGTCAGGGGTCTTGCCCTCGATATTTCTGAGCATATAGTTATTACGAGCCTGAATAGTGGTCAGCTCAGCCGCCTTGTGTATGTGCTTGAAGCCCATGTCCTCGATAAGCTTTGTACACTTGTCGTTGCCCTCCTCGAAACAAGGATCCCACATAAACTGGTAGCATTTGTATTTCTTTGCAAGCACCTTTACGCCCTCGAAAAGGTCGGTCATGACCTCTTTATCAGACCAGTCGCAAACAGGGCCATGAGGGGCATACATAAAAGTAACACCGAAAATAGGCACTTTTTTGATTATGATAAGGCAAGTTCCACGGATATTACCGTCAGCGTCACGGGAGATAACAGCGTCCCAGCCCCAGTTGTCCTTTACCTTCGGCCATTTGAGGGATTGCATGAAATTGCCGTATTTGCTGGTACTTGCGAACTGTTCGTATTCAGCAAGGAGTTTTTCATCGGACTTATTGATTATTTCCATTTTATAAAGATCCTCTCTGTAAGAATTTTTCTGTTATTATGCACTATTTCATTTATTATACTACATATTACGGGAAAAATCAAGGGCTCCCGAACGCAGGAAATCGCCAAAGTCGGAAAAGACGAAACT
>OGWR01002227.1_pt1 | contig 14257 bp, 6 predicted proteins | sample 1576061 | NCBI WGS metagenome assembly OGWR01 (sample SAMEA3541511, study PRJEB24748) | human gut metagenome | biome: human gut; feature: human-associated habitat; material: faeces | place: China | collected 2012 | reverse complement strand
AGTTTCCCCCTCCCCCGGTTTTCCCCCTACCCTTCTACATACAGAGGAAAACTGGCCTCGACGGACTCAAAGAGAGCGAGCGGGACGGGTCGGGAAAAAATGTAGCCCTGAATCGCGCTGCACCCGATCGAGCGGAGAAACTCCACCTGCTCCTGCTTCTCAACGCCTTCGGCGACGGTGGACATGCCGAGTGCGCGGGCCATCTGCACAATGCTCTCAACCACGGCGCGCTCGCGGGGCGTGCCTTCGGTGTCGCGGAAAAAGGCGATGTCCAGCTTGAGCACGTCGAGCGCGATCTCCTTGAGCATGTTGAGCGACGAGTACCCCGTGCCGAAATCGTCCATCGCACTGCGGAACCCACGGGACGGAAGGGCCGCCATCAGTTCACGGAACAGCGCGAAGTTACGGATCACCATCGTCTCGGTGCACTCAAGCTCAAGCATTCCGGAATCGATACCGTACTTGTCACGGATCGCTGAATAACGGTCGAGGAAATCGCCCTGCGCAATGCTCAGGCGAGACACATTCACCGAAAGCCTCAACGGAGGCAGGCCGCGCGAACCCCGGGACGCCAGATAGGCGCACGCCTCTTCGAACACAAAAGCATCCAGATCCACGATGAACCCGTTGCGCTCGAACAGCGGGATGAAGTCGCCGGGCGAGACCATCCCGTATCCCGGGCGCTCCCAACGCACCAGGACTTCGGCGCCAAACAGCGCGTCGCCGTGCTGGATATCCACCTGCGGCTGAAGATGGAGGCAGAACTCCCGATTGCGCAGGGCCTCCTCCATGCAGCTCTCGATGTTCTTTTCGTAAAGAACCCGCTTGCGCATCTCCTCGGAATATAAGGCGTACTTGCTGCCGCTGAGATGTTTTACGCTCTTCTGCGCAAGGTTCGCCCGGTCGAGCATATCGTCGATGCTGAGAATGTCCTCTGGACGCTCGACCAGATAAATACCCGCGATCATCTCCACGCGGAACCGGCGATTCGCCAACCCTTCAAACCGGGTCAGCAGATCCGAACAGCGCAGGAACCGCGCCACCAGATCGTCGATATCCCGATAGCACCGCAGCAGGGCAAAGTTGTCGCCGGAAATACGCCCGAACGTCTCTCCCGGGCGCGCGCCTTCCGCGATGAGCTCGGCCCAGTAGCTGAGCAACTCGTCGCCGATGTCGTATCCGTAGATATCATTGATGAACTTGAAGTTGCGGATATCGCAGTACCAGAGCGAATATTTGCGGTCGCCGCGAGCGGCCAGCAATTCCGCCGCGTCCGTCTTGAACTTGGCGAAATTGCTGTATCCCGTAACCGGATCGTGCTCCGCCTGATAGCGCAGATGGCGCAGTGCCCGCACGTTATCATCCATGTCCGAGATCGTACCCACAATACGCAGGAGCTTGCCCTGCGCATCGCGCTTGAGCGTCGCCGCGATGCGGCACCAAATGAACGCGCCGTCACGGCGGCGCAGGCGCACCGTCGTCTCCACCTGATCCTCACGGTACAGCGAAGCGTGAAACGCCTTGAAATCGGCCATGTCACGCGGGTGCACCGTCAATGACCGGAGCATGTCCGGCACATTGCCGGGATTGTTGCGGCAATCCAGCAGCGAGCCCAAATACGGCGCATAATGCAGCTGTTGTTCCGGCCCCCAGTCGAACACCACGCTCTTGGTCTGCTCCACGATGATCCGGTAACGCTCGTCCATCATGTGCAGCCGCTGGAGCTCGGCATTCTCGCGGGAAAATTCGTCCAGCCGTTTGCGGTCGTCGATGCCGTGCACCCAGACGAAATGAAGCTTGTCCGCATCTTCCACGCACAGGACGTTTACTGTTACCCAATGGTAACTATCATCCCGCCACAGGCAACGGAAATCTTCCTTCAACACGCCGTCGTTCAGCCGGAGAGAACGGGCGTTTGCGACAACCCTGTCGTAACGCTCCAGATCTTCGGGGTGGATCATGGACTCCCTCACCATCGCCTTCAGGTCGTCCAGCCTGCCCTCATCGGGAAGCGGGAGGAACGTCCCGCTGGAGTGCCGGATGATGCGGAAGGTGTTCCGGGTGAGGTTACATTCGTAGATTTCCCCGGACTCCTCACTCAGGGCAAAGTCATACAGCAGGGCGACGCGGCTGCGCTCGCGCTCATGCCGTGTCTCGGTGATGTCGGTGATAGTGCTGTAGCACAGCCGGGAACGGCCCGACGTGGCGAAGAAGAACCGTGACTGGATCCACCGGGTTCCCCCTGCGGACATCTTCGCCCGGTATTCGCAAAGGAGTTCCCGTTTGTCCGACTCGAACACCTGCCGCAAATTTTCGATGCGGCAAAGCGCATACACGTCTTCGCTATCCTCAGCGACGATGTTGGAGCGTACCGCCTCCTTGAGCATGGCCTCATAGTCGCCTTGGGACGGGATCTTCTTTCGGGCGAGGAATTCCCCATACGGCACGGTGTACAACCCCGTATCGAGATCGATGCGCAGAACAAGGCCGTAAGCATACCGGAACAGGCAGGAATGCTCTCCTTCCGAGTCGTAAACCGGAAGCTCGTCCAGTTCCCTGCCCCCCCGGGCTCGGAATTTCATCCGGTACATATCGTCGTCCGCGAGCTGGAACAGGGCATCGTAAGAGATCTGCTCATGGGAATAGGCCACGCCGATGCTCACGGAAAGCTTGCAATCCGCATATTCATTGCCAAGCGTGGCGGACATGGCTTCCCGGATGCGCCTGGAGACGTCCAGCGCCTCGGTGCGCGAAGGGACATCCTGCATGAAGGCGATGAATTCATCCCCGCCCGTGCGGGCCACAAAATCCCGGGTACGGAAAGATTCCTGCAACAGCTTGGCGAAAGCGATCAGCACGGCGTCGCCGCGCAGGTGGCCATAGCGATCGTTGACGCGCTTGAAATGATCGAGATCGAACACCAGCAGGGCGGAAGAATGCCCTCCGCGGTGGATATCCAAATACGTCTGGATAAACTGCTGCGCGTACTCGCGGTTGTAGAGCCCCGTGAGCGGATCGAGCCGGGTCTGGCGGATCAGCTCGTCCTGCCGCATTTTGCGTTCGGTGATGTCGAGGAGCAGGCAGATGCACACGGGCTCTCCTTCCCCGTCCACAACGAGCCGCCCCTTTTCAAGGACCCAGATGACCTGCCCGTCTCCTTTTCTGATGCGGTATTCCTGCTCATAGCAGCCGTTCACGGCCTCACGCCATGCGGTGCGGAAAAGGGCCACGTCATCGGAGCAAACAATGGCCTCAAGGCCGCCCGCCATCAACCCCTGGAAAACGTCCGGCTCATAGCCGAGGAAATGCAGCATCCCCTCGCTGATGTAGGCCAAGCGCCGCTCGTCGCCTCCGTCAGTAACGAAAAAGCCCCCCTCAAGGCTGGAATCGATCAAAGACATAAAATAACGCTGGCGGCGGTAGTCGGCCTCACGGCGCTGCTGCTCGTCAATGTCGGTATAGAAGCAGTACAGCACCTCATGACCGTTCCACCGCTCTTCCGCGCGGCAGGCGTCCAGGCGCACCCATATGTCGCTGCCGTCCTTCCGGCGGACGCGGAAAGGGATGCTGAACCGCCCGGTGGCTTTGCGGTTGCGGATCTCGTCGTTGCCCACGATCAAATCTTCGGCATACACAAAGTTGATGGCGCGATTGCCGAACTGGCCGCGGACTTCTTCCCGCGTATACCCGATCATACAGAAAAACTGATCATTGGCCTCAAGGATGGTGTACTCGGCATCGGCGGCGAGTTTCGCAAAACCGTTGAACACCACGGCGTGGCAGGCTTCCAGCTCGGCGTTCTTTTCCTTGAGCGAAACCACGCTTTGCTGAAGCTGCTCCTGAAGCTCATGGGAGCGGGTGATGTCGACGACGATGCTGACGATAACGGGCCGCCCGTCCTCGGAGATATTGCGCAATCCCCGGTCAAGGACCCAAATGTAGGACCCGTCCCGCCTGAGCATCCGATAGGAGACTTCATAGCTGTCAGTGACGGTCATCGACTCATTGACTAGAGTGTTGACGCGGTCGCGGTCGCCGGGATGGATACCGTTTTCAACCATCCCTCCCGTGTCCTCCACAAAATCTTCATACGAACTATATCCAAGGTACCCGAGGAGCTGATCGTTGATGAAATAGAGGGGGAAGCCTTTTTCGATATAGCCGCCGATAAGCCCGCCGGGAATGCTGTTTTTAAGCAGCTGGAACGCGCTGCGCCGGGACTGCGAGGAAAGCTCGTTCCCTTCCCCAAGGAAAGAGGTAGGGAAGAATTCGCCGTCCGGCTGTTCGCCGCTGGGAAGGGAGGCGTGGATGCCCTGGATGAGGCAGCGCCCATCCGGGACTTCGCCGCACATCGCGGAAATGCGGATGTTCACCCCTTTTCCGCTGGATGGATCGACGACGCTCATGTCACCGTCCGTATAGCACGCCTTGCCCGCTTCCACGGAATAGAGATTCCGCAGCGTTACGTCGAAGGAGCCCGGCGTGGCCTTGAACTCCTCGATAAGCAGCTCGCGGCAATCGCAAAAACCCTTGCCGGCACGTTCAAAATCTCCTGTCCCTATCCAGCGGATATCGTCAGCGAGGCAATCAAGCGTTTTATCCAGATCGCGTAAATGGAGGTAAGCATCAAAAAAACGGCGGACGACGTCCTCGGAACGGGAAGCGATTGTTTGCATAGGGGCACCAGATCAAAAAATATTTTGTGATCACTAGCCTGTGTCCCGAAGGGCGTCAAGGAGGCAAAAAGGCGCCTCAAACGGGAAAATACAGGCTCTTGAAGAGATTATCTTCCCACGAATGAATCGCGGTTTTTCGGATGTGGGACAGTTCCCCTTCGTTACACAGGGGCCCCAACAATAGGACGGCTGCGTAAAAGGAAGATGGAAAACGGTTACCTCCCTTACCATACAATCGTTTCCCGTACCGTTACCTTGACTGCAAAAACAGGTTACGCAGTATGATGCATATGCTCCAAGGAAGCATTCCAACCCCTTTAGTGAAAACCCGGCGAAAAATATAAAAATCCTCATATCCATAACGGGGGTTATGCCGTACGGAAAAGGATGGCAAACCCCGGCGCCCTCAGGCGGAGCGGGATAAGCCTGCCCTTATCGTTGGGCAGGAGTGGTACGGTTCGTCAGAATGACCGCCTGCGGCAATATGCCCTCCAGGATGCGGCTCCATACCCACCCTTTTTCGGTATATCGGCCACCGGGATACGGCCAAATGCCCTCCGCGATCTCCCGAAACACCTTCATGCGCAAGGGCTGTGAGGGCCTCCTCAGTATTTCAGAAAACAAAGGAGGACATAAGAAAGCTTCCTCCGCCCACAGAAAAAGCAGAAGCCACCCTGCCCCAAACAGGAAAACGGCTGTGGATCAGCGCTTCAACAGGCCGAAGGAGTTCGTTTGGCAGGCCTTTCCCTTTTCGCCGAAAAATCCTACCCTTGGAAGAAAGGGCGCGGACGGCGCCTCCAACCTTTTTCACACAACGCCATGAAGACAGAATTCGAAACAGCCACAACGGATCTCGCGCGCCGGGTCCCGCCCCACAGTGTGGAAGCCGAGCGGGCCGTGCTCGCCGGACTGATCCTGCGCCCTTCCGCAATGGGGCAGATCGCCCCCATGCTGCACCCGGAAGATTTTTACCTGCCCGCGCATCAGACGCTGTACGCGGCCGCCCTCGGGCTTCACACCGATAACCGGCCAGTGGATCTCGTTACCCTTGCGGAACATCTGCGCGATCAAGGCTCGCTGGAACAGGCGGGCGGCGCGGCTTATATCGCGGATCTGGCGCAGTCGCATGTCAGCGCGGCAAACGCCGAGTATTATGCCAAGCTCGTACGCGACAAATCCATCCAGCGCGGGCTCATCGAGGCGGGGGCTAAAATCGTTTCGACGGGCTTCGACACTTCAAAGGATCTGGCCGGGCTCATCGACGAGGCCGAGCAATCCGTTATGGCGGTATCCAGCCGCACCAGTTCCGGCGGATTCCGGCCGGTGCAGGCGCTCGTGGGAGACGTGGTGGACGCCGTGCTCAAACCCGCAGAGGGGGGGATCACCGGGCTCGCTACTGGCTATCCCGAACTCGACGCCATCACACGGGGGCTCCAGCCTTCGGATCTGATCATCATCGCGGCGCGCCCTGCGATGGGCAAAACCGCCCTCGCCCTCAACCTCGCCATGCGTGCCGCCATCAGCGAAGGCGCGCCCGTGGGCATTTTCTCGCTGGAAATGTCCGAACACCAGCTTGTCCAGCGTATGATCAGCCTGTGGGGAAAGATTCCGCAGGAGCAGCTTTCCACAGGCCGCCTCAGCAAAGCCGAGGGAGCACGCTTCTTCGAAACCGCAGATCTGCTCCGGACCGCGCCGCTGTTCATCAACGAAACGCCCGCCATCAGCACACTTGAACTCCGTTCACAGGCACGGCGGCTCAAGGCCGAGCACGGCCTCGGGCTCATCGTGGTCGACTATTTGCAACTTATGCGCTCTTCACGGCGCACGGACTCCCGTGAACTCGAAATTTCGGATATCTCCCGCTCGCTCAAGGCTATAGCCAAAGAGCTCGACGTACCGGTCGTGGCCCTTTCGCAGCTCAACCGTAAAGTTGAAGAACGTAAAGACAACCGCCCCATGCTCTCGGACCTGCGTGAATCCGGAGCCATTGAACAGGATGCGGACATCGTGATCTTCCTTTACCGCGACGAGGTATACAAGCCCGATACGCCGAAAAAAGGCATCGCGGAACTTATCATCGGCAAGCACCGCAATGGGCGCGTCGGGACCGTGGAACTGGCTTTCCTGCCGCAGTACACCGCCTTCGAACCGCTTGCCAAGGATCGCTGATCGGCGATGGTGGATTCGGCAAGCGTACATTCCTTTTAAGAGGATACTGAAGCGTTGGGGAAGGGAGACTTTTCTGAAAACCCCCTTCCCCAACGCTGTCACTTTGCATCTATCTCCCTTCCCAAAGGGTTCTATAAAAATCGGATTTCTGCCCGCAGCGTTCTGAAGTGTTTTCCCTTTGAAACGAGAGCTCGTTTAAAGAGCAACGCTCCAGCCACTGTCTCTAGAGGCAGGCCACAATGTACGGCGTGTTTTGGGAAATACACAGATCTCTCCCTCTCCCTGCATGACACAACACCCGCATGGGGCTTCCGGATGGCAGATGCAGCCGGATACGCCCAGGAACGGTTCCATCGTCTGTTTTTCATCTCTTTAGAGGAATCCCCCTTTTACAAAATATAAATTTTATCTTTTATTTTCAATATATTAACATACATTCTTTCCGGGAGTCCCATAAAAAACAAATTTTATACTTGAAAAAGAATTTCAATTTCATTATTATCTTTTCATGGACGACGAGGAAACAGGCAGTATCCCGTCTCCAGTCAAACTGTTGCCGAGAAATCGGCACAGAAGCCGGGAAGTGGTTGGCCCGGCTTCCCAGCCGGATGCCGATCCCCCCCTCGGAAGCAGTCCTTCGGCATCCGGCAAAGAAATTTCCTAATACATGGGTGTTTCTCAGCTTCGCGTGTTCTCATTGCCTTTTCCAGCCCAAAAGAGCGAGAGTGCAAGGACAAAACCGTTTCATCATGGAGTACATCATGAGCAAAGTACTGATTGTTTACGGCTCCACGACCGGCAACACGGAAGCTCTCGCGGAAATCCTCGGACGCCTTATCCAAGAAGCTGGGCATGAGACTACCCTCCTCAACGCCGCTGACGCCAGTGCACCCGGCCTTTGCGATGGATGGGATATGATCCTTTTCGGTTGTTCCGCATGGGGCGACGACGAAATAATCCTGCAGGACGACTTTGACGCGTTGTTCCAGCAGTTCGACCTCATCAACGCCAAGGGGCACAAAGTAGCCTGTTTCGCTACAGGGGACAGCAACTTCACATACTTCTGTGGAGCTGTCGACGTTATCGAAGCCGCTCTTGAACGGCTTGGCGCGGATGTCGTCGTTGAAGGCCTTAAAATCGACGGACAGGCCCAGTCCGACCAGCCGGAAATCCAGGAATGGACCAAGGCTGTCATCGAAACTCTGTAAGCACTAAGAACGCCTTCCTTCGAAATGCTCGTTTCCTTACGAGCACAACGGGTCGGAGCCCTCTCGACCTCTTCGACCCAACCTCCTCCTTGCGCCCCGGTTCGACCGCCGAACCGGGGCGATACTTTTTCCCCGTCATGAGGTTCTTACGGTAGCATGGCCACCTCAAGCGGATCTCCTCTTTTATGCCGCCTTGCCACCGGATGAGGCTGTCTTGCCGTAATCCTTGACGTGCGGAATCTTCCGCGAGTGTGGTACGTCGAGCTTCTTGTACGCTGGCGCTCTTCAAGCACTCCCATCCCATACCGTTTCTCATAAGAGCTAAGAACATCTTCTCTGAGAGTGACTTTTCTTGAGAATACTGTTTCCACAGTCATTTTCATCAGTCAACGGCTGTCACTGACAACTTTCAACAGGTATCCATCCAGCGCGTTTCTCCGCCGGTTTCTTTGGACAAACTGTTTCTGGTCATCATCACCTGTTACCGCCAGACAACATCTGCAAACAGCAGTGGATGACTGACAATGATAGCTCCGGACTGGCACTGTCAGACATACAAAAACAACACGGCAAAATGGTCACAAATAAACTATATTATGTTAAAATAACAAACTTTATTTGCACAATGACAAACGCTGAAATACGGTAGAGAGGTGTCATCTCAAAGCGGAGGCCATAAATTTTTTCCATCCAAAACAAGTCGGCAAAATACTCGCTATTTCATCTTAATACATTGAAATATTATGTTAAAATGATTCAAAAAGATCATATTCCCTTATGTTTGATTCCCCTAAACCCACCGAGGGCTTAAACGGGAAAATTCTGAAACGTTGTTCCAGGTGTCAACGAAAACAGCATGTTATCGATGATGACAGCTAAGGTGAGTTCGTGACGGATTATGACATGCATCAGTTGTCACATGGCTTTTCAGAAGAGAGCATGGAAGAGCATTGAAGGGCACCCATACGGCAATATGCCCACTAAATATATTTAACATACTGAAAAATATTGTATATTTTATTAATACACAAAACGTTCAAACGTCCACTGGCAGAAGAGATATCCCATCACTGCCAACAGGGAAAACGGAGGGGAGCACATATTATAATGATGGAGCGCCAGTAAGGACTACGCGACCATTCCTGCGCGTAAGGCGCAAGAGTAGCACATAAAAAAGGCCGTTTAACACGGCCTCGCTTGTCTAGTCCTCTTTCCTGCGCCCTCGCCTCCGGGACGGGAGGGCTTCAGCTGTACGGTTGAGGATCACGATATTCCCCTTGGTCAGAATACTGGTTTTCTCCAACACCTTCTTTTCCGCCAGTTCCGCGATGGCGTCCCGAATCTGTCGGCGTGTTTCCTTTAACGGCGAACGCAGATCCATATTCAGCGCCAATGCCAGCGTGCGGATATCCCCCCGAAAAACAGGATTTTCCCTGTGCGACTGGCAGAAGCGATACATTGCCTTCGCAATGCTTCCCCTGATCTGAAAACGTTTGGCCACGTCAATCCAAGTGAGCCGATTGGCCACGTACATTTCCCGGAAGAACGGACTAATCGTTACTGAAATATCCCGTTCCGCATCATTTTTCCCGCGCAGGCGCAAATTCGAGATAATGTGCGTGAGGTCGTAAAACGTCTCCTGCCCCCTTTCACGCACCACTAATTCTATAGTCCCGTGCGCGAGGCATGTGAGCCCAGTTACCAAGCGCGTATAATGGTTCTTTCCCGGCCTTTTATGCCCCATCAGACGCAGAATCGGCAGCAATGGGCCACGATACGTAAATTTTCCCGTACCGCTCTCCGGGAATGCCGAACGCACGGGTTCCGGAAAAGCCTCCACGCCGCCAGAAACATACGGCGCCTCGGGAAGATTTGGGGCGACGGGCACAAAACCTTCTTCCGTATCCTTCACGGGAAGTGCTCCTGCCGAACGGGCATGACGAGCCTCGGCCCCTTCCGCCCCGGATTCAATGATCGCCAGCAGAGCCATCAGCACATCCTCTTCCTCAACACTGAGTTTCGGCCCTGTATAAAGGATATCACCCCACGGCCCCGAAGAAATGCGTTCTTTAAAGAAGAAAGCCCCTGATGCCGCGATGCTGCCTTTTTCACGCGATGTAATATCGGGATCACGCATGAGAGCGTCCCGGCGTCCCTTTTCAAGGTTATTCATCGGAAAAAATGGCGAAACACGTGCAATACTGGTTGGATAGCCACACCAAAGCGAAGGGCGTTCCTCCTTAGGAGCTGGCAGGGGTGCTGCGGCTGGGGCGCTCTCAACCGGGCTAGGCGCAGGGATAGGCTTTGGAGAAGCCGTCCTGACAACCTCGCACGCCACCTCTCGCGCCTGTTCACGAGCCAGCTCCTCAAGGCTCACAGGCGAGGGCCGTTTCCGCTCCTCAGGCGCGGCAAGCGGATGACAAGCTTTGGAGGAAGGGCTTCCACTTCTACGCCACTCTTCAATGATCGCAACGATAAACGACGGAACATCCTTCCAGTCGAGCGCATCGATCTGTGCGGCAAGCGTAGGATTATACAGCCTCAGGCGTTCCCGCTCCTCAGCAGAAAGAGGGGAGGGGACAGCCGTCTCAAGAAAGCCTTGCAACGCTTCACCCACGGATTTCATCTTATTGGTCATGGCAACATTCCGCATTAGAGCGCCAGCTTGCCATCCGGACGGCGCAAGAGCCGCCGGAAAGTGCTGAACCCCGGAGGTGCCGGGCACGCATCCATAGAAGAAAAAGGTGTCAAACTCCGCAAAAGGCCTTTCTTCCCTCGGACCATCCGTCCATTTCCGACTCTAAAAAACACTGATGGCGAGTATTGCCCGCATCCATTTACCGCTTTTATTGAGGATGATCATTGACTTTTTTTGAGTATCATGCAAAAAATTCGACACATCACACGCAAATTGGAGGATCTCATGGCAGCGAAAGTCATTGCTTTTGCAAACCACAAAGGTGGCGTAGGCAAGACCGCGAGCACTGTTAACGTAGCGTATTGCCTCGCTAAACGCAAACGCCGTGTGCTTGTTGTGGACTGTGATCCTCAGGGAAACGCGTCGCTGACCCTCGGAACCGTATCCCCATACGAGCAACCCCGCACAGTGGCAAACCTCTTTACCGGGCTCTCGTTTTCGGCAGCGGCCGTGCCTTCCAAATACGAAGGGCTGGATCTGATCCCTGCCAATCTGAACGTATACGCTACGGTAAGCACGCTTTCCAATTCCATCAAGCGCTTTTTCGGTTTCCGGCAAGCGCTCGATAAGGCAGCCCTGAACACCTACGATTACATTCTGCTGGATTGCCCGCCCACCATTGAGGGTGCGCTCCTGACCAATGCGCTTATCATTACGGACTATATCATCATTCCGGTTGGGGTTGAGGACACTTATGCCCTTTCCGGCGTAAGCCATCTTATCAAAGTCGCGGAAACCCTGCGCGCTGACACCGAATCGAACCTTGCGATCATGGGCGTACTGCTGACCATGTACGATGGCCGCAATAACGCCGCGAAAACCATCCGTAATGTGGCAATCGGGACCTTCGGCGAAGAAATGGTCTTCCGTACGACTATCCCCAGAAATACTACACTAAATAAAGCTGTTATGAGTAACCTTGCGGTCTGTGACTATGACGACGGTTGTTCTTCCTGCCGCAGCTATCGTGAGTTGGCACAGGAAATGGAAGCCCGCCTTGATCCCAAGAACGCATGATTATTCAAAGATGGGCATGGAACAAAAGATGCCTGTCTTGTAGTCTTATATTCCTAATTTTTCGGATTACAAGTTTACAGTTGGTAACATTCAATTCTTTCCCGGAAGAAACAAAGTGTACACTTATGAGCCAAATTCTATTGTCCCCCGCACATGTTACCTATAAGTAAAGTATTCTCTCGACAAGAAAAGGCTCCCTTCCTCTCCGTCCACTTTATCCTCTTCCTTCCGTAAGGAACTGACATGGCTAAGAAATCAAGCATGCCGGACTTTACCTTCGCTCTGGGTGCCGACCTTCGAGAAGCGGCCGCTAAGATGCGCAAAATGAGCCAGCCGCCGAAGCATCAATCTGCCCAGCAATCTGATGAGGCCATAGATACCATGTCCGACGATGCAGAAATCACCGTCGAATCCTCAGCAGTAGAACCTCCCTTTGCTGAAGAGAGCTTAACGCCGCCAAGTTCTGATGCAACCATTGGCGTTGACGTTTCTTCAACAGATTTACCATATTGTGAAGAGTCGACCGTCACAATCGAACAATCCGGAGAGATTGCTGCACCTGTAGACTCTACTTGTTCTGTAACTGATGCCTTACAGCCTCTTGAAGGGACTACTTCCAAGTCCTCCCAAACGCCTGTACAGAAGGAAGTAGAGACTCCTGAGATACCTGCTGAATCCCCTGAAAGGGAAAATATGGAGGGAACCCCTCAGGTAGACCTTTCTACTCTACTCACTGGAGGAGAGAAAACAGAACCTTTTCAGAGTCCTTCTTCTGAATCACGTTCAGTAGAGGCTCTAAACGCTGTTTGTGCACCAGAAACAGGTTCTGCGTACACTCTCTCAGATATTCAGGATGAACCTTCTGATATCCCCGTACAGGCAGCTCAAACCGGCCTGAATTACGATAAAAAACCGTCAATGACAGCTGATGATAGCTATATACAGAAATCAGCAGGAATAGACAGTAAAAAGCCGTCCATTACCACTATCCCTCCAAAAATATTTCGTACAGACATGAACTGTCACCGACAGTCTCCAGCGCTCCATAACAGCACATCAGCTGTCAATGACAGTTCTACGCCAAAACAGAATTACAAAGCCACTGCCCTCAGTTCCGATGAAGTAAAAAAGTCACCGGATGCAGCCAGCCGCTCAATGTATTCACAGCTATCTTATAGCCAGTCACAAACAGTCACTGACTATCAAGCTTATTCAAGTGCAATAATGGTGTCCCCTTATTCTGGCGGAGAGACTCCTCTTCCAAGAGATCCTTTTCAATCTAAGCCTGTTACCACTCCAAGATCCACCGTCGCACATTCTCCGTTGCAAGATGACAGCTTTACATTGTCACAAGCAGTCACTATAGTGGAGGATGACCATAAACAACCTATTGGCTCTAGAAAAGTTCAAAAAGAACAGGATATAACCACACAACATGGTATTTCGCCGTCCATCATTGCGGCCACCCTTCAAGACGCCCACCTTGGCGGAGCCCGCCAGATCCTTTTAGATGCACTCACTGCGCTGAGGCAACAATCCCCCCAGGTCGTCGTTAACCTAAAACGTCTTGCTCCGGCTATCGGGCTTTCCTACGGCACCGTCCGTAACACCATCAGCCGCCTTGTACGTGAGGGCGTCATCTGTACTACACAAGTTCGCACGGGGGACGCTCATGGTGTGTGTGTTGAATTTATTGATGACAATCCATTACCGACAATGACTGCTTCTTCACGCACTAGACAGTCAATGCTCTATCAACAGCAGCCACAGACAGTCATGAAAACTGAGATATCCCCCTCTTTACCACTTGAGGACACGTGTATATGGAATACGGATGGGGATCTTATCGCCATTTTGTGGCCCTTCGCAGCGGATGCCGGTTTCGGACCAGCCCATCTGGCACAACTGAAGCGTGCCTATCAGCTGCAGGGATGGGAACCGGAAAACGTATCGCGGTGTCTGCGTTATCTTGATTGGGAACTTGCCAATGGCGTCCCATCAGGACCTGAACACGTCACCGCGTGGCTCCGCACCATGCAGCGGCAAGGGCACTATCCTCGTCCAGAAGGATATGTAGACCCTGAAGTTCTGCGTCTTCGCCAACAAGCCGACGAGGAACGCGAACTCGCTGAAGCCCGTACCCGCTTCAAGTAATTCCTTTCCCCTTTCTTTTTCTTACCGGAAGCAACACGATGTCCGTCATCTACGCAGGCATCCCATCCATAACTGTCCATTAGGGCATCATATTTTTATTAAAAACAGTTAATGACAGTTATTGACTAATACGAACAGCTTCTGATTGTTTGTTGCATCACCTAAATCTCCAAAGCTTAACAAGCTGTTATGAGCAGTCATCAACACTACCATCAACAGACAGCGTCTGTTGATGGTAGTGTTATTTCTCATGAAGAGTCATTCACCTGAGGAATTTCCCACCACCTACGGAGACCGGGACGACGCAACAAGTCGCTGAACATCTTCGGTATACT
>OGWR01002223.1_pt1 | contig 14260 bp, 11 predicted proteins | sample 1576061 | NCBI WGS metagenome assembly OGWR01 (sample SAMEA3541511, study PRJEB24748) | human gut metagenome | biome: human gut; feature: human-associated habitat; material: faeces | place: China | collected 2012 | reverse complement strand
CAATGAGGTCGATGGCCTTATCGGGCAGGAAGCGATCCTGAATGTAGCGGTTGGAAAGGTTCGCGGCGGCCTCGATAGCACCCTGCGTATAGCGCACATGGTGGTGCTCCTCGTAGCGCGGCTTGAGCGCGGTCAGGATCTTGACCGTGTCCTCGACGCTCGGCTCCTCGACATCGATGGTCTGGAAGCGACGCTCGAAGGCCGGGTCCTTGGTGAGGTACTTGCGGAATTCCTCGGCCGTGGTGGCGCCGATAATCTGGAAGGTACCGCGCGCGAGCACGGGCTTGAGCATGGAGCTCGCGTCGATGGAGCCCTCGGCAGAACCGGCACCGATGATGGTGTGCATCTCATCGATAAACAAGATGACGTCGTCGGCCTCGGTGGCCTCTTGGATCACGTTCTTGAGGCGCTCCTCAAACTCACCGCGATACTTGGCGCCCGCGACAAGACCCGGCAGGTCGAGCGTCCAGATATTCTGGTTCATGAGGTTCTCGGGCACGTTGCCAGCAGCAATCTGCTGCGCCAGGCCCTCGACGATAGCCGTCTTGCCCACGCCGGGGTCGCCCAGGATAAGCGGGTTGTTCTTGGTGCGGCGCGAAAGGATCTCCATCATGCGCTGGACTTCCTTTTCGCGGCCAATCACGGGATCGAGCTCGCCGTCGCGCGCCTTTTGCGTGAGGTTGGTGGCGAACTGCTTGAGCGTGTCGGTGCCGCTCCCCTTTTGCTGAGAGGCATCCGAGCCGCTAAAGAACGGCAGGCCCGCACCGGGACGACCAGCGCCAGCGCCAGCGAGCGGACGCTTCTTGTCCTGATCCTTGGCAGTGAGCTTTTCGATGGCCTTTTTAATGGAAGCAGACGACACGCCCAGGCGCATGAGGATGTCCATGGCCATGCCGTTACCTTCTTCGACGATGCCGATCAGCAAGTGCTCGGTCGAAACGTAGGTCTGGTTGTTCTCGCGTGCCACGCGGAAGGAGCGTTCCATCACGCTGATGACGAGCGGCGTAAAGGCGAGCTTGGCAGCCTCGGTCTCCTCGCTGGGCTCGGGAACCGTGGTCTGGACCTCTTTGAGGGTATCCATGATGTCATCGTAGGAGATATCGAGCGAACGCAGTGCCTCGGCGGCAATACCCTCGTCCTCCTTAGCGAGCGCAAGCAGCAGGTGCTCGGTGCCCACCTTATTTGAGTGCAGATCGAGCGCCTCTTGCTTGGCCATGGACATGACCTTGCGCGCGCGATCGGTAAAACGGTCTAACATGCTAGTTCCTCTTAGACGAGCTAGTTTTTTCAAACGCAAAGCGCCGCCCCGCGGCAGCGCTTTGGTCTCTTTACCCATATGGAGTATATGTTAACCGTTGGGACCTTTCCCGCCCGTAGCCGCGCGACAACGTCTACAAAAAAGGAATTGCTCGGGTCCGTTTGGCGGTTTGGTTTTGAGCTGCTGTCTAGCAGGCGAGCTCGGCGTCCATGCTCTCGGCAACGTCATTGACGGCATCGGCAACGGGAGCGCCCAGCATGCGCACGAGCTCCATGTGTGGCTCGGCAAAGACCGTGCCCATGGGGAAGGCGCGGCGGAAGACAAAGCGAGCAACCGGACCGGCCGCCAGCAGGTTCCAGGGCAGGGCCATGATAAAGTTGCGCGGAATGTTAACGAGCCACATCATCGGCAGCAGCTGCAGGTTGGCGAGCGGGCCGCCGGGCATGTGGAACAGGCCCTCGCACGCACCGTAGAGCGACATGATGATGACCATAGGAACGACCATGCAGGAGCTGACGGCGAGCGTCATGGCAAGCGGCGAGCTCTTGCCCGGCGTGACCAAGAATTTAAAGCCGAAGCCCTTAGCAAGGGAGCTGGCGACAAACCAGTCGCAGCACATGGCAAAAACGTAGGCAACGGGAAAGCCGAGCCACGCGGCGGCAACAACCTCGCCGTTGATGGCCCCATGCTGCAGGGCAACGTTGTAGATGCTCATCCAGAGCACCATGCAAAAGCACATGATAAAGGTGAACAGCAGGCTCTCTCGTTTGTTGATAGGCATAAAGGGCAAAATCCTTTCTGTGTTACGCCGCGGCACCACGCAACAAAAACGGGCGGGCAAGATGGAGCTGTTGGGACTTCATCTCGCCCGCCCGTGATACGCGCGTCTGCGACTACTTATGTGGTGGAACCAGCCTAGCACGAAAACCCCGCGCTTCGTAAGCGTTGAGTTTATGAAGATGCAGGGCACCAATAATCCCCGACCCCATAAGTTGCGGTGGAATACGGACTGTTTTGACCCTTTAAGCAGCAATTCAGTCCCTATTTCACCGCAACTCATTTGGTGCAAAGTAACCTGTCCCCCTTGCACCAATTAGCTGGTGTGGCGCCAGCGAGGGTCGGTGAGCGTACGCGCCACACCCAGGCCAACGGGCAAAAACGCCACGATGAGCACTGCACGCACAAACCAGCCGAGCATATTGACCGTGTCGAAGGTGCACATGTAATACATCGAGCGATACAGATACAAGCCCGGCACCATAATGACAATCGATGGCACCGTGAGGGCGATACGTGGGTAGGTGAGCTTGATTTCGGCTAAGCTCGCGAGCAGCCCCGATACCAGCGCGCCAATAAACGCTGCCGCCTCGGGAGGCATACCTACGCTCAGGCCCAGGAAGGGAAACAGCGCCGGCGCATCGACGAGCGTAAGGCGCAAGGTATTGGACACGGCGCCGATCAGCCCAGCTGCCGCGGCCATCTTTACTGGGCTGTTGAACATCACCGAGAAGCCGAATACGCCAACGAAGCTCATCACCACGCGCAGGAGCGTAAGGACAAGCGGCGAAAGGCCGAGCGGGGCAAAATCATCCGGTGCCAGCCCCACACACTCGGCAACCATCCAGCCCACAAGGGTCGCCATCACAATAATCGACACGGCATACGAAAGACGCTCAATGCCGCTTCGCATATCGAGCTTAGCGATGTCGAGGCCTGCCGTAATGAGGGGAAAGCCGGGAATCACAAAGAGCATGGCGCCGATATAGCCTTCTTGGTGCGACATTGCCCCCGGTACGACCTGGCCAAGGCCGAGCAATGCCAGCAGATACGAAACGCAAGCGAGCGCAACGCCAATCGTCAGCGCGCTAAACTGGCCAAGACCCTGCTTGAGAATATGAGAGCGAGCAAAGTTGCCAACACCAGCGCCTACGAATGCGCAGGCCATCTCGATAGGGCCGCCGCCGAGCAAAAAGACGAAGGCGCCGCAAGCACAAGCTGCCGCAAGGCCCTGTTGCCAGGGAGAGTAATCGGGTTTTGAACTCTCAACGGTCTTGAGCATCTCGTGGTATTCGTGCACGGTAAACCGGCGCCCATACGTCTCGATTTCCTTTAGGAAGCTCTCCATCATCCAAATGCGATGGGTATTGACTCCCGTTGTGGGCAGGCTGACAACCTCGTTAAAGCAGTGGCCATCTTCGATGCAGGTGCACTCAAACGACAGAAGACTTAAGTCAACGTGGACGGTGACACCGAGTACGGCGGCAACGCGATTCATGGTATCGCGTACACGCCAAGCACCCGTTCCGCTCGCGAGCATAAGCATACCGGTGCGGCAGATGATGGATGACTTATCGGTGAGCGGCGCATCGACGGCAAGCTCATCGCCTGCCGTCACGATCTGGTGCCAGTCTGTTTTCATATGGAGTGCGCCGGCACGAACACCGTGGTGCATGGGGGCTCTCGAAAGCAGCGAGTCAAGGCGCGAAGACTGTGGGGGCTCCGTTGATTCGTCCTCAACCTCATCAGTCTCTTCATCGACCAGATCAAATGAGTCAAGCGATGCCGGCTCGCGACGATCGATTAGCTCCTCATCCTCATCGTCAAAGTAATTGAACTGATCGAGCATGTCCTCTTCGATTGCACGCTCGCTCGCGTCGTCCATATAGACGCTCCCTTCCTACCGACTAACCCCCATCCTAGGCAGCAACGGCTAAAGGAAACATAAAAGAGACGGCTGCCATGCGAGCCATGTGCTCAATAGCCGTTGGGTAGTCGTTTAAGAACGTCCCCAATGACTATTGACGGCCAAGGCAACGCCGATGTATTGGCAACGTCAGCGAGCGGACCGCATTTGAGGCAAGGTGACGTGAAACGAAAGGGCGCTGACCTTCTGGTCGCGCCCTTGAAGTTGAACGTCAGATTGTCCAAATGCGGCCCGCGCAGCGTCGAGCCGTTACGCGGTTCGTAGAACCGCGTAACCCCCTAGTACATCTTTGCGCCGGCGGGGATGGAGGCGTCGAGCTGGATCAGGTTGAGACGCTCCTCACCATCCTCCTCGTGGATAGCGCTGATGAGCATGCCGCAGCTGGGAATGCCCATCATCTTGCGCGGCGGCAGATTGGTGATGGCGAGCAAGGTCTTGCCGACCAGGTCCTCGGGCTCATAATAACCGTGAATGCCGGAGAGGATGGTACGGTCGGTGCCGGTGCCGTCGTCGAGCGTAAAGTTCAGCAGCTTCTTGGACTTCTTGACGGCCTCGCATGTCTTGACCTTCACGGCGCGGAAGTCGCTCTTGGAGAAGGTATCAAAGTCGACGAACTCCTCAAACAGCGGCTCGACGGCAATCTTGGAATAATCAACCGTGGGCTTGAGCGGCTTGACGAAGGGGCTCGCGGCGTTGCCGGCCTCGGCAGCCTTGGCGGCAGCGGCACCGGACTGGAAACCCTTCTCGGGCTTCATGTGCGGGAACAGTAGCACGTCGCGGATGGAAGCCTGGTTGGTGAGCAGCATGACCACGCGGTCGATACCGATGCCGATGCCGCCCGCGGGAGGCATACCGTACTCGAGGGCGCGCACGTAATCCTCGTCGTACTCCATGGCCTCGTCGTCGCCGCCAGCCTTCTCGGCCATCTGGGCGGCAAAGCGCTCGGCCTGGTCGACCGGGTCGTTGAGCTCGGAGAACGCGTTGGCGTACTCGTGACCGGCGATAACCAGCTCAAAGCGATGCGTCAGGCGCGGATCGTCCTCAAAGCGCTTGGCAAGCGGGCTGACCTCGATGGGGTAATCGCACACGAACGTGGGGTTGACGATGGTGTCCTCGCCCAGCTCATCGTAAATCTCGGCGATGATCTTGCCAGCAGTCCACTCGGGCTTAATCTCCAGGCCCTTCTCGCGCGCGGCGGCAGCAAGCTCCTCGACCGGCGTGTCGATGGTGACCTGCTTGCCGAGCACGTCGGAAACGATGTCGGTCATGGGACGGCTGGCCCACTCACCAGAAAGGTCGATGGTCTGGCCCTGGTACTCGATGACCTCGGGGTTGCCGATGGCCTTGTTAGCCGCCTTAATGACACCCTGGGCGAGCGCCTTCATGCCCTCGAGGTCGGAGAAGGCACGATAGGCCTCCATCGTGGTGAACTCGGGGTTGTGGGTAAGGTCCATGCCCTCGTTACGGAAGATACGGCCGATCTCGAACACGCGCTCAAAACCGCCGACGATGCAGCGCTTGAGGTGCAGCTCGGTAGCAATGCGCAGGTAGCACTCCTGATCGAGCGCGTTGAAGTGCGTGATGAACGGCTTGGCAGTAGCGCCGCCCTGGATGGTCTGCAGGATGGGGGTCTCGACCTCCATGTAGCCGTCGGACTCCATAAAACGACGGAAGGTGGAGAGAATCTGCGAACGCTTACGGAAGGTCTCGCGAACGTCGTCGTTGGCGATCAGGTCGACATAGCGCTGGCGATAGCGGGTCTCCTTGTCGGAGAGGCCGTGGAACTTCTCGGGCAGCGGACGAACGGCCTTGGCAAGCAGGGTCGCACTCTTAGGGGCAACGGAAAGCTGGCCGCGCTGGGTGCGCACGACCACGCCGGTCACGCCCAGGATATCGCCAAGGTCGAGGGCCTTGAGCGTGTTCCAGGCAGCCTCGTCCATGTCATTGATGCGGCAGAACAGCTGAATCTCGGCAGTCGCATCGCGCACGACGATGAACATAATCTTGCCCTGACCGCGCTTGGCGACCACACGGCCGGCGATCTTCACGACGTCCTCGGTGTCCTCGCCATCGGCAAGCTCGGCGTACTTAGCCTCGATATCGGCAACGTAGTCCTCAAGCTCAGAGTGCTCGGGATAGGGGTTCTGGCCCGCCTCGAACAGGGCGGCGCGCTTGGCCAGGCGGGTGGCGCGCTCGTCGTTGAGCGTCGATGCCTGATCTGCGGCGTTCTGGTTCTCTGCCATAAGTTAACTCCTCAAACTAAAACGCTCCCCAGGATTCGGTCCCAGGGAGCGAAAACATACCTTTACGCGGGACCGTGGTCTAGCGTGCAATCTTGGCGATGGTGTAGACGCGGGTCTTGCCGGAAGGCGTAACGACCTCGACGGAGTCGCCCTCGCCGTGACCGATGATGGCGTGGCCGACCGGAGACTCGTTGGAAATCTTGTGCTCGAGCGAGTTGGTCTCGGTGGTACCGACGAGCGTGACTTCCATGACCTCACCGTTGGGATCAATCAGAGAAACGGTGGAACCGATGGAGACGGTCAGATCACCTGTGGTGGCAGCAACCTGAGCGTTGGCAAGGATGGCCTGGATCTCGGCAATACGAGCGGCGTTCTGGGCCTGCTTGTCCTTGGCGGCATCGTACTCGGAGTTCTCCGAAAGGTCGCCGAACGCGCGGGCTTCCTTGATGTCCTCGACGATCTCCTTGGCGTAATCGCCCTCACGCCAAGCGAGCTCCTCGACGAGCTTCTGGCGGCCCTCAGCGGTCAGTACGATCTGGCTTGCGTCCATACGGATATCTCCCCAACTCTGATCAAACAATCAACTGTCAACAAAACGAAAAAGACCGGCTAGCCTGCGGGCAAGCCGGTCAGGTGCTCACCCCAAAGGGATGGGACTACTCTGCGTCCGCGTCGCTGTCCTCTGCCTGCTTCTTCTTGGCAGCAGCGAGCTTGGCCTCGAGCTCAGCGATCTCCTTGTCCTCCTCGGACTGCTCGACCACGACCTCCTCGGCCTGCTTGGTCTCGGCCTTATCGTCGCCCTCCATACCCTCACGGATATTCTTGACGGTAGAGCCGAGGGACTTGCCGAGCTTCGGCAGGTTCTTGGGCCCGAAGATAATCAGGACAACGACGAGAATAATGATGAGCTCAGGAGCCCTCAGTCCAAACATGTAGACCTCCACAATACAGCGAGACAAGCTCGAATGAGTATACCGCGGGTATCGCGGTATCACAACAATAGCTAAAAAAAGGGACCGCAAGAAGCGGTCCCTCCTCATGCTCTGGTCGGGTTGACTGGATTTGAACCAGCGACCCCTGCGTCCCGAACGCAGTGCTCTACCAAACTGAGCCACAACCCGTTAGCTCGACTATAGTAACAAAGATTTCCGTCGTGTGCTAGAGAAATTTTTACTTCTTTGGCACTTCGATGCGAACCGTGTTGGGAATGAGCTCCGTTGCGCAGGACCACCAGCCGTTTTGCAGGGCAGCGTCGGCAAGCCTTTCGGCCGTGGCGGCGGTGTCGCAAATGGCAAATGAGCAGGCACCCGATCCGCACACATCTACAGCAACGGTGCCGTCCTGTTTACGCAGCCAATCGAGAACCATTTGAATCTGCGGCTCCATCTGTGCGGAAATGACACCTAGGTTGTTATGGATGAGCGCATATGCCGTCTCGGCATCACCAGCACGCAAGGCAGAAGCTATCGCGCCGGGCTTGTCCGCAGGCACCGGGGCCTCGTCAAAACGTCGATAGGCTTCAATTGTTGAAACGCTTGCCTCGCGCGGCTTGACCAACACGACGGGCGTTGCGGGCAGCGCGGGATACTCAGTTGCCAGCACGTCTCCCCCACCTACGTAGAACGCAAGGCTCGCGTGCAAAAAGAACGGGACGTCAGCACCAATACCCCGCGCAATGTCGTCGAGCGCGGGGTCGGTGCGATCAATTCCCCAGAGCTCCGCCAAGGCGACAATGACCGCGGCCGCATCCGTCGAGGGGCCGCCCAAGCCGGCGCACAATGGAATGCGCTTCTCAATCGTCACGCAGATGTTTGCCTCGCGACCATAATGCTCGGCCATAGCAACCGCAGCCCGATACGCCGTATTCTTTTGCATGGGAAAATCTGATGCCGGAACCGTCTGGACGGTCAGCGCCTGTGCCGGCGTAACCGTCACGGCATCGGAAAGACCGACAGCTGCCATCAGGGAATCGACCCTGTGGTAGCCGCGGTCATCGCGCTCGGTATGAACCCCCAAGTAGAGGTTAATCTTTGCCGGCGCGGAAAGAGTCAGGGACCGATCGGTCACCGCTAGTGCTCCTCGAGCTGATTGCCGAGCGGGGTAAAGATATGCTCGCCGCTCTCGGGGTCGAACAGCTCGACCTGACCGGTGAGGACATCGATATACTGGTAGGACTGACGCGACTTGCGCCCGCGACGTTCGTCAACCTCGACGATAAAGACGGCGGGGTGGACGCTCTTGATGGTGCCCATGCGCTCGACGACGCGGGTGCGGCCCATGTTGGCCTTCACCTTAACGCGATCGCCCACCATATCGGTCAGCTTCTCGTGGATGTCGTCGACGTGATTGACTTCCATCTCTTCCATGAACAGGGCCTCCAGAAGGTGCAATTCAAAAAGGGGATAATACCCCTAAGATAGACAAAACTCTAATACTATAGCACCCTGCTGCCGCCATACGCAAGTAGCTAAATAAACCCCGTCCCAAATTGACTGCTTACAAGTTGTCCGTATCGAGAACGATGGTAAACGGGCCGTCGTTGACGAGGCTGACCTTCATGTCGGCGCCGAAGATGCCGTGCGCCACATGCTCGACGTCCTCGCGCACCAGCGTCAGGAAGTACTCATAGAGCTCGTTGGCCACATCGGGCGCGCCGGCATCCGTAAAGGACGGACGGCGACCATGACGGCAATCGGCAAACAGCGTGAACTGCGACACCACGAGCACCTCACCGTCGACATCGGCAAGCGCCAGATTGGTCTTGCCGTTCTCATCCTCGTTGATGCGCAGGCCGCGGAGCTTGCCCCACAGCTTATCAGCCTCGGAGCGCGTATCGCCGTGGCCCACGCCAAGCAACACCAGGTAGCCGCGTCCAATGCAGCCCACGCACTCGCCGTCGACCGTCACGCCGGCGTTGAGCACGCGCTGAACCACCGCACGCACGGCCTACTCCTCGCCCGTCAGTTTGGCGGATAGGTGCTCGAGCGCATGGAATCGATGGCTGATGGCGTTCTTCTCGTCCGCCGTGAGCTCGGCCATGGTCTTGCCCGGCGTATCGACCGGCAGGAACAGCGGGTCGTAGCCAAAGCCGTGATCGCCGCGGCCCTCGTGCGCGATAACGCCCTCACAGGCGCCCTCGCCATAGGTGACCAGGCCGTCCGTATCGATGAGCGCAACGACGCTCATAAAGCGCGCGGTGCGGTCCTCGTCCGCCACGCCTTCCAGATTCACGAGCAGCTTGGCATTGTTGGCGGCATCGTCGCCGTGAACGCCCGCGTAGCGCGCGCTATACACACCGGGCTCACCGTCCAGCGCGTCGACGACCAGGCCCGAATCGTCGGCAATGGCCATGAGCCCCGTCTCTTCGACGGCAGCCTGCGCCTTGATGATGGCGTTCTCCAAAAACGTCGTGCCGTTTTCCTCGGGGTCCTCAAATTCGCCCAGCTGGCCGAGCGCCACAAAGCGCACCTCGGGCATGACCTTGCCCAAAATGGCCTCGATCTCGGTGAGCTTATGGGCGTTGCCCGTTGCCACGACAATGGTCGCCGCCGGGTCGAGGGTGTCGATGTCGATCTTCTCAAGTGCCATGAGTGGTCTCCTTGTCTCTATAGCAATGCCGCGCCGAGGGCGACGAGGGCCTCCGCCTCTCCCCTCTCAATCAACGGCAGTCTTATACTTCGACGTTTTCCCAGATAAAACCTGCCAAAATAAACCTGTCCCTTTTTGGCAGGTTAGGCGATGGCTTGGCGCTGAAGCTCGATGAGCTCGGCGATGCCTTTGTCGCCCAAGTCGAGCAGGCATAGAAGAAAAATATGATAATTCATAGAATCTTGTCATCTAAAAAGGTGCATATTAAAAAACTACCCTAACGTAAAAACAGTAGAATTTGCACGTCAAGGTAGTTATTTCATTTTTGAATTACTCTATATGTTGCATATAGAGCCATTCCATTAGCGTAGTATTCTCAAAGTCAACTCTATGTCTAAATTTTGCAGGATCTATACAGGTGAGAGTTATGGTTTTACCAGTTTCTCTAAAGAAAAGATCAAGGAAAGTACCTCCACAATAGAATGTATATCCTTTGTAGTAGAATACAGCTTCCGTCTCTATCGCATGATTTATACTTTCAGAAGAATAAAAACCTTCGACTGCAAAATCAGCAAATTTCCCTGAAGAAGTGAGTTCTCCTATTATATTGAAAGTGAATACAACTTTATCTTTGTACCCTTTACTTTCAAGACACTCTTCTGTTTCTACGAGAATTGAATCGAGAGTAGGATGTAACCATTCCTTTACCTCATATACCCTTATTTCTTTACTAATATAATCCCTCGTCTTGTAAGGTTTAAACTTTACACTTTTTTCACTAGACATACATCTAGCAAACATAACTGTTGACAATAGTATTAGCAACAAATAGACGAATTCCTTCATAATTTCTCAGTTTATTACTTTCTAACCTTATTTGTATAGTCATAATATATTCCATTGTTTAAAATTCTAAAAGTAGCATTAGGAGATTTTTTTAGTATTCCTTTTGCTTTATCTATATCACCCCCATCTGTTGATGGAGTATTATGTCCAACTATTGGGTGAATATGATCTGCTCTGATTACTCGAAAACCCGGTTTGGAATACATAAATCTATCAATAGGACGACTTCCCATAGATACAGTCCCCGCTTGATGGCTTGTGCTTATAAGGTTAATAGAATAACCTTTTCCATCTCCCATCAATGTATTTGCCCATTCCACATTCGTATTTTTATCTAAAAAGTTCATCAGCCTCAATGATTCATTATCACTTTTTACTTTATATGAATGATTTACTAATATTTCTCCCGTCAAATTACCTTCTTGATCATATTCGACTCCTCTAGATAACATAAAACTCATATTAGATTTGCCTGTTTCTAATAAAATCCCTTTGCTTATTTTTATTCCTATTTTATCACCTGTTGTATCATAATCATTAATCTTCTTTGATGAATACTTTCCTTCATTGTACAATACATCAAAGTTTTGGCCTCCTTCATCGTTCACTTTTGATATATATCCATTTTGATTAACTGTATAACCTGTAAAAAACATACCTGTCTGATCAATATATTTTACAGGATCATTATTGCAATACGCATACGGACTTATTCCACAATACTTCTCTGCCACCGGATCTATGGTATGCCATCTTCCTAATGACGGATCATACATTCTCGCTCCGTAGTCATACCAGTTCAATCCATATTCTTTATCCCATTCCTTTCCATTATACTTATAAGGTTGGTTAGAAGATGTATTGGCAAATATGCCACCGAACGGATAGTAGTGATTTACTTCTTCCACGTTTCCATTCTGATCGGCTACCACCCGGTTATTCCCTTGATGATCCTGTAAGTAATAATGATACTTGTTGTCATTCAGAGAAACAAATCCGGCTTCTGTTAAAATTGTCTTAGGATTTCCATTTTCATAGATCACGCTGCCGCAATAATCGGTAGTAGTAGTTTTTCCAGCGGTGCTATGTACAACACGTAGTTTTATACCTGCTGCATCATAGAGGTAAGAAATAGAACTGCCGTTCTCAAATTCTACACGGTCCGGTAAATGTAAGCAATTATATTGGATATTGGTGATTTTCTTATTCAAATCTTTTATTAAACTTCCATTATCATCATAAAAGTACTCTGTAGCCTGTTTTGAACCATCCTTAAAATCAAAGCCATTATTGAATACAGAAACTGTTGCAGCATCATTAACACTCACCAGTTGGTTACCATCTAAGGTGACAGAGAGATTATCTATCAAGCCGTAGCCGTTGGCAGAAATGGGGCCATACCGTTTTAATCCCAGCATATTTCCATTCTTGTCATAACCGGTAATCTGCTCATCATAGTGATCCGGTTTGAGAGCGAGAAGCTCACCTTCACCGTAAGCGGCATTTTTCAATCGGGACAATGGATCGTATTCAAAACGATAGCCACGAGTTACCTTTTCATTACCAGCTTTCCAAGTCATACTACTGATGTTTCCGTTGTAACACGGAGTACCTGTTCCGTCTGTGTAATAGAGATTCTGAGAAAACAATGGACTTTGAACAGAAGTCAGCCAATTACGTATATTGTACTGATTGGTAGTAGTTAAAGGGTTGCCTCCATTATCTCTTGTGATACCAACCAATCTCCCCAGCTCGTCGTATGCATAAGAGAAAGAAGCGGAGACAGAGTGATTTATCTGATGGATGTTCCTCAGCAGACGTCCGGCATGATCATATGTCTTGCTTTGCGTCAAAGAGTTCTGATCTATATTTTCACAAGATGCCAGTATGTTTCCATTGAAGTCATATTTAAACTTCTCAATATGTAACTTACCGTTGATATCAATGCTCCGAGTTTGCACAGGACGCTGGTAGTAGTCATAATAAGTGCTGGTATATAACATCTGCTCTGTCCCTAATACTCGGCTGATGATTCCGGTTTTCTGGCCCTTGCATACTAGTTGTTCGGTATCATCTCCATAACGTTTACCATACTGTGTATCTTCTACATAGTCTAGAGATGGGCTAAATTGTGATTTCATTTTTTTGTAGTCGTATGTATCATAATAAACCACTTCCTGCATCTCCAAATTACTCAGATTATATCTATCAATGGCATATCCATAGAAAGTGTTGGTTGCATTTGGTTTAAATTCAACGCACATATAATATGGAAGAGGTTTCTCGCCACTTTTTAGAACAGCCGTCAGCACTTTTCTTCCAAGACGGTCATAAAAGAAGCATTTCCACTCATTTCGTTTCCTCATCTCCGCATTACGGGTCACGTAGAGACGACCTTTGTTATCATACACAAGGTCTATCCAGTCCGTACCCGGCATTTTTTTGCCGGAACACTGGTTAAGCCAATCGTAATGATATTGGTAAGCATACAGATCAAGCACTTTTGCCAATCCAAGTGAACGGATCCCGTCAACCGCCAAAGGAGGTAGTACAAAACACAGATTACCGAAATCGTCATATACCTGATAAGTGTCCAATGTATCGGTACCGTTTATTAAACGGGACAGGATTTCCTGATTTAATTTATTCATATAAGTGTATGTCGGATGACCGTCTTCATCTATCTTTTCGGAGACTATTAATTCTCCTGCGGCATAATACCCCTTTGGAACTAACTGCAAACTATCTTTCTTTCCCGTTACCGCAAACATGAGGCATCCCATATCAGAAGTGTTAGTCAGATAACCAGTCTTTTCACTATGCCCAGTGGTATGCCAGCTACTTCCGGGATTGTATTTTTCGACTAACCTGTTCAGAGGAGAGCCATCATAGACCGACTTTTCATAAGCATATCCATCATTATACAGTTTCAGAGCATTACTCCGAATCTGTTGCACTGACAGAATATTTCCCGCGCCTCTATCCACTACCGGAAGCCAAGCACAACTGTCCCGATACATTCTGTCATATTCCATCCTGCTTACAAGGTTTCTCTTATCGGGTGTCATACCATATTGCACGGTTTGGGCGATTCTTCCAAAAGCGTCTATATTCTGTATCGTTCGCGTTGCATTCTGAGGATTATACATGTTTACTACTGACAGACCGCCCACATTGGCTTTCATAGTAGTGATATAATTCTCTTTATTGTTTAAATGCTGGCTCGCTTTTTTTCCTTTCACATTGAGAGTTAAGATAGTAGGGCCACCGCTAGTAGTAATATAATATGTCCCCGGAAGCAGAGATTCAATATCAAGGCTTTGTATATACTCTTCCCGACAAGTCGTTTTCCGGATAATCCGATGGCTTATGTCATGCAGGTTGATCGTCCCCGAACCATAGTTACTTTTTTTCCATATAAGAACTTCAATGGAAATGTCCATTGTATCTTTTATTTCAAAGCGATGAAAAGCGTAGCCTCCTTCATTATCACTAAAAGAATCAGGAGGATACATATGGGTATAATGAAGACTATCCTTATAACTGCCCATTTCGTATGGCTTTTCCCAGCTACTTCCCGTATCATCTTGAATACTCATTACTTCCAGCCCGGCTTGTGCA
>OGWR01002206.1_pt1 | contig 14384 bp, 19 predicted proteins | sample 1576061 | NCBI WGS metagenome assembly OGWR01 (sample SAMEA3541511, study PRJEB24748) | human gut metagenome | biome: human gut; feature: human-associated habitat; material: faeces | place: China | collected 2012 | reverse complement strand
CCAGGCCAGCGTAAAACTGGTATCACCTGCAGATTTCTGCCCCTGCCCGGTCGCGCTCCAGTCCGCGTCTTCATCATCCAGGTAGTTATCATCGTAGGGTTCAGCCGTCATCTCGCCCGGCGTCAGATCCTTCACCTTAGCCAGTCGCTGCCAGCCATCGTCTGACAACGGGTTTGCGTAAGCATCAGCCTTGCCGTTGTAAACCCACAGAGTGGTACCGGCACCTTTTACCGGCTCAAGGGGATTTGGTGTTGCCATATCGTCCTCACATCTCGTATGTAATGGAATAAGTCAGATCTGCAGAACTCCATAACGCCATATCGTCATCACGACGATACTCATAGCCCTGCGTAACCATCGTGGTAATCAGTCCTGCCAGTGCCGGGATCGCGGTCATCGCCGGGTAAATCCGGCTTTCCATCCACTGATCAAGCTCTGAATCCGGTACCTGTGCCGGTAAAAACACCTCAATATGCAGCGTGGCCCGCCAGGTATCTGCATCCAGCTCTTCACCGGTATACTCTGCATCCGTCAGATAAACCGCGATCGCAGGAAAATCCTCTTCGTCAAAAACAACGGGGCGACCATCAAACAGCGTCGCCCCGTGTTCATGCTGCTCGAGTGCATCCAGCACTGCGGCACGAATGTCAGTGTGTTTCATCGTTTTATCGCAATCCTCAGTTGTTGTTTCAGCGCGTATGCCAGTTCTTTAGGCAGGCGTTCACGCCGGATACGGTCAACATTCTCATCAAACGCCTGTTTCAGTGGGGCCGCCATCGGGATTTTCACCACATCAATAGGGTAACGGTTTTTCCCGGCCACACGCTGCATGACATGCCAGCGACCGTTTTTTAATCGCTGAATGAATGCCCGCTGATACCGATGCTGACCGGCTTTAAGTATGCTGTTCGGACGACGGCCCAGCATCCTGATCCCCAGCTTAATCACTGGAAGATCACCGCGGTTAACGATAATTTTTGCGTTCGGATTTCTGACCGTCGCCCGTTTCAGTCTGGACCGTTCCTTTACCAGTTTCCGGCGTACCTTTGTCTCCCGGGCAACCTGTGATGAAGACTGATTAATCGCCGTTGTGGCCACGCGGTTAATCGTCATTGCTGAAGCCGCCGGAATGGTGTTTTTACGAACCCGGCTCAGATTATCAATCGCCTGATCAAGCCCTTTTATCGCCATAATTTCACCCTGCGTTTATCGTCGCCGGTTAACAGCGGGTGGTTGCCCACGGTTGAGCCAGAGATAACAGCTTCCCCCGTCATCCGGAGAAACACGATCCACCCAGAACATCTCGCCGTTAATGGTCAGCGTGTCACCACGCCGCACGGCACGCACCGTATCCGTCCGCACAAATAATGACGGGCTGCTTCCTTCAATACGGACCCCGCCACCGGCAAAACCCAGCGACTCCGGATCGTCAAAAACCCCCTGAACTTCGCTTCCACGCTGTGCTCCCGAGGTGAACTGCGCACAGAGCCCCATCACTTCAACAATCGTGCTGTCCACCCCGGCAAGGGCAGCATCAAAGGCATTCTGAAAATCACGCATGCTCAGCCGTTCCGTGCTGTATCATGGCTGTCGCCAGTGGTGATGGCACCATAACACGCATGCCCCGGTACGTCAGTTCAACGGGACGGCCTGTCTCCGGGCAATACCCCATCACATGCAGGCATTTCCGCACACGGACCGCTTTAACATCATCCGTAGCATCAGTGTTGTGCAACTGCTCACCATCGTCTGTGTGATTTTGATCAGCCCCGCTCTCATCAGAGTGCATAATGCCCTCCGGGGAAACAGCAAGCTCCTCTTCCCACTCAGACACACGTTGAGCAATATCCGCAGCACTCCCCGACATATCCGCCTCGCGCCCCAGCAGGCCAGCCAGTTGACGAAGACGATTCAGATTTTCTTCTTTTGTTGCCATCTCAGCCTCCTGTGAAAAAAGACACGGGGGCATTTCGCCCCCGCTCACGGATTATTTCACCTGTACCACCACAAACTCATCCGGATCCGGCAGCACCATCAGCGGTGCGGACTGCGTCATGGTGAATTCACGGGCCGGATCGCCCACAGTCAGCCAGTGTTTCGGATAACGGGAAGAGGCCACCACACCTTCGGACAACGCCTGCGCATCCTGAATGGCACCATAGCAACGAATGCCCTCTGCTGCCGTATTCCCCAGGACCAGTGTGCCCTCCGGCAGATAACGTTTTTCGGTACCGTCCTCTGCCACATAAGACGTTTTCGCCACCACAATGGCCAGATCGCCGTAATACCCCTTGAAGGACACCACCGCCCCCAGGTCTTTCACTGCCGTTTCGAGTTGTGAATTTGAGCCGCGACGGGTATCCAGTTTTTCGCGGAACAGCTTAAAGCCATTCAGCAGACGCCAGACCGTACCGTCCATAATGGCGATATTCACAAGGCCGCTGGCCTGATCGCAGTAGAGGTCAATATCATGCGTCGGATCAAACGTATCACGGTCCTGCTCAGACCATTTTTTACCGTCAGCCTGCTCAATGTTATTTCCTTCAGAGCGCCCGAAATCCACCTCGACAGTATCAAACTGATCCCCTTCCATGGTGTATTTGCCATACAGCACGGCATTCACCGCCTGCATTTCTTCCACCTGGACAATGGCGTGCTCTTCCTGTTTGAGGTTATCGGTAATGATACGCAGACGACGGTAGGCCGGGTCGTTCAGCTGAGCCGGATCTTCACCAGGAAGGCGCTCAACCGCCTGCTGGTAATTAAATTCGTGTTTGGGCTTGACGTAGCCCGGACGTAACACGCGGGTTTCACCACCGCGATGGCGAAGCACTTTTCCTTCAACGATCGGGGAGACATAGGCCGCCACCGGCGTTTTTCCGGTAATTTTGTCCAGCATCACCTCTTCGGTGTGGAAATTCACCGTGCGGCGGAAAAACAGCTCCAGAAACAGCGCACGGAATTTAACTTTTTGTTCGGTATAACCGAGTAACTGGCGGGTCGTAAACAATCCCATAAATCAGTTCCTTTCATTAAGAAATCAGTCAGGCCAACGCGGTGGCCTGATAACGTGTTACGGCAGCGCCGCGTGACTCAGGGCACTGCCGGTAAAGGCGTTGGCCTTTTTGTGTTCATCCACACTTTCAGGCCAGCGGATTGCCTCCGTCGCAAAGGTCCCCGACTTGTAATACGTCAGCACCGCCTCTGTGCCTTCAAGCGGCAGTACCAGTATGCCAACCGCACTACCGGCTTTCTGTCCGTCCCAGACCACCAGTTTCCCGGTGGCCCCATCCAGCATCAGGGGTGTCAGTGCCGGTGTTGCCGAGGAAATCCCGCTGCTGCCTGTGGCGGTGTGAGCCGGATCATTACCGGCAAAAATACGTACTTCCGCACGCTGTTCAGTGATGGTTTTCGTCACCATATTGTTAAAACCTCGTATTGATGTTCAGCACTGACTTCATGGCATGGCCATGAGCATTTTCACGTCCGCATCACCGTCTTCTGACGCCTGTGACACGCCCCCCTGGACCGCAGCCGGTGAATGGTTCGCCATGAAATGTTCAAACAGGGCGGTTGTGGATGCAGAGACCGGTTCTGCCTTACCTGATCCCGCAGCCAGCACAGCCCGGGCGCTCTCCACAGTCATTCCCGGGCAGGCAGCCAGCTGTTCAGCCTGCGCCTCAGCCCCTTTTGCCTCATCCAGTGCCATGATCTGATCACGAAGTGAGGGCCCGGCATTCGCCTGCGGTGAAGCAGCCAGGATCGGGCGGGCTTTTTCCACCGTCATCTCCGGCATCGCCGCCAGCGTTGCTGCCAGTTGTTCACGACCGTTCGCTTCTTCACACGCCATAATGCGATCGGCTTCACTCTGTGCGGATGCCACCGGCTGCTGCGGTGCCGCCGCGGCCAGAATCGCCCGGGCCTGTTCAACGCTCATGCCCTGTTGCCCTGCCAGCATCGTGGCAAGCTGTTCACGTCCTTTCGCTTCCTGGCATGTCAGGATCCCCATCACTCGCTGGTTCTCCTGCACGGCGGCTTCCGTTGCAGTTAATTGCGGCATAGTGCCTCCTGTATCATGTGTGTTCAGCGCCGCAGCCATCACGCTGATGGCATCCGACGCATTGATTAATTCATCCGCCAGCCCGGCCTCAATGCCGGACTGACCTTCAAAAACGGCAGCCTCTGTTCCCGTGACGGCATCAACAGACAGACCGGTATACATCGCCACTTTTTCGGCAAACATCCGGCGCGCCGCATCAATCCGCTGCTGCATGTCCTGGCGAATCTCTTCCGGCAACGCTTCAAACTGATTGCCATCCACCTTGTGCGCCCCGGCATAAATCAGCGTGATATCCACACCGGCCTGCGCCAGATGACCGGCATAGCTGACATGGCTCATCATCACGCCAATGGAGCCGATACGGGATGTCTGGGTAACCAGCCGTCGGGAGCAGGCCGACGCCAGCAGCATGGCTGCAGAACAGGCCGTGTCATTACACAGTGCCCAGACCGGCTTCTGCTGCCGGAGGCGGTAAATCATGTCAGCGCAGTCAAACGCGCCGGCGGCCTGCCCGCCCGGACTGTCAATGTCCAGCAGTATGCCCCGCACCTGGCTATCTGCCATTGCCTGCTGAAGACAGGCGACAATGCCGTCATAGCCTGTCATTCCGGAAAATGGCCGCATCCCCCCCAGCCGGTGCACCAGCGTGCCGGTCACCGGCAGTACCGCAATACCGTTCACCACCCGGTAAACACGGGCCGGTCGTTTACCTCCGGCCATGTACTCGTCCGTTTCAGCCAGCATTCCGGGTGCATCAAGCTGTACCTGCTGTTGTGGTACCGAAAGACTTGCTGCCCCCATCTCGCGCCCGAGCGCGCAAAAGAAAACCCGCGCATAGGCGGGCTCCAGAAGCAGCGGTTCATTGAATGCTGCTGCAATAATGTGTGAAAGATTACGTCTCACGTGGTGTTGTCTCCTCTTCCGGCCTGCGACTCTCCGCTATCTGCTGCTGATACGCCTGCGCTATCCACACCGGACGTGAGAGTCCGGCTTTTTCCCGCTCTGCAGATTCCCTGACCTGCTGGCGGAAAATGTCCTGATAATCCTCGCCCATCAGCGCCAGCTCTTTCTCATACGTGCTCAGTCCGGCCTCAATGCGCATCACTGATTCCTGAACCTCCTTGAGCCCGTCAATGGCCATTCTTCCGGCTCCAATCCACTCAGCCCGTGACCAGGCTGATCGCGCCTGATAAAAATCAAAACGTGCCCGTGGCGGACGAATAATCCCCCGAAGAAGTGCCTCTTCCAGCCAGCAGGAAAACATCTGCGTGGCCAGCCGGGACGCAATAAATTTTCGCCGCCCCATAAAATAGCGCCACGACTCATTGGCGGAGGCGCGGGCACTTGAGTAACTGACCTTCGAGTAATCACGGGACAACTGTTCGTAGGAAACGCCAAGACCGGCGGCGATATACCGCAGCAGCGCCTGTTCAAGCGCCGAAAATCCATTGTCTGAATCCTGCGCTGTCTGTAGTTTCAGATCATCACCAGGGAAAAGGTGCGGAATTTTGACACCGCCCAGTGTCACGTTATTCGTGTCATACCAGCTGGAGAACTTCTCCAGAATATTAATAAGCGGATTATCCTTCTGCCCCTGCGGCGCACCGGCGATATATTCAAAGGCCTTTTCGGTATCAAGTTCACTTTCAATCGTCGCTGCATACATCGCCTTCACTATGGCCGACTGAAGCTGTGTTGCCTGCAGGGAATCGAGCATCTTCAGCCGTTCCATGACGCTGTAAAACTGATTAGCCCCACGGGTCTGCCCGTCCTCCACCGGCTCGAAAATATGCAGCATAGCCGGACGCCCGGTGGGAAGTTCACGCGGGATCCGTTCCCATCGTCCACTACCAGAGAACGGAAAATCATCCTCACAGATATGGTACGCAACGGCACGACCATATCGATCGACCTCCACACCGGCCCGCAGAAAACGGTTCCCCATACCGTGTCCTGGCGTGTCCACCCGTTTCGGACTCACGGCTTTAAAACGCGTACGAAACAGTTGCGTGCTCTCCGTATCCCAGACCGGCTGCACAAAGATTTCGCCGTTAAACGCATGAACGCCCACACCTTCACGGATAAATTCCGTAAACGTGCGTTTCCCTTCCACGTCGATCTCGCCAAACATCCCTTCGGCGTATTCCGACCAGGCCGCCTCCACCTCATCGACAAAACTTTTTGCCGCAGTCTCCCGCATCCCCAGCCAGCGCCAGTTCGGACGGTAGCTGATCAGAAACATATGCCCGACAATATGATCCTTATGCAGGGCCACCGCATTAGCCGCTATCCCGTTATTGCGCACCAGATCATCTGCACGGGCATTCCCCAGACGCAACGCGGGCAGCAGGGCCGCATCGGCACTCTGCGAGGGTGGCAACCACTCTGCCATTTGCCCGCCAAATCCTGCACCGCCACCGTTGTAGCTGAGGCTCTCCCGAAGCGGAACGCCGTTCACATCAATCAGGACAGGCGTTCGTTTCATAACCTCACTCCCAGCGGACGACGGCGACGTCGGGTTGTCCCCAGTACCGACTCCGCATCATTGATCGCCCGGTTAAGCTCATCCAGAGAAGCCGCCGTATATTCAATTCTGCGACCATCTTTCTGGACAGACACCACCCGTTTACCGGTTAATAAATCAAGGCGCGCCTGACGCAGCGCCTGCAGTTCAGCGACTGTAACCATTCACTCCTCCGGACAGCTTCGCTGCCAGTTCTTTAAGGGTTGGCCGGGTCGTCTCTTCTTCCCGGGATTTTGCCAGTACAGCCAGATCAAGCTGCCAGCGTTGCACGGACACACGTAATGCCGCGTAGGCATACACCAGGCAGTCCAGCGCTTCGTTACGCCGCTTTTTGTTATCCCACAGCAGACGCATCTTTCCTTTTTCCCACTTCTCCACAAGCTCTTCCGCGACCAGTTGCTGCGCCTCTGTCTGCGAAAAAATCTCCGGATCATCAGGAAAACGGATGGCATACGACGTGGCTTCATCCGCAGGCGTGGGCTCGGCTTTCATACGGGCATAGAGAATTTCTTTTGCGGTGTCCGTCCCCACTTCACACAGATAAACGCCCCGCTGATTGCGGGTTTTCGGCATGGTGATCACCGGCTTGCCATAGACAGACGCGCCTTTTACCGGCAGCACACGGAAAACACCGTGTTTTTTTGACCTCTGGTAGACGATTTCACCATCGATCCCCCCGGTGTCCCAGCAGACACGGGAAATGGTCATTTCGGTGCCATCCGCATGGCGGTATTTTTTGTTGATCGCCGCATCCACACGTAACAGCGTCTCTTCCTCATCAGGACGCCCCATAATGATGATTTTATCCACCAGAAAAGCTTCCTCTCCCGGTGCCCATCCCCAGACATACATCTCAAAACGGTTTCGCTGCGAGTCAATGCCCGCCGTCAGATAAACCACCCGGGCTGGCACCGCCGCCGTGTAATGCACGACCTTATCCATCAGTACCTGGTGATCGAGTTTTTCGCCCACGGCCTCTTCCCAGGTCTCGCCCAGCGTGGTGTTCACAAAGGTTTTCAGGCCGTTGGGATCTTTCAGTGCATCCAGCCAGTCATAGACTATCTGTACCCAGGTGGTGAACGGACTGTACGCTGTCCAGATATGGAACGTGATGGAGCGCGGCGGCGGAATTTCATTATCCGCGGCGCTGAAAAACGTCAGACCGTCACGGGTCCACATCCCCGTGTTTTCACAGATCCACCGCCCGTTGCTCTGGTCAAGCTCAGACTGATGGATCACGCAGCCATGATGTTCACAGAGGTAGAAAACGCTTTCGGGGCTGTCCTTCTCCCATTTAAGGCCAAAAGGCGTGGATTCATCGCCAAATTTCAGATACTGCTCCTCCCCACAGTGTGGGCAGGGCACATAAAAACGCATGAAATGCGCCGACTCGTTGGCCGCTTTTTCGATCTGGCAGGTGCCTTTGATTTTAGGCGTCGAGCCGCGAATGGATTTTGGCCATACCGAGCCCTCAATACGCTTATCCCCCAGCAGGGTTGGCGAACCCTCTTTTTCGACATCCGGTTCGAACGAGGAAAGTTCGTCATAGCAGACCACGTCCACGGATTTTTCACGGTAGTTTTTGGCGGCAGCGCCGCCCAGGCACCAGAAGCCCACACCCGATGAAAAGCGTTTCAGCGTGATGGTATTATCACGATGTTTACGTCCCAGCCAGGGAGAAAGTTTTTTCAGGCAGGGAACATCGCGAATCGTCGCCTCCACGTGAGACTTCATAAAATCTTCAGCGGCAGAATCCGTGGGCTGAAAAAGCAGACTGTTTCGGGATTTATGCTCAATAAAATACCCGGCGACTCCCAGCAACATCTTTGTATAGCCAACACGGGCAGATTTAATCAGATTAACAGTCCGGATCTGATCATTCCCCATGCTGTTCATGATGGCGATCTGGAACGGCAGCGTTTTCCATTCTCCCTCACCATATGAAGATTCTTTAGGCAGATAATAATTTTGATCAGCCCATTCAACTGGCGTCACCGGCAATGCCCTTATCAGGGGCTGTAATGCTGTTGTGACAGCACTCATCATATTATTCAGTTGTTGCTCTGATATATTCATCGAGTAAATCCGGTAATTTATCCCCCGCCCGCGCACACTGATTTGCCCCCTTCGCAATAAGGGTTTTCAGATGGTCAAGATGGCGCGGTGTTAAATCAGGAAACTGTCGCTGCATGGATAAAGGGATGGAATCAAGCGTACTGGATAACGCCATTGCCAGCTTGCTGAGAGCAAAAATACAGAACCCGGTATCAATAAGTTTTCCTTTTGACACCTCATTTTTTAACTGCTGTGTAACAGCCTGTTCTGCTGTCAGTTCCCATCTGGCAATAAGCAATTTCTCCTCATAGTCGTCTTCGCTATCACCATCAGGCACATCGTTTTTACTTCTTCTCAGATACGATATGTAAAAATCGCGCCAGGCATCCAGATCCAGTTGCCCTCGCTTATTCGATATCGGGGCACCCGGCAATTTCTGCAATCTGCGAAGCTGGCGATCGGTCAGACTTAAATGCCTGGCAACTTCAGTCTGCGTAGCCACTCCTCACCTCGCAAAAACTCTCACTTCACAATCACAACAAAACCGGTCATGTCCGGCTTACATGTCTATTTTTTGTGCATGCCCGGTTCACAGAAGACCTCTTTTTTTATTTTTCATATAGTTAACTTGAAGAGAAACCGGACATGGTTCCCGGAAAATTTTCATAAATAGCGAAAACCCGCGAGGTCGCCGCCCCGTAACCTGTTGGATCGACGGAAAGGACCCGAAAACGAGAATAATTATCACTTACAGCAAGAATCGAATCTGATCTATTATGGTGCTTGCTATTATGTGCCGGCACAAGTGCGTCGTTTACCGTCATTTCACACAGAGGCATCATCAAATGAAAATCAGAAATATTCTCGCTATCTCCCTTGCAACATCATCCTTCAGTTGCCTGGCATTTAAATCCTCGCCCAATGTGCTACCAGGACCAACGAATCAACTAACTGCGGTAGAAAGTAAAATTATCGGACATTTTTATGCCCCACACAGTGCATTACCCGGAACAACCATCACAGGGACATGTGACGCCTCCCCCGTCCCGGGATGCACCTGTCCGTTTTGTACTATGCTGCGTAGCCAAAACCGATAACATCCGCATTTACCTGGTATTACATGATGAGTTCACGCAGCGACTGATAGAGGAAGGAAAGATGGTTAGTAAAAGCAAGGCGCATTGCCGCCGCATGCTGCAGGCATTGCAACAGACGAGAGCAGGTATTTTTGACCAGTTGGAAAACTGCCAGCATACTTTGCCCGAGTATATCGCCATCTCATCGGAAACCAGTGCAACTCTTATTCATCGGGTTCCACCAGAGAAAAAGAAGAAATGAACAGTGAGGCGTTGTGTGGCATACAACGCCTTCTTCCATCATTCCTCGTCAGCCATGACAAAAATATAACCGCTGGCTCTTTCATTTTTCTCCTGCGTCCAGCCCCTCTCTACCTGGAAGCATCAAGGACGTGACGGCGTAAAGATAAATTGTCTCTTCACTCCCTGACAGGGGCGATTCTTTTCAAATCGCCATTTCGCCATGGCCTTCACCACTTCATCACGAAACAAATTATGAGGCTCTGAGCGGAGAAAAACGATCCGTGTCACAGTCCCATCAGCACCAATATCGAACTTAACCTCAACCAGCCCCTTGATATAATTTGCTGCAGCATATTCCGGATATCGTGGATACACCGTCACTAATTGCCGGGGCTCATCAGCTTTTTGCTGCGAGCATCCCACTGCCAGGACAGATAACAGAAAAAGTAGTAAAAGGCGTCTTTTCATTTTTATTCCTACGGGTCTTATTCTGACAATATATCCTGTGTTCCAGACTGCCACATCACCACATCCTGTGCCATTATCTGACTCACATTACATACATCGCATCGGGATACAGTAGTAGCACTTTCTGTAATACAGCTTCCTGTTTCTTCCACCATCGCACCGGGATAAACCCGCGAATCATTAACGCGGTAAAAAACCCGGTGTGCATCGTTTTTAATTATCCCCGCACACTCGCGCAGAGGAGTCTCCCTGTCGGGCTGCGGTCTCTGTTAATGAGGGAATATAGCGACGATACGGCGCATCAACAAAACTTATTTCAGGCACTGAGTGCGGATATAGTCCTGTGCCCCTTCCAGTTGCTTGTGCATCGTCATCAGCCGCTCTCTGAGGGTGAAATAATCCCGTGTAACGGTGTCTGCCAGTTGGGGGCCGGTTGCATTATCCACGCCGGAGGTGGTGGGGGCTTCACGCACGGAGCCTGGACAGGTGGCGTTGATCCGCAGGCGCTTACGACCAGCGGCAACGTCAGCGCGAAGAGTTTCATTTTCAGCTCTCGCATCGGCTAATTCCCTCGAGTATTTTGCATCGAGCGCAGCAACATCGCGCTGGCGCACCTGCATATCAGTAATGGTTGCGTTCGCCAGCTTCAGTTCACTGGCTTTGTTATCGCGCTGCGCTTTGTAGGTAATCGCGTTATCACGGTAATGGTCTGTTGCCATCCACAGCGCACCACAGGCCACCAGCAGAATAACGATAAACGCGGAAAGCATTCGGTTTATGTTCACCCCAGCAACCCCGACGAAGACAACATCATCCAGGCCATGGAAAGAAAAAGAGCAACCAGCATTAGTGAAAATGAAATGCCGACAATTACACAGAGGATCTTCGCCAGCGTTATGAGTTTGTCTGACATGCTTAATCCTCCCTTCACGATTTCAACGCAATGACCAGTTTTGCCAGCCCATACAGCATCGGGGACACAGCAACACCGACCGCCACCCACTTAATGGCAAAAGCCAGTGCTCTGCTGATGTCATCAGTTACAGGCGCTTTCAGTTCAAGGCCATTTTTCATAGTCAACCTCAACAGAATTCGTTTACACTTCGCCATGTTCTCCCTTGCCTTACTCAAGGTCAGAAACACAAAACCTCGCTTGGTGCCAACAAACGGGGTTTTTACTTTTATTCACTTACGTTTCGCCAGTTCGCAGGATTTCGTGTTATCCGCCCGCGTGGCCATTCCTCATTTTTCAGCAAAATATTCTGCTTATCTGTCGATACCCCAGCACGCCAGCGCGCTCTCCTGGTCACGACGGGATACCTGACCGTAACAGTTATTTGAGCGAATACGGCAGTCTCTGCCACCGTCCTTAATCCACCAGCGAATCGCTTCGCAGGCACCTTTTCGATCACCAGCATTAATTCGTCTGTAAAACGTCGACGGGAAACACTTACCGGGACCAATGTTGTACGGACAGAATGACGCGATCCCCGCTTTCTGGGGTTCGGTCAGCGGCACTCTGATGTTTTTCTCCACCCACGCCAGCGCTTTATCACGCTCAATGGCGTTAACCTGGTCGCATTTTTCCTTCGACAACTTCATGCCCGGAACGACAGGTTTGCCATCCACCATGATGGCACCACGGCAGATGGTCCAGATACCTGCACCATCACGGTATGCTGTGGTGTGCTTGCCTTCCTTTTCATCCAGAAACTGGTCGAGAATGTCAGGCGCAGGCGCACCAGCGGCAATCAGCGCCAGAACGGCAGCCGACAGGCCGTATTTGATTTTGGTGTTCATGGATATATTAAATATTCAGCCGCTGTCCCTGGCCCACTAAATACGCACTTTAAGATAAGTCAGCCCCGGATGAAGCCAGTAAGCCGGCACTTTTTTAAAGGGTGGAGTATTAAAATCACGAAGAAGAGCCTCCCGCACAATTGCATCCTTATCAGCACCACTGGCCAGCGCTTCAATCTCAGCAGCTACCTGCAGATATCCCATGCAACGGCCAACGCGCTTCATCAGCCCCTGCTTTTTATTGTTCTTCAGGTAATCAATGGCAAATTCAATGAGCTCCTCACTGTGCTGGTGCGATGGAGGTGTTACTTTCCCATTTTCTGAGATGGTTATTTTCCCAGCATCACCGGATACAACAAAGGATGGCCGGTTACACTCCCATTCCGGGTCACTGAAATTATCATTATGAATACTGAAACACTCTGCGAGATTTCTGCTCATCACTTTCCGACAATAATCGTCAAACGCAGCAAACTGCTTTTCATCGCCAGAAGGCACCAATATCGACCATTTCTTATTCAGCTCAACGACGTAGCTCTCCAGTTTTTCAATACGTGATTCAACATCATCTTTTTCTGACCGCAGTGTTGACGGCGGCATCTTCAGAGAACAAGTAATTCTTCCCGGTAGCTTTCCTTTGTAGGTTATCAACACATCCTGCGCCTCTAAAATTATGGGGCGCTTTTCCGGCAACGGTTCGTTCCCTTCACATAACCCGGCAGCAACATCCATGAAAAACTGCTTCGCCTGCTTTTTCGCCTCAGCTTCGTAAAACTCCAGCGTGGCACCTTCAGTACGGTCAAGACTAATCGCCACATCTGGCAACAACAGCGACGCTTGCCCGTCACCTTCCGGCTTCACAGTAACAGTAACCTTATCCCCGTAATTATTTATCCCCTTAACAACCAGTTCATATTTTTTATTCATCACTTTACTCTCCCCGCGCCGCCTTACGCCGGTCCTCTTTGATTTTGAAATACAGGTTAGTCAGATATGTCAGCAGCCCAAACAGCAGACTCCCCAGCACGCCTATTGCCGCCCACTGAGACGGGGAAACCCTGTCCAGCAACTGCAGGAACCAGTAGCCCGTTCCCACCGCTGACGTGGTGTATGACACACCTGTTGTGATTTTTTCCATCTGGTACATACCCCGTCTCCCGTTATCCGGAAGCTCACAACAACAAGTGGGGCATCAGCTCACACCGACACCCCCTGCGCATGGTTACATCATCATTTCGCCGTCAGGCTGAGGCTCTTCACTACCGTCAGGCTGAGACCCGACGCCATCTGAAACAGTACTGTCATCCGCAATGCCTTCCGGCTCCGGAACCGCTGGTACGCCCAGCAGCTCATCCAGAATGGCATCCACTTCTGCATCAAGACGCGCCTCAAGGTTCTGGCGGAGTTTCTGTTTCAGTGCGCTCAGGACTTCTTCAGAGCGCAGGACTTCCTTCACTGCCTCAGCAGTGACCAGGGATGTGATTTCTGACATGGGATTTTCTCGTTGAAAGGTGTTGTCAAGAAAGTGACTACGGAATGAGCGGATCTTCGGGTTTGCTTCCGGCTGACTGACTGGCGCTGATTCTCTCAGCGGCCCTTTTATCAATCTGCCTGCGCCAGAAATCGCGCACTGCCCTGTACCCACCCGAAAGAAGATACATAACACAGACTGCCGTACAGAAGTACAGCATCACCTGATGAATAAATGTCATAATTTCTTACCGTTATGGTTGACAATGAGAACTGTTTTCATTTAAAAAACCGATATACGAAAGCATCTTTTCTTTACATTCTCCATTGGGATTACCTCCGCCAGCTTCCATTCCTGCCGCTGGCGGCCTTTTTTTATCATGCCGCGGCATCCGCGTTGTTCACTTCCACCTTCACACTGTCAATCAGCAGCGTATATGTCGCCGCCTTTGATATGCCTGTCAGTTGCAGTTTGTCCGCCGCCCCTGATGCCGGAGATTTCACCAGTGTGAACGGCGTCCCCCGTTTCTCATCCAGTACCGGCGTCACCTGAATGCTGTTGTTTCCGGCAAACTCAAAAGCCAGTGTGTGCCATCCGTTATCAAAGACCCCGAACGTATCCAGCTTCGCATTCGGCTTCTTGTGGTGCATCGCGTTCAGGTTCGTCGCATCCGTCTGCAGGAAGAAG
>OGWR01002205.1_pt1 | contig 14387 bp, 10 predicted proteins | sample 1576061 | NCBI WGS metagenome assembly OGWR01 (sample SAMEA3541511, study PRJEB24748) | human gut metagenome | biome: human gut; feature: human-associated habitat; material: faeces | place: China | collected 2012 | reverse complement strand
CGTAGGAGACGCAGACCGGCGGCGCCTGGTATGCGGGCACGGCCGACGCCATCACGCAGAACCTCGACTACATTAAGGCCAACGACCCCAAGTACGTTCTGATTCTTTCGGGCGATCACCTGTATCGCATGGACTACCGCAAGATGCTCAAGACGCACATTGAGAACAACGCCGACCTCACGGTGAGCGTTATGCCCGTGCCGTGGGAGGAAGCCAGCCGCTTTGGCATCCTGACCACCGACCCCGAGGACGGCCGCATCACCAAGTTTACCGAGAAGCCCGAGAAGCCCGATTCGAACCTCGCATCCATGGGCATCTACATCTTCTCGGCCGACGTGCTGATCGAGGCGCTCGAGGAGGACGCCCTGGACCAGCGCTCGAGCCACGACTTTGGCAAGGACATCATCCCCAAGCTGCTCGGCGAGAACAAGCGCCTTTACAGCTACGAGTTCCACGGCTTTTGGAAGGATGTCGGCACCATCGCCAGCTTCCACGAGACCTCGATGGACCTGCTGGGCAACAACCCCGAGTTCGACCTCTTTGACAAGAGCTTCCCCATCATGTCCAACGTCACCACGCGCCCGCCGCACTACATTGGCCCGGACGGCCGCCTGGACGACTGCCTGGTCTCCAATGGCTGCAAGATCTACGGCACCGCTCGCCACTCGATCCTTTCGACCGATGTCATCATCGAGGAGCGCGCCGTGGTCGAGGACTCCGTGCTGCTGCCGGGTGCGCACGTTAAGAGCGGTGCGCACATCTGCCGTGCAATTTTGGGCGAGAACTCCACGGTCGAAGAGGGCGTGAAGCTCGGCTCTGTCGATACCACCAAGGATACGGCCGTCGTTGGAAATGACGTCGTTATCGGGAAGGGGGAATGATCCGATGATCAATCGCAAGGCCATCGGTTACATCACCGCTAACTACTCTTCGACCTACGGCAGCGTGCTGCTCAAGGACCGCCCCATCGCGTCTGTCCCGTTTTTGGGCCGCTACCGCCTAATCGACTTTCCGCTGTCCAACATGATGAATGCCGGCATCAAGACCGTCGGCGTCGTCATGCCGGGCAACTACCGCTCCCTGATCGACCACGTCGGTTCGGGTAAGGACTGGGGCCTCGACCGCAAGAAGGGCGGTCTGTTCATGGTGCCCGGCAACGCGTATGGCACCACCAAGGGCGGCATGCGCTTCCTGCTGCGCGACATCATCTCCAACAAGACGCTGTTCCAGCGCTCGGAGAAGCCCTACGTGGTCATGATGGGCACCAACATCGTGTTCAACCTGGACCTCAACACCATCATCGAGGCGCACGAGAACTCTGGCGCCCAGATGACCGTGGTGTACTGCAAGGCCACACGCAACATCGAGGACGAGACCAAGCTCGACATTAACGAGAACGGCCGCCTGACCGGCGTGAGCACCGGCGTGGCGTACGGCGACAACGCGTCCATGGACTGCTGCATCATCAACCGCCAGACGCTGCTCGAGATCATCGACCATTACCAGGCCGCCGACTATCTGGACCTGCTCGAGGCACTCCAGGGCGACTTTGGCAACATCGACGTGTGCAGCTACGAGTACAAGGGCGAGGTCGTGGGCGTGTTTAGCGAGAAGTCGCTGTACCGCCGCAGCATGGACCTGCTCGATCCCGCTCAGGCCGACCAGCTCTTCGTTCCCGAGCGCCCGATCCTGACCAAGGCCCACGACGTGCCGCCTTCGCGCTACGCGACCGGTAGCCACGCCTGCAACTCGATCATCTCGGCCGGCTGCATCATCAAGGGCACCGTGCGCAACTCAATCCTGTCGCGCGGCGTCGTGGTCGAGGAAGGCGCCTCGGTGACCAACTCGATCATCAACCAGAGCTGCATCATCAAGAGCGGCGCACGCGTTGAGAACGCCATTCTGGACAAAAACAACGTGGTTCCCACCAACACCGAGCTTCGCGGCACGCCCGAGAACATCCTGGTGCTGGGCAAGGCTCCGTTAACTTCCGACACCACCATCGTACGTTAACGTTGGCACCGCAACATCGCTCGTAACATGTAGAATAGCCGCCCGGTTTGTGCCAGGCGGCTATTCTCGAATTGCAACATGGGAGACAATATGGCAGATTCCAGCAAAAAGATGCAGATCGTGTTTGCCTCGGCCGAGTGCGCACCGTTTGTTAAGACCGGTGGCCTAGGCGACGTGGCGGGCTCGCTGCCCGCGGCGCTTGTGCGCGCCGGCGCCGAAGTCATCGTGATGGTGCCCAAGTACGCCACCATCAAGGACGAGTACAAGGCGCAGATGGAGCACTTCTCCGACTTTTACGTGAGCCTTGGCTGGCGCAACGAGTACTGCGGGCTGGAGAAGCTCGAGCACGACGGCGTCACCTATATGTTCATCGACAATGAACGCTACTTTGCGCGCGACTATCCGTACGGCTTCTTTGACGACGGCGAACGCTTTGCGTTCTTCTCCAAGGCCATCACCGAGAGTCTGCAGCACCTGCCGGCCGGCTTTGAGTGCGACATCCTGCACTGCAACGACTGGCAGACGGCGCTGGCGCCCGTGTTTTTGCGCGAGTTCTACCAGGGCCTGCCGCTGTACGACCGCGTCAAGACCGTGTTCTCGATCCACAACGTGGCGTTCCAGGGCCAGTTTAGCGACACCGTGATGGAGGACATCCTGGGTGTGGCGCATATTCCCGCTGCCGCCTCGCAGCTGCGTTGCGATGCCTGCAGCATCAACTACATGCTGGGCGCACTGCGCTATGCCGACGCCATCACCACGGTGAGCCCCACCTATGCGGGCGAGATCCAGACGCCCGAGTTTGGCGAGGGCCTGGACGGTGTGCTGCGCGAGCGCTCCTATGCGCTGCAGGGCATTTTGAATGGCATTGATGTGGCGGGGTTTGACCCGGCGACTGACAAGCGCATTGCCGCCAACTACACGGTTGAGGACCGTTCTGGCAAGGCCGTGTGCAAGGCTAAGCTACAGGAAGAGCTTGGGCTCGAGGTTCGCGACGACCGTCCGCTCATGGTGATGGTCACGCGCCTGACGCGCCAAAAGGGTATGGACCTGGTCATGTACGCGCTCGACCGCATCCTGGCCGGCGGCGTTCAGGTGGCCGTGCTGGGCACTGGCGACCGCGACTACGAGGACGGTCTGCGCTACTTCCAGGACAAGTACCCCGGCACCATGGCCGCGCGCATCGAGTTTGATCCGGCACTGTCGCAGCGCATGTACGCCGCCGCCGACATGTTCCTGATGCCGTCGAAGTTCGAGCCCTGCGGTCTGTCGCAGATCATCGCCATGCGCTACGGCACCCTGCCCATCGTGCGCGAGACCGGCGGCCTGAAGGACACCGTGCAACCGTACAACGAGTTTACCGGCGAGGGCACGGGCTTCTCGTTTAGTAACTTTAACGGCGACGAGATGGGTGACGCCGTGTTCCGTGCGGCACGCCTGTTCTGGGACAACCGCGATGCCTGGAACCAGCTGATCACGCAGGCCATGAGCCAGGACTTTAGCTGGACGCGCTCGGCCGACAAGTATCTGGACCTGTACTTCTTTATGCACCCGGAGATTGAGAGGCCGGCGGCTGTGGAGGCTGCTGCGGCTGTCGAGGAGCCGGTTGCTGCTGAGGAGCCCAAGGCCGAGGAGAAGCCGATTGAAGCTAAGCCCGTTAAGGCCGATCCTGAGGTGAAGGTCGAGGCTACTCCCGAGCCCGAGCCCGAGGTGAAGCCCGCTGCGAAGCCTGCCGCTAAGAAGACGACGGCCCGCAAGACGACGGCTAAGAAGGCCACGGCGAGCAAGTCTACAACTGCGAGCAAGACCTCTGCAGCCAAGACCACTGCCACTAAGGCCACCGCTGCAAAAACGACTACAGCCAAGGCAACGACCACGCGCAAGCGCACCACCGCAGCTGTCAAGAAGGCCGCCGAGGCCGAGGCTGCTCCCGAGGTAAAGGCCGAGGTCGCTGAGGCCAAACCGGCCGCCAAGGCTCCGGCAAAGACCGCTGCCAAAAAGACGACCACGACTGTCAAGAAGGCAACAGCTGCCAAGAAGACCACGGCAACGAAGTCGACGGCCGCCAAGGCTACTGCGACCAAGGTCGCTCCGAAGGCTGCCGCAAAGCCCGCCGTCAAGGTCGAGGAGACGCCTGCCGAGCCCAAGGCCGAAGCAGCTGTCGAGGCCAAGCCGACCGCCAAGACCACCACGCGCAAGCGCACGACTACGGCCAAGAAGACCACGGCAAAGGCTGCCGCTCCTAAGGCAGAGGCTATGCCCGCCGCCGTCAAAGAGGAGACCAAGCCCGAGCCGGCACCGAAGGCCGCCGAGGTCAAGGCTAAGACCAAGGCTGCCCCGAAGGCAGAGGCTAAGCCCGAGCCTGCCAAGGAGACCCCGGTCTCCCCTGCCGCTCCGACCGAGAAAAAGGCTCCGACCAAGAAGACTTCCGTCCGCAAGGCAACGGCCACCCGCAAGCGCCGCTAATCCAGACGATCCAAAACCTCATCAAACCCTAAGCAAGGGGCGCTCCAACCGGGCGCCCCTTCTCTGTTAATAGTTGGTAAAACGATTTTCCAGGACAACCGTTCGCCGATGGTAAACGGATGTTGTTTATACAGCCTGTGTGCAACAGATATACTTACATCCTGTGCGTAAAGCCCATGGCCCGCAGGCCGTGATTCTATTGAACTGGACCGTATTATGAGATTGATTCACAACAGCCGTCTGCCGCAGTTTCGCACTCCGTTTGGCGCTGTGACCACTGGAACTTCCGTTTCCCTCTCGGTGATTTTGGAGGATGCCGATCCCAACCAGGCAACGCTTACGTTGCGTACCTGGGTCGATGAGATCGGTGAGTCTCGGTATCCCATGACGCACGAGGGCGACGGCATATTTACTGCAGAGCTTGAGTGCACCGAGCCCTGTCTTATCTGGTACAGCTTTATCTGCAATATCGAGGGCCAGCCCGAGGTCCGCTTGGGTGCACCGCAGGGTCGCACCGGTGGCGAGGGTGTGACCTACGACTACGCCGAGGTTCCGTCCTTCCAAATTACCGTCTACAAGCACCGCGAAAACCGTCCCAGCTGGTACGAGCGCGGCATGGTTTACCAGATCTTCCCCGATCGCTACGCCCGCGACGAGAACTGGCGCGAGCGCACGATGGCCGAGGTCGAAAAACCGCGCAACGGCATCCAGCGCCGCATGGTCGAGGACTGGAACGAGCCGCCGGAGTACGAGCGCGCCGAGGACGGCTCCATCAAGACCTGGGACTTCTACGGCGGCTCGCTCAAGGGCATCCAGGAAGACCTGCCCCGCATCGCGGAGCTGGGCTTTACGGCCATCTACCTCAACCCCATCTTTGAAGCCGCCAGCAACCACCGCTACGACACGGCCGACTACACCAAGATCGACCCGATCTTGGGCACCGAGCAGGACTTTACGGAGCTGTGCGAGGCAGCCGAGAAGCTCGGCATTTCCATTATTCTGGACGGCGTCTTCAACCACACGGGCGACGACTCTATCTATTTCAACCGCTACGGCAACTACCCCGGCGTGGGCGCGTGGCAGAGCGAGGATTCGCCGTGGCGCGATGCGTTTTATTTCCACGAGGACGGCTCGTACGACTGCTGGTGGGGCGTGGGCAACATGCCCGCCATCAATGAGAGCTCCGAGCTGGTACGCGAGCGACTCCTGGGCAAGGACGGCGTGATCCGCAAATGGCTGCGCGCTGGCGCCCATGGCTGGCGTCTGGACGTAGCTGACGAGCTTTCCGACGACTTCCTGGCCGAGATAAAAAAGGCCGTGCTCGCCGAGAAGCCTGACGCCCTGTTGCTCGGCGAAGTCTGGGAAGACGCCTCTAACAAGATTAGCTACGGCCATCTGCGCCGCTACCTGCAGGGATCCGAGCTGGACTCTGCTATGGATTACCCCTTCCGCGACATGGTCATCGGCTTTTTGATGGGCTACAAGAACGCCTACGAGGCCGCTGAGGATATCGAGACCCTGCGCGAGAACTACCCGAGCGAGGCATTGTCCTGCGCGCTCAACCTGCTCTCGAGCCACGACCGCCCGCGTATCATCTCGGTGCTCGGCGGCGGCCCCGACGAGTCGCAGCTGCCCGAGTGCGAGCGCAGCAAATGGCGCCTGGACGAGAACTCGATGGGCCTGGCCAAGAGCCGTTTTTGGCTCGCGACGCTCATGCAGATGACCTTCCCGGGCGTTCCCTCAATCTATTACGGTGACGAATACGGCTTGGAGGGTCTCACCGATCCGGGCAACCGCCGCACCCTGCCGACCAAGGACCAACTGCACGACTTCGACACGCTGGCTATTGTCAAAAACGCCTCCGCCGTACGCCGCGCACTGCCGTTTATGATCGACGGCGAGATCAAGGCCTTCGCGCTCAACGACGAGGTGCTGGCATACAACCGCACGGGCAAGGATGGCGAGTCCGCGACGGTTATCATCAACCGCAGCCTGCGCAATTCGCATCGCGTGACCATTCCAGCGCTCGGCGAATGCGCGAGCGATGTGATTAGCGGTCACGAGTGCGAGATCCACAACGGTACGGTCACGCTCGATCTGTATCCGCTGGGCTCGTCGATTATCTATCACCATGCAGAGCAGCGCCTGCAGGAGCCGATCGATCACGGCGCGGGTGTTGTGTGCCATATCACCTCGGTGCCCACCGACGACGGCAAGCCCGGTACAATCGGCGCGCCCACGCGTCGCTTTATCGACCATCTGGCCGCCATGGGCATGCGCTACTGGCAGGTTCTCCCCGTCAACCCCACGGACTTCTTCCGCTCCCCTTACGCCGGTCCTTCGGCCTTTGCAGGCAATATCGACCTACTGCCCGAGAGCCACGAGGAGCTTGCCGCCGACTTTGAGACTTGGAAGGCCCGCGGCGGCGAGGATGCCGATCCGCTGTACACCGCGTTTAAACATCGAAATGCCGATTGGCTCGAGAAATACTGCGTCTACATGGCCGTTAAGAAGTACTTTGAGGGCGAGTCGCGCCACGATTGGCCGGCAGATGTCGCGCGCTACAACGAGCATCTGATCGACGACAAGCGCTTCCACGACGAGGCCGAGCTTCAGGCGTACATGCAGTACCGCTTTGACCTGGCTTGGTGCGAGCTCATGAACTATGCGCACAAGAAGGGCATCGAGGTTATCGGCGATATTCCTATGTACGTGTCTGACGATTCGGCAGATGCGTGGAGCGAGCCCGAGAACTTCTGGCTGTCCGATACCGGCAAGGCAATCGAGATCTCCGGTGCGCCACCCGACAACTTTGCACCCGAGGGTCAGGTGTGGGGCAACCCGACGTTCCGCTGGGACCACATGAAGCAGAACGGCTACCGCTGGTGGATGGATCGCCTACGTCGTGCGTTCTCGCTCTACGACCGCGTGCGCCTGGATCACTTCCTGGGTTTCCACAGCTACTTTAGCATTCCCGCAGGTAAGGCCTGCGCCGACGGGCGTTGGCTGGCAGGCCCGGGCAAGGACCTTTTCCAGACCGCCTATGACGAGTTGGGGCCGCTCAACTTTATTGCCGAGGACCTGGGCTACCTGACGCCCGGCGTTCGCGCCATGGCTTCGACCTGCGGCTTTCCCGGCATGGACGTGCTGGAGTTTAGCGACTACGACGTCCGCAACGGCGTGCACCCCACGCCGGGCAAGATCCTGTACACCTCGACGCACGATACGTCGACATTGGCCGGTTGGAGCACGCGTTCCTTTGCGGGCGGCGATGAACCAAGCGGTGTTGAGGTGGCGGCCAAGCTGATGAGCGACGCGCTGGCAAGCGACGCTCCCCTGGTGATGATGCCGCTGCAGGATGTCCTGGGGCTGGGCGACGACGCGCGCATGAACGTACCGGGCGTGGCCACGGGCAACTGGACCTGGCAGGCTGACGAGGCCGACGTTGTGGCCGCTGAGGGCAAAACCGCACAGCTCCTGCGCAACACGCATAGATTCTGGGGCGAAGCGTGATAAAACGCCCGATATAGGGTACAGTTACAGACGTTTGAATTTTTGCGGGCAGAGTAATCTGCCCGCTTTGTGCTGAAAAGGAAGTATTATGGCGCGCTACGATTACAAGTGCTCGAGCTGCGGCAACGTGTTTGAGGTTGAGCATCCCATGTCCGAGACCCCCGAGGTCGTGTGCCCCAACTGCGGCGCTCCGGCCGCCAAGACGTTCTCGGCCAGCGGCATCAAGTTTGAGGGCAGCGGCTTCTACAACACCGACCAGCGCAGCGGTGGCTCAAGCACCAGCGCCACGAGTGGCTGCTGCGCCAACTGCCCACACAGCCACTAGAAACCAATCAGCCCCGCGACCGGCACCGATCGCGGGGCTATTTCTTTGCGCTATGGATAGCTCTATGAGTTGCGCACTAGCCTGGCGCAGAAGTGGCCGTCGTAGGAGTCGGCGTTTACGGGGACGCTTTGGAAAAGTCCGCGGTCGTTTTGACGTACGGAGACGAGCTTCTTGGCTTGTTCGAACTCGGGTAACTGCAGAATCTGCGCCTCGGAGAGGGGTGCCAAGCTAAAACCTGCGCCCTCGGGAGAAGCCAAAAACGCATCCACGACTTGCGTGTTCTCTTCATCAAAGACCGAGCAGGTGGCATAGATAAGCTCGCCGCCGGCAGCCACGCGCGCAGCGGCTTCCTTGAGCATCGTCAGCTGCAGCTTGGGCAGCTCAACCGTCACATCCTTTTCGGTCAGGCGCCACGGTATCTCAGGATGACGGCGCATGGTTCCGGTGCCAGAGCACGGCGCATCGATAAAGACCGTGTCGAACTTAACCGGCTCGCCAAGCATGGCATCAAACGATGTGAGCACCTCATTAAGCTCGCAGGCATCACCCGAAACCGTGCGAACGCCCTGAATACCGGCCTTATGCAGACGAGCGAGATTCAGATCGCACTTGCGATCATGCAGATCGAGCGCCGTATGCTGACGCTCATAGCCCGCACGCTTGGCCTGGCACATCATCACATAGGTCTTGGTGCCACGACCGGCACCAATCTCAAGGCAGCTACCAGGGCGCGTGGCAGCTGTGGCGATAAGCTGGGCGTTAAGGTCCGAGGCCACGGCAGCAGCACGCTCAAATACGCCCGACGCAACCGTAACCTGGGCATCAACCGGGGCATGGCAGCCCGGGAAGACAGGTGCGACGAGCTGCGAGATATACGGATCGGGCTTGGAAGCAAAAGCGTTCTCATGCAGGGCCAGCGGCGCGGGGGCCAGATTGCCGGCAAAGTTAAGCGCACCCTCTGGCGTGTCAAACGATGCCATAATGCGAGCGCATAGCCAGCGCGGAAGACCCATCAGGCGCGACAGACGAACCAAGCGTCGCTCAGACTCATCCACGTCGGATGCCGTGGCAAAGTCCTCAACGTTGTCCGCAACCTTGTGCAGTACAGCATTGGCCAAGCCGGCGGCGGACTTAGCACCGCAACGAACCAGTTCAACACCCTGACTTACGGCAACACGGCCCGGCGTATGCAGGTAGAGCATCTCGAAGGCCGAGATACGAAGCGCCATGCGAACGCGCGGCGCAACCTTTTTGGGCTTATCGAGAAACTGATCGAGCAGCTCGTCCAAAATACCCTGCGTGGCGGCAACACCCAGCGCCAAGCGGGCGGCAAAAGCGGAATCGCGCTGGTCAATAGCCTTGGCCGATGCGCGAGAGGACAGCACGTCGCGCGCATACATGCCGCGGCGATCGGCCTCCATCAACACGTCGAGCGCAAGCTTGCGCGCGGGAGACAGCTTGCTCATGACAAAACACCCCAGATAAGATCGGCACCCTGCAGGCCAGCAGACCAAGCAGAAGCAGTCATAGCACGCTTGCCATCAGGCTTAACCTCGAGCAACTCGACCGAGCCATCGAAAAGGCCCAGGTAAACATGCTTGGCCTGAACGGCGACGAGCCCCTCACCAAGCGACACATCAGCCGGCGCAGCATCGAGCACGCGCACGGTCTTGCCGGCAATCACGCAACGAGCAGGCGCGGTATCGGAAGAGGCCAGCACATGACGCGCGCAATCGAGCGCCGCCATGTGCGGATCCAAGCGCATCTCCTGCTTAGAAATCTTGGCAGCATGGGTAACGAGCGCCTCATCCTGTTCGATCCACACGGCGGTGCCATCGGCAAGAGAAGGAAGCGTATCGGCAAGCAGTTTGCCGCCGAGCTCAGCGAGCTCCATAGTCAGCGCCTCGGCATGCTTACCGGCAACCGAGGTCGAGGCCTGCGCACAATAGGCGCCGGTATCCACGCCATGCCCAATGCGCATAATAGAAACGCCAGCAATCTCATCACCAGCAAGAATGGCACGCTGAATAGGAGCAGCCCCACGCCAGCGAGGCAGCAAGGACGCATGAACATTCACAATACCAAGCGGCGCCATATGCAGCACCTCATCCGGCAAAATGCAACCATAAGCAGCCACACAGAAAATATCGGCTTGCGCAGCTTGGAGCGCCTCAACAACCTCGGCCGTCATACGATTAGCCTCAATAACCGGCAACCCAAGCTCAAGCGCCTTGGCCTTAATAGGAGACGGCTCCAACTTTTTACCACGCCCGCGAACAGCATCAGGACGAGTAACAACAAGCGCAATCTCATTCCCAGCCTCAACAAGCGAAGTCAAAGAAGGCACAGCAAAATCAGGCGTACCCATAAACACAATACGCATAAAGATCGTCTCCCCTCAACCAAAGCCGAGACGGCTACAAAGAACAGCGGAAAGCAAGGTTCCCAGGCCATCCGCAATAACAATTCAACAAGAACAAATATACCCAAAACCAAAGAAAGAGCCGCAATAAAAGCAGCTCTTCCAACAAAGCACCTATCAGCGAAGACGCCCATCCCTGGCCCGACGGCACCTGGGCGAGACAAGCAGCGTCAACGTAGTCCCCGGGGCGCCCGCCTATATCGTCCCGCGAGCAGTTTCGCAGCAAAGCGAGAATGTTTGAGCACGGGATGATATGTGTGGGCCCCATCCCAGGGACGGACAATTAACCTACTCCGTCTCGCCCGGTCGAGCGCCGCGGGCCAGGGCGTCCTGGTACTCCTTGACGGCCTTGAGCCTCTGCATGGGCTTCAGTCGCTCGAACATAGTGTTGCCATGCAGGTGATCGATCTCGTGCTGTAGGCACACGCAGAACAGGTCGCCCGTAGCCTCGTAGCGAATCAGGTTTGCGTCCAAGTCGTACGCCTCGACGACGACATGGTCGGGACGCTCGATCTCGCAGCTAATGCCAGGGATGGACAGGCAGCCCTCGCTAAACGGCACCATATGGTCGCTCTGCTCCACAATCACGGGGTTGATGAGCACGTACGGGTCGTAGTCGTTCTTGTCGCTGTAGTCGCAGTCGATGGTGACGAGCTGAATAAGCTCGCCGATCTGCGGAGCAGCGAGGCCGCAGCCGCCGTTCTCGAACATCATCTTCTTCATCTTCTCGGCAAGCGCCTCGATCGCCGGGGTGATCTCCTCGATGACGGCGCACTCCTGGCGCAGACGAGGGTCGGGCGACAGTACGATTCCGTTGGCTTCCATGGCCATCCTTTCGGGTTGTTACATCAAATCATAGGCGTCGACGTCAACGCTCACGCTCACGCCGCGCACAGAGCCCACCTCTTTGAGGCAGGCGTCGATATCATCAGAGACATGGTACCCCACGGGCGACTTCACAAGCAGATGGAAGCGGTAACGGTCCTTGGCTCTCTCGATTACACACGAAGCCGGGCCTAGCACCTGCGGCACGGCACTCCCCGCCCGCAAAAAATCGGGCGCGGCGGCATGCCAGCGGCGCTTAAGAAGCTTTGCAATGCGCCCAATGTAGTCCTGCGCGTCGTCTCGGTTCGCCGACCACACCAAAATGTTGACCAGACGCACGAACGGTGGATACAGGGCTTCGCGGCGCTGGTCCAGGTCGTAGTCGGTAAAGATCGAACGGTCGTGCTTAGCGACGGCGCGAATAACCGGGTCCTCGGGCAGATAGGTCTGGATGATGACCTCGCCGGGACGATCGCCGCGACCGGCACGGCCCGCGACCTGCTCCAGCAGATCGTAGGCGCGCTCCCCTGCTCTAAAATCGGGCATCTTGAGGGCAAAGTCGGCATTGACCACGCCCACGAGCGTGACCTCGGGAAAATCGAGACCTTTAGCGATCATCTGGGTACCCAGCAACACGGCGCAATCCGCCGCATCGAACTGCTCGAGCAGCTTTTTGTGCGCATCCTTGCCACGCGTGGAATCGGCATCCATGCGAATAATGGCGACGTCCTCGGGAAGCAACTGGTGCAGTGCGTCCTCGATCTGCTGCGTGCCCAGGCCCATTTTTGCCAGGTAGCGACTGCCACATTTGGGGCAACGGCTCGTGGGCGCGGGATACGGCTGCACGCGCCAAGACGAACCGCATGTGTGACACTGCAGCGTGTGTGTGCGCTCGTGATACGTAAGCGCTGTGGAGCAGTGGTTGCAGGTGGGGACGCAGCCGCACTCGCGGCACAACAGGAATGGCGCAAAGCCACGGCGGTTAAGAAAGAGGATAACCTGATTGTTGGCCTGTAAATGCTGGCGCATACGGGTGATTAACGCCGGAGCCAGACCAGCCTGCACCTTCTGACCTTTTAAATCCAGCACATGTTGAATTGCCGGGCGCGCATTGCCCGCCCGACGGGTCAGGCGCAGCAGGCGGTATTTTTTCTGCTGGACGTTGCATAACGTTTCCAGCGCGGGCGTTGCGGAGCCAAGAATAATCGGGATTTGCTCGCTGTGCGCACGATACACCGCCAGGTCGCGGGCATGATAGCGCCAGCCTTCCTGCTGTTTGTAGGAACTGTCGTGCTCTTCATCAATAACAATCACGCCGAGATTTTTAAACGGCGTAAACAGCGCGGAGCGGGTGCCGATGACAATCGCCGCCTCGCCATTTTTCGCTTTCAACCACGCCGAAAGACGCTCGCTGTCGTTCAGGCCGGAATGCAGAACTTCTACGGGGGCATTAAAACGTTCACGAAAACGGGCGATAGTTTGCGGCGTCAGGCCGATTTCCGGCACCATCACCAGCGCCTGTTTGCCCTGAGCGAGCACGTTTTCCAGTACACTGAGATAAACCTCCGTTTTACCGGAACCGGTAACGCCCGCCAGCAGCCAGGCAGAGAAGGTATCCGCCGCACTATGAATTGCGCCAACGGCGGTGGCCTGTTCGGTATTCAACCGCAACCGCTCACCAGAAACGGCATAGTTCGTTCGCCAGTCGCTAAACTCTGGTGTTTCACTTGCTAAATCACACAGACCTTTTTTGCGCAGCGCCTGCAACGCGGCATCATTAAATTCGAGCGTGGCAACCTGATCACGCCAGATTTTGCCTTGCCGTAACGCTGCCAGCGCCTGTTGTTGCTTGGGTGAGCGTTTCAGGCTGTTCAGATCCACCGCCTGACCTTGTTCAGTGGCAAACCAGTACCACATCGGCGCGTTCGCCGCAGGCCGTCCCTGGCGCAGTAAAATCGGCAAGGCATGAAACAGCACATCGCCAATCGGATGATGATAGTAATCTGCCGCCCAGAGCAGTAATCGCCAGACGGAGTGAGTAAATACCGGCTCAACATCCAGCACTTCAACTACCGCTTTCAGCTCGTTAAGCGGCAGCTCGCTGACATTGCTAACTGACACCACAACCCCGATGCGCTCCTGCTGTTTGCCAAACGGCACGCGCACGCGACACCCGGCTTTGACCGTCATGCCTTCTGGCAGCAGATAGTCAAAGGTACGGGGAAGCGGAACGGGCAAGGCAACGTGGGCAACGGGCATAGCATCATCCTGACTTGAAATTCGGTGGGTTAGTATACACATTGCCGTAGAAGAGTGCGGATCAGTTTGCATACGCTGGTTAATTTCTGTATGATTTCGCGCCTTCGTACGAAATGATCGTATTGAAGCTATACTTTTAACATCGCGTGGTGTCTGGCGTTAGGGCTGGAAGAGCGACGCGGCCTTAAACCGAGGTTTTCCCATGAAAAAAGATATTCACCCGAAATACGAAGAAATTACTGCTAGCTGCTCTTGCGGTAACGTAATGAAAATCCGCTCCACCGTTGGTCATGACCTGAACCTCGACGTGTGCAGCAAGTGCCACCCGTTCTTCACTGGCAAACAGCGTGATGTTGCTACCGGTGGCCGTGTTGACCGCTTCAACAAGCGTTTCAACATCCCGGGCAGCAAATAAGACCGGATTTCCGAAAAAAGCGCCGCACGGCGCTTTTTTTGTGCCTGTAATTTGCCTTTTATAAATTCTGAAAAATTCCGGGGTGTTAACTCATTATCATTTCCTGTTGTTGACTGGCGCTAGGCTTCTGGTTCTTATTTATTTCAAAAGGA
>OGWR01002193.1_pt1 | contig 14425 bp, 10 predicted proteins | sample 1576061 | NCBI WGS metagenome assembly OGWR01 (sample SAMEA3541511, study PRJEB24748) | human gut metagenome | biome: human gut; feature: human-associated habitat; material: faeces | place: China | collected 2012 | reverse complement strand
GGGCGTCCTCGCAGCCGCCACGATGCTCGGCATCGCCGGCCTCGGCGCCACCACCGCCAACGCTCAGGAAGCCAACGGCAGCATCAAGGTGAGCAGCACCAACGCCGAGTTCGCCGGCAAGGAAATCAAGGCCTACCAGATGTTCTCCTACGATCTGGATGCCGTCAACGCCGGAACCGCCGACAACGGCGGCTTCACGCTGAACTCCGAGTGGAACCAGTTCTTCATCTCGAACAAGACTGAGTTCAACCTTGGCGATGACACCACCGTCGACAACGTCGCCCAAAGGGCCTATGACTACGTCTCCGGCCTCAAGAACGGGAAGACCCAGGTCGTCCCGTTCGCCAAGAAGGCCTCCGATTGGGCGAAGACCCAGACCGGCCTGACCATTAAGACCGAGAGCGCGGCCAAGATTGCCGTGGACGGTAAGTACACGGCGACGTTCACCGATCTGGCCTACGGTTCCTACCTCGTCAGCCCGAAGGCCGGTTCCACCGATACCAGTGACAAGCGTGGCACCGATGCCATCCTGCTCAATGTGCTGAACAGCACCGCCGTCGAGCAGGACCTCAAGAGCACCTACCCGACCATCCAGAAGACCGTCAAGAACGGCACCGACGACAAGAAGCACAACAGCGTCGAGATCGGCGACACCGTGGACTTCAAGCTCGCCTCCACCGTGCCGGACATGACCGAGTACACCAACGGCTACACTTTCAAGTTCACCGATACCCTGTCCAAGGGCCTTACTCTGAACGGCACCGCCGAGGGCGGCACGTTCGCTCCGACCGTCAAGATCGGCGATACCACGCTGACCAAGGACCTCGACTACACCGCTACGTACACCACGGACTCCGATACTGGTAAGACCGCTCTTGAAGTCAACATGATGAACTTCAAGAATCTGCACCAGAATGACGCCGGCAAGGCCATCACCGTCGAGTACTCCGCCACCCTGAACAAGGACGCCGAGGTCGGTTCCACCGGCAACCAGAACGACGCGAAGATCGAGTACAGCAACGACCCGGCCTCTAACGGCACCGGCACCACCAAGGAAGACAAGACCTACACCTACACCTTCAACTTCGACATCGAGAAGGTCAACGCGGTCGACCACAACGATAAGCTGAAGGGCGCCCAGTTCGAACTGCAGCGCGAGAACGGCACCAAGATCAATCTTGTGAAGGTCTCCGATGGTGTGTTCCGCCCGGCCAAGGGAACGGAAACCGTCGCCGATGACAAGACTGTGGTCACCGACAATAACGGCAAGCTGCAGTTCACCGGTCTCAAGGAAGGCACCTACAAGGTGAAGGAGATCAAGGCTCCGACAGGCTATAACCTGCTGAAGGATCCGATCACGGTCACCATCTCCGCCACGTACGACGAGAACACCGGCATCCTGGAGTCCTGGAAGGTAAACAACGCCAACGCGCAGGGCACCACCGTCCCGGTCATCACCGTCGAGAACAACAAGGGCGTCACCCTCCCCGAGACCGGCGGCATGGGCACCGTGCTGTTCACCGTGTTCGGCGTGGCCATCGTGGCCCTCGGCGCGACTTGGTACGTCAAGTCCAACCGCAAGTCCCGTCACGCGGCCTGAGACCGCCACTGACCCCCGGTTCCCCTGACCCGCGTCAAGGGGACCGGGGCGCCGGCCTTCCCTGACCGGGGAAGCCCCACCAAGGAGATCCATGGTTAAGAAGCTGCGCGGCCTCGCGCCGTTGCTGGTCATCGTGATCGGACTGCTCGTCCTGTTCTACCCGACGATCAGCAACTTCCTCGTCATGAAGAACGCCTCGCGCGTCGTCAGCAACTACGACGCGGCCGTCGAGGCACTCTCCGACGAGGAATACCGCAGCATGATCGACGCCGCGCACGCCTACAACACCAGACTCGCCGAGGAAAGCTCCGGCACCACCAGCGCCCTCACCGGAGCGGTGAACACCGAAGCCACCGACGCCGAGTACATGAAGCTCCTCAACCTCGCCGGCGACGGCATGATGGGATACATCACTGTGCCTAAGCTCGAGGAGACCTTGCCGATTTATCACGGCACTTCCGAGAAAGTGTTGCAATCCGGCATCGGACATCTCGAACAGACCTCACTGCCAGTTGGCGGCGCGTCCACTCATGCGGCGCTGTCTGGCCACCGAGGGCTGCCCACGGCAAAACTGTTCACGGACTTGAACCTTATGAAAAAAGGCGACAAGTTCTACATCACAATACTTAAAGACACATATGCGTATCAGGTCGATAAGATCACTACCGTTCTGCCGACCGATACCAAACAACTGGCAATTGAGCCCGGCAAGGATTTGGTCACGCTCATCACCTGCACACCGTATGCGGTCAACACGCACCGGCTGCTGGTGCGCGGTCATCGCATCCCGTACACACCACAGCAGCAGAATGACGCCAAATCCACATTCCACGTGGACATCCCGCTGCAGTACTTGTTGCCGTCTCTCGCATTGATTGCCTTGCTCATCGCATGGCATTTGTGGCAACGGCATGAGCGGCGACGCCGGCAGAGTGGGAGCGCCAAGGTCGCGTCTGATGATTCTAGCTCCGCAGCCATCGAGCCGGACGGTGACTTGCCTCCTCAGCCAGACAGTACAAATAACCAATCACATTCATCACGGCGAAAAGGACCGGGCAGACATGTTAGACCTGCATAGCGGAAGCGAATATGGTGCGGCGCGCATTGCTGCCATGATTGCCGCCGCCGTTACTATCGTCCTCACTGTTCTTGCAGCTTTCGGCTCTATGGTGCCGTATGCGCAAGCTGATTCTTTCGGCGCTCTCACCATCAATGCCGTATGGGGCCGAGACACGGCTTCGCCCAAATCGCTTGCCGGCGACACCTATTCCATCGTGCGCGTCGCCACCGTCACAACGAACAATGATGGTAGCGTCTCCTCATATAAAACCGTCGGCGATTTTTCCGGCCTCGCTGCCGATTGGGAACGCCTGACATCAAGTGAATATCACGATGCTGCCAAGAAGCTCGCTACGCACGCGGCGAAAAACAAGCTGTACCAGCATTCCGGCACCACTAACGTAGCTGGTCAGCTCACTTTCCAGAACCTACCGCTCGGTCTATATCTGGTCTCCCGCACGGATTCGACGAAAGCCAACAAGGCATACGACTGTGATCCGTTCCTCATCTCGATTCCCGGCAGCGGAGACACAGCCGCTGATCTCAACATCACAGTAGAGCCGAAATTTAGCACTGGAACTCCTGTTGTCCCGCCCGAAAATAACCCGAGCGAGGAGCCGGGCAATCCTGGCCTTATCGGTCGTACGGGTGCCGCCGTAGGCAGCATTGCCGCGGCAGCGGGGCTCATGTTACTTGTTGCGTTCATTTTGTTCAGATTGCGCATGAGGCGTCGCATACGGGACGTCAATTCGGCCGGCAAATCCCATACAGATGATTGCACGATGAAGTGAAAAAGTAAGCATGAGCGACGAACGATTCTCTCCGGAACAAGCACAATATCTGGCTTCGCTGCCTGCAGTCATAAGTATTACTGGTTCACGTATCCGATATGCAGAGTGGTTCAAGCGTGAATGCGTTTCGAGTGCTGAAAATGGTGAATCTCCCACTGTGCTGTTCCGCGAAGCGGGACTCGGTCCTGAGTTGATAGGCGAAAAGCGTATTGAACGGTGCATGCATCGTTGGAGGAAGACAATACGAATAGAAGATCCAGGCACGGTAGACAGAGTGAATCTCCCCGATGCTGAGGTTACTTCCAGTCGTACGAATGAAGGTAACCCTGAAACCGGTGGAAATGATATGCGTGATTTGATTATCCGTCGACAGGCGCTTTATATCAGACGTTTGGAATTAAAAGTCGATGACCTAAAGATGCAGCTCTCGCAGCAATCCCTATCAAATGATGTGCAATGAGTTGTGCTGGATAAGCTGAGAGCGTCATCATTATTGTCTCTGATTCAGTATGAGATTTGTTTGAAACATTGGTGATTCGTGATTTGCGCGTGTATCTCGAATCGATGGGTGGCACGAATCGAATCGCATATTATCGGGATGAAAAAGGCCTTGAAGTTGATGTGATTCTTGAATTGGTGGATGGTCGCTGGGCTGCGGTGGAGATTAAGCTGAGCGACTTGAAAGTCATGGAGAAAAATGTGGACAAACTACATGCTTTCAAAGAAAAAGTGTGCGGAAATCCTCTATCTCAAGTTCGTGAGCCTGAATTCATGGCATTTATTGTCGGGCGTGGTGATATTGCATACCGGCGTGATGACGGCATTCTGGTGCTGCCGATCGCCACGCTCGGGGCGTAACAAATGAACGTTGCGGCAGGTGGGACAATTGGGGGAATGAATTGAACGAAGGAGACGGTGTGCAAGGAGTGCGGCAGATGCGGGAATCGCAGGAATCGCAAAAAACACGAGAATCGCAGGAGTCGCAGAATCCTCAAGGAACGCAGCCAAAGATCGGCAGAATTCCGGCACTGATTGCTGCTGTGGCGATTGTGGGAGTGGCCATTGGTGCGGCCGCCGGCCTGCTGACGTTGATGCTGTACGGCGTCGAGCATCTTACGCTCGGCTATGTTGAGAATTCGCAGGAATCCGGCCCGTTCAACGTTCCTGCGATTCGGTGCTTGATTTCCGTGACCGCGGGTGCGGTCATTGCGGCCGTGATTTGGTGGCTGTTGCGTACGCGCAGTACGAAGGTGCCGTCCGTTAAAAAGGCGGTAAATGGCGATATTATGCCGATTTGGCAGACCGTCGTGCATGTGTTGCTGCAGATTTTCATCGTCGGCACGGGCATGTCGATCGGTCGAGAGGTCGCTCCGCGCGAGTTGGGTGCGATGTTCGGTCAACGGTTCGCGCGTTGGGTGCATCTTGACGCAAAAGACACCCGCATGCTGGTGGCGATCACGGCCGCCGCCGGCCTTGCGGGCGTGTATAACGCGCCGCTTGCGGGCACGTTTTTCGCGGTCGAGATTCTGCTCGCCGACATAACCCTCGAAACGGTGACGCTCGCATTCGCCTGTTCCGCGCTGGCTTCGTGGGTGGCGTCGCTGGTCAAGGGCACGCACGCGTTCTACCTGATCGGCAAAGCGGACGGCCTGTTCACACCCGATTACATGGCGTTCGCACTGGTTGCGGGGCTAGTTCTCGGCGCTGCCGGCGCACTGTTCCGTCGCGGCTCGCAGTGGGCTGAGAAGTCCAAACCGTCGGGCGCGGGCATTCTGTGGATGTTGCCGCTCGCCGGCCTGCTGACTGGCGTGGTGGCGATTTGGGTGCCGCAGGTTATGGGCAATGGCCGTGCCACCGCGCAGTTGAGTTTCTCGTCCAAGGCCGATTTGGCGGTGGTGCCGATTTTGCTGGTTTCGTTCCTGGCGAAGGCGATTGTCACATTGCTGACGATCCGTTCCGGCGCTTCCGGCGGTGTGCTGCAGCCGGGTATTGCGCTCGGCGCTTCGGGGGGTGCTGTGCTGGGTGTTCTGTGGATGCAGGTGTTTCACACGAATTCGATTGGCATGTACGCTCTGCTGGGTGCGTGCGCATTGCTCGCAGCTTCCCAACAGGCTCCGCTCATGGCGATTTGCTTGGTGATGGAACTTGCGGATGCTCCGATCAATCTGTTTGTGCCCATTGGATTCGCGGTTGCGGTGAGTGCGTTCACCGCATCGCGTTTAGGGGAGCCGCTTGCCGCTTTGCGCCTATCGAAAAGTGCGGAAAAGAAGGTAATTAAGGCGAATGCGCGTTGAAGGGTGTGTTAGGCGGTAAACTAGGGGGTCGGCGTATAGATGGTCGATGCTGAGCGCCCGATGATGAAGAAGGACGTATGACGAAAGACAACAATTTCAGGCTGGAATTTCCGACGGATACCGAGGTGATGGGGGCTGACATGTCCGAACCGCCGAAGCCTCCGACGGTCGCTTCGCAAGAAAGCGATGTGAACGGTGTAAGCGATTTCAGTGTTTTCGAGGATTACGGCGATTACAGCAATGAAATTCCGGTACCACCGAAGAATACCGGCAAAATCGTCGCTATCGTGATTGCGGCTATCGTCGTGATTGCTTTGATTGGCGGTATTGCATGTTGGATGCTTTCGAATAATTCCAAGAAATCAGCCATTACCAGCGCAGCCGCGCAATGCCAGGATTCCACAAGCCAGCTGCAAAGTGCCAATAACACGCTTTCCGACGCTTTGGAAATCGGAAAAACCGGCGCGAAGGTCACTGCCGATCAAGTCGCCGACGTCAGCACCGTCACTAAGCTCAATGCGGCCATATCTAACGCGAAGGAAGCGAAAATCCTGTCGTGCGACACGTCGCAGGGCATCAGCAAGCTGAAGAAATCCGCGAAAGCCATGGCATCCGAGGCACGGAGCATGAACGACAAGGCCGAAAAGATTACAAATGCGGCCGAAGCCGTCGACGCTTCCAAAGTGCTGGCCACGCAGAATCGTCTGAAGGGCCAGCTCAATGACGCGATCGAGCAGGCGCAGTCCGTGCTCGACAATTCCGACGGCATGGTGGCCGATGACAGCGTGCGCGTGGCATTGCAGCAGGCGATTGACTCGGCCAGAAACCTTGCCAATGGCACCAATCTCAAGGAAAACGACGTGACGGCCGCCGTTGACGCGCTGAATGCCGCCAAAGACGCCGTTCAGCAGGCGATGGACCAATACCAGGAGGCGTCGTCGACTCCCAACACCGTGACGAACAACACCAATATCGGCACTAACGGGGGCTCTAACGGTGGTGCTGCGAATAGTCCGGACAATACGGCTGGAGGTGCTGCGGCGGGCGGTGCGGCTGGCGGGTCGGCTGGAGGTGCGGCGAATGCCGGCGATGCTGGTGGCGACGCATCGGCAGGCGGTGATGCCGGTGATGCGTCTGACGGCGATGCCGCTGCGCAGAATCTTGAAAACTAGCGGAGCCGCCTTAAGCCTTATGGCCAGTCCTACATGGCCATAAGGCCGGTTTTCCGCGGAATAAGCGCGGTCAGCACAAACCAGTGGTCTTCGGTGCGAATCGTCACTTCGCCGCCATACTGCTGCGCGATATGACGAATCGACTTCACGCCGAAACCATGCCGATGCTGATCGTCGCGCTTGGTGGTGCGCAGATTGCCTTCCGCATCCTTCTTCAATCGGGAATCGTAATAATTCTCAACCCGGATAACAATAAAGCGAATCTGCTCGTATAACGCAAGTTTGATCAGACGCTGCTCACGTTTCGGCAATTTCGACGTCGCTTCGATCGCATTGTCAAGTGCGTTGCCGAACAATGATGCGATATCCATCGACGACATGCCGCTTAGCAGCGAGCCGTCCGCGACCGCCGTGAACGTAATGCCTCGATCGGCGCACGTGCGCTCTTTCGTGGTCAAAATAACGTCAAGCACGGGATTGCCGGTATGCTGCTGCGTGCTATAGCGCTGCACCGATTGCTCCAGCTGCTCGAAGCCGGCCGCGGCATGCTTCGGATCGACTTCGGCACGCAACGCCGCAAGCTGATGCTTCAGATCGTGCGCAAGACGGCCTAGCGATTCGATATTTTCCTTCGATTGCAGGTATTCCTGATGCTGGCTTTCCAGCTGCGCGTTGATCGACGCGAGTTCCGTATTCGCCTCAATACGGCGCGCCTGCTCCTGCTGCGCATATAGGATCGCGAAACCGCAGAAATCGACCAGCGTGCGAATGTAGAAGATTTCCTGGCCGACCGAACCGGAAAACGGCGTATTCGTCGACACGAAACTCAAATTGCTCATGGCGAATGTGACGATCATAATGGCCATCGTCGCAATCGCGGCGGAAGCGGTCGGCAAGGTAGGTGTGGCCTGGCTGAAATTGCCGCGTTCAACCATCCAAGCTAGACCGAAGCACAGCGCATACGTAACGACAAGCAGCGCGATCGCGCGCCAATCGTAATCGGCGAATCCGTCGCGCACGCCAATGAACGTAACGATCTGCCAATGCAGCGACGCCACCAATTCGGCCAACACGAACGCGCGCGCCGTAATATACAGGCCCTCGCGTTTGCCGGTGCCCGCGCCGAGCAGAATCGTCGCATACATGCAGGCGAAGGCGAGCAGCATACCGATGATCCAGAACCAGATCGGCATACTGCCGTCGAAATACTGCACCGCGACCAGCGATGCCAATCCGGCCGCACTGACGATGATCGACCGTCGGAGCGGCACGCGACGATACGACACCGCGATATACACCATGCACGCGGCCCATTCGCAGATCGCCGTATAAGAACGGGGGATGTCGGGCAGAGCGTTGGTGATTGGCGTCATCGGCGGCACCGAAAGCACGGTCACCAAAACGGAAGGTATGGAAGGGGAGCCTCCTGCCAGTCCTCCTGCCAATCCGGCCAGCGCATTCGGCAATATCACGCTGGTCACCTGCCACCTCCTATATAGTCGGCCAACGCGGCGAGGAACGCCTTCTTGCGTGGTCGGCTTACGCGCAACTGTTCGCCGTTCGACATCACGCAATCCTGGTCGGCGACGCCCGTCACATGCTTGAGATTCACCAGATAGCAGGAATTCGAGCGGAAGAAATGGTGGTCGGCGAGTTTCGCTTCCATGTCTTTGAGCGTGCCATTGATCGACAGTTTGCCTTCCAACGTGTGGATGACGATGGTATGCCGGATCGATTCGAGATACAGAATATCGGCAAGATTCAGCCGCATCTGCCCGTTGCTGGTTTCGATAAGCATGGAATCGTCGCCATTGCGCCTCACCATGTCGATCGACTTCTTGAGTTCCTGTGAAAACGCGAACCACGGCAGGGGTTTGAGCAGATACGACAATGCGCGCACCTCGTACCCGCTGATCGCATACTGCGGTGCGGCGGTGATGAACACGATCACGACCTTGTCGTCGCGCTCGCGAATGCGTCTCGCGGCGGCCATGCCGTCCATTTCGCTCATTTCGATGTCGAGCAGTAAAATATCGTAAACAGGGGTATATTTCTCTACGATTCTCGCGCCGTCGTCGAATACGGAAACGGTGAATTGTTCGTCATTTTCCTGCTGATATCGGTTGAGATAGTCAAGTACCAGCTGGCAGCTTGCGGGATCATCCTCGACCACGCCGATTCTAATATTGCGCACTGCAACCTCCCTGTTCTGTCTTTCGCTCCGCACCATTGTCTTGCATGATGGCGATAAAGGCGTGTATTTACTACGCCGTTAACCCCCTTTTGCCAGCGTAGGTAAACAGCGCGACTCGCGACACGCATTGACAGTTTTAGCGTTGTATGTATCATGGAACGTGGCTCAACGAAGAGAACCTTCGCCAAACCAAAGAAATAAATTAACGCTTTGAATTGTGGCTTTGTCGAAGTCGTAAGCCGCAAGGCGAGGCACCGAAAAGAAATCCCTTTACAACGGATCGTGAGGCACGTACCTGCCTCTGAAAGGATGACAAATCATGGCAGAAGTCGTATTCGACCATGTTACTCGTATCTACCCGGGCAACGATAAGCCGTCGGTGGATGATTTGAATATGGACATCAAGGACGGCGAGTTCCTGGTGCTGGTTGGCCCGTCTGGCTGCGGCAAGTCCACCACTCTGCGTATGCTCGCTGGCCTTGAAGAGGTCAACAAGGGCCGCATCCTCATCGGTGGCAAGGACGTCACCACGATGCAGCCGAAGGACCGCGACATCGCAATGGTGTTCCAGAACTACGCTCTGTACCCGCACATGACCGTGGCCGACAACATGGGCTTCGCTCTGAAGATCGCCGGCACCCCGAAGGAAGAGATCCGCAAGCGCGTCGAGAAGGCCGCTGAGATCCTCGACCTGACCGAGTACCTCGATCGTAAGCCGAAGGCTCTGTCCGGTGGCCAGCGTCAGCGCGTGGCCATGGGCCGTGCAATCGTCCGTGAGCCGAAGGTCTTCCTCATGGATGAGCCTCTGTCCAACCTTGATGCCAAGCTCCGCGTGCAGACCCGTACCCAGATCGCTGCTCTGCAGCGCCAGCTGGGTGTCACCACCCTGTACGTGACCCACGATCAGACCGAAGCTCTGACCATGGGTGACCGCATCGCCGTCATCAAGCTCGGTGTCCTGCAGCAGGTCGGCGCTCCGACCGAGCTGTACGATCGCCCGGCCAACGTCTTCGTCGCTGGCTTCATCGGCTCCCCGTCGATGAACATCAACACCCACCCGGTGGTCAACGGCAAGGCAAAGATCGGCGAAGACACCGTGGATCTGCCGGCCGAGGCCGTCAACAAGCTCACCGCTGAAGACAACAACCAGATCGTCGTCGGCTTCCGTCCGGAAGACGCTTCCCTGGCCGCCCCGGATGACGCCAACGCCTTCTCCCTCAAGGTCATGAACGTTGAGGATCTGGGCTCCGATGGCTACATCTACGGCAACATCATCACCGATGGCTCCGCTGCCGAGGCATCCACCATGATGTCCGATCAGAACAAGCTCACCACGATCCGCGTGAACCCGCGTGCTCTCCCGAAGGTCGGCGATACCGTCAAGATCAAGATCGACCCGTCCAAGATGCACCTGTTCGCTCCGTCGACCGAGCTGCGTCTGAACTGAGCTGATACCGAGTAACCAACCGTTGGCTGTTTCTTCAAGGGAATATCCTTTACGGAAATCGGCTGGCGGGTGGCTGAATAAAAACTTGGCGGAAGCGCGAACTTCCGTCAACCATTAAACGAGACGTGCTCTTCCTCTCTTATCGTCTCGTTGGAGAAGCCCCGCGTCGGTGCGGGGCTTCTTTTGTTTTCCGCAAGCACAATATCGGCTTGTAATGTCTGTTTGTAGCATCGATCGCAATATTCGATCGTAATATGAGATGGATAGTGAGATTCCAGTATTGAGATCATCGCATATCGGCAGGTGAAACGGATTCGTCCATACTTGCTTCTTCGGGTAGGTCAACAGGTAAATTGTTGATTCATGGAATCTCTTGAATTGCCACAGATGGATCCCCGTGTGCTGAAAGCAACTTCCGTGAAGGCCGAAGATCCGGCTGCCTCATCTCCGGAGCCGCATGCGCTGAAAATCACCGCCGCAAGCTCGAATCCAAAGATGTTCACCCTGCCGTGGGAAAAGCCGCTGGCTACTTGGCCGGAAGACCTGCTGGCCAATCTTCCGCGTGGTATTTCCAGGCATGTGGTGCGTTTCGTGCACGTAGGCGACGAAGTGTACGCCATGAAGGAAATCACGCGCAATGTGGCGGAACGAGAATACGAGCTGCTGCGTCGCCTGCAGAAGCTGGAACTGCCGACCGTGCAGCCGATCGCCGTGGTCACAGGCCGTCATAGCCGTGAAGGCGAGCCGCTGGAAGCGATCCTTGTCACCAAGCATTTGAAGTTCTCACTGCCGTATCGTGCGCTGTTCGCGCGTAATCTGCGCCCTGATACCGCGGAACGACTGATCGACGCGTTGGCCGTGCTGATGGTGCGTTTGCATTTGGCTGGCTTCTATTGGGGCGATGTGTCACTGTCGAACGTGTTGTTCCTGCGCGACGCCTACGCGTTCTCCGCATTTTTGGTTGATGCGGAAACCGGTGATCTGCAGATTAATCTGACGGAAGGCCAGCGCGAGTACGACGTTGATTTGGCCCGTACGAACATTATTGGCGAATTGATGGATCTTTCGTCCGGTTCGCTGCTGCCGAGCGGTGTTGACGAAATTGCGATCGGCAACCGTTTGGTGGATCGTTACCATTCGCTGTGGAGCGCGTTGACTGATACCGACAAGTTCGGTCCGGACGAAATGTGGAAGATCGAGAAGCGCGTCAACAAGCTCAATGAGCTTGGTTTTGATGTGGATGAGCTGGAGATGAAGACCGCCGAAGATGGCAAGCGTGTGCTGGTGCGTCCGCGTGTGGTCGATGCCGGCTATGCGAATCGTAAGCTGCTGCGATTGACTGGTCTTGATGTGCAGGAGAATCAGGCTCGTCGACTGTTGAACGATTTGGATGCCTACCGCGCTTCGACGTGGCGTGAGGGTGAGGATCTTGAGATTGTCGCCACTGATTGGATGCGCGAAGTGTTCGAACCGACCGTGCGCATGATTCCGCGCGAATACCGTTCGCAGATCGAACCGGCACAGTTCTTCCATGAAGTGCTTGACCACCGTTGGTTCCTGGCCGAGAAGGCGGGTCATGATGTGCCGATGGCCGAGGCGGTGCAAAGCTATGTGGAGAAGGTGCTTCCGCAGTACAAGCTCACCACGAAGGATGTGGACGCGTTGAACGCCGAAGCCGATTCCGGTGTGATCGACGACGAATACACCTACGACGATCCCGACGACGGCTACAACCCCGACGACGATCCCGACGCAGCTGTATGGGCGCATTGATAGAAAAAGCTCCACTGGAGCTTTTTCTATCAATGCGCCCTGAGACGAGGCGATAGCCGCGCCGAAGGCAGTATTGAGTCTGCGGCGTAGCCGCAGTCAAAAATTGCAGGGCCGAGCCGTTAAGCGGAGGACCACTAATAATCCTCCGCTTTTTGTTATCCCTTCACACCCCTCACTTTCAAAACTCAAAAAAATTTTGACTTTTGAAAGTGAGAGAACGTGTTGCGAGAGATCGTTGGCGGGGGAGTGGGTCTGTGGTAAGCGCAAAATCAATCCAAGTACAGATTTGCGCAACAAAATGAGCGGATAATCCGTATGGACTATCCGCTCATATGTATTTCGGACTTGCTGCCTTGTTGTGTTTACTTCTGCAGTTTCGCTGTGCTTACTTCCTGTCGCTTCGTGTTGATTACTTCGCGTCAGCGGCGGCACCGGCCTCGCGGCGGGCGCGTGCGACGGAATACAGCGTGATGCCCGCTGCGACGGAAGCGTTCAGCGATTCGACCATGTTCGACATTGGGATGCCGGCGATGGAATCGCATGTCTCGCGTACGAGACGGCTCAGGCCGTTGCCTTCGGAACCGAGCACCACAACCAGCGGATCGGTTTCGAAACCGGTTTCGCCAACGAGGGCGTCGCCGCCACCGTCAAGACCGACGCTGTAGTATCCGCGTTCCTTCAGGCTTTCAATGGCTTTGGTGAGGTTCACCACGCGGGCGACCGGCATGTGCGCGGCTGCGCCTGCGGACACCTTCCATGCGGCTGCGGTGACCGAAGCGGAACGACGTTCCGGCAGGATCACGCCGTTGGCGCCGAATGCGGCTGCGGAACGGATGACCGCGCCCAGATTCTGCGGATCGGTGACGCCGTCAAGCGCGATGAACAGCGGACGTGCCGCAATGCGTGCGCTTGCGGAGTTGGCCGCTTCCATGGCACGAGACTTCTTGTCCGCGCGTTCCACCAGCTCGGCGAGCGAGGAATACTGGAACGGCTGCGCCTTCATCACCACGCCCTGATGGTTGGAGGAGCGTGCGATACGGTCCATTTCCAGTCGGTCGGCTTCCATGAGGTTCAGTCCGTGAATACCGGCGAGACGAATGATTTCGCGCGTGCGATCGTCGTGCTCGATGCGTGCGGCCACATACAGCGTGCTCGCGGGCACGCCGCAACGCAACGCTTCGAGAACGGCGTTGCGACCGATGACGAGATCGTCGGATTCTGAGCTGAACTTTGCCGCGCGACGGCGTGCCGCCAGTCGCGGATCAGCCATCTTACGACGATTGGTAGCCTGCTTTTCCTTGTAAGCCTTGTGATATACGCGATCTTCGGCCTTGGGGGTCGGTCCCTTGCCCCTCAGCGCGTTACGATGCTTTCCACCCGACCCCTTGGTCGGTCCTTTTTTCATTGCCATAGTTGTCCATTCTCCCAGCACCCCGGGAAAAGGCTACTGGCGTCGCGTCCGCTCGATATTGCTCGATATGATGGCAAGAATGGAGAAGAACAAAGAGATTTTCGGATTGCCCCTCATGTTCTGGGGCTTGTGGGTCACGCTGCTTATCCTGTGGATGGGCCGCTTCGTCACGTCATTCCTTTCCATGTATCTGGTGTCTGACATGCATGTCAGCGCGGGCGTGGCCGGCACCATCGTCTCCATGTACGGTTTCGGCGGCATCTTCGGCTGCCTCTATGGCGGCGCGCTGTCCGACCGCTTCGGCCGCCCGGCGATGATCGTCATCGGCAATCTCGGCTCCGCCGCGATGCTGGTCCTGCTGGCGTTCATCGGCAATCCGTGGATCATGGCGATCGCGCTGCTGGCCTACGGCGCCATCTCATCCATGCCGACGCCCGCGGTCGCGGCGTACGTGTCCGACGTGGTGCCGTTCCGCAAACAGAAGCGCGCGTATTCGCTGCAGACGTGGGCCGCGAATTTCGGCTTCGCGATCGGCCCGATCATCGCCAACCAGTTGGTGACGATCTCCTATGCGCTGATGTTCTACGCGGAAGCCGCGGTGCTGGTGTTCGCCACGATCTTGATGATCGTGTTCTTCAAGGAAGTCGGGCTGGGCAAGCGCCCGCGGGGCGAGGTCGCGCCGGC
>OGWR01002189.1_pt1 | contig 14442 bp, 20 predicted proteins | sample 1576061 | NCBI WGS metagenome assembly OGWR01 (sample SAMEA3541511, study PRJEB24748) | human gut metagenome | biome: human gut; feature: human-associated habitat; material: faeces | place: China | collected 2012 | reverse complement strand
GTGGTGTCGTGAACATCCTCAACTGTATGGATACCGTTATCGTTCCCGTCGCCGCTGACAAGGTAATACTTGAAAGCTCGCTCGCCTTCGCCCTGAAGATACACGAGTGGCGCACGACCGGCAGGTCGCAGGTAAAGGAGATGTATATGCTCTGGAACCTTGTCGATGCCCGCGAGAAAACCGACCTCTACGACCAGTACGAGGCTATCTTCGAGGATAGCGGTCTGCAAACCCTCAAGACCCGGATACCCGACACCAAGAAATACCGGCGTGAGGGGTCAAAAACGCTCAACCGCGCAGTGTTCCGCTCGACGGTTATACCGCCCGACAAAACGCTGCTCAAAGGCACGAGGCTGCCCGAACTTACCGATGAATTGCTCGGCATACTCAAGCTCTGACACCTATGGCAAAGGTATATGAGTCAGACATCGACCCCGATGAGTTCATCCGGTCATTCCGCGAGGAGTCCTCCTCACTTTCATCCCTGAAAAAGAAACCCGCCGATGGAAATGCCGCCACATCGTCTGAAAATGACACTCCGGCATCCGAAGCAGACCGATGTGTCATAACCGACGAGGAATATCTGGAAAAGTTTGTGTTCAACATGGCGTATATGCGCCCGCGCTCCCGTTTCCTGATGGTAGAGGTTGACCCGGATTTCATAAGGAAGATAAAACGTATCATCTCCTATGAAACCGGCCCCGTCTGCTCCGTAAAGGGTTACGTCAACAATGTGCTGGCGGAACATTTCTCTACTTACGAAAAAATCATAAAAAAAAGACTTTAGAAATGAACGATAAAAACAAACCACGAAAGAGGGCCTCCCGTAAAGAGGTCGAAAGCTCCACTAAGGAGCAAGAATACATGAGGCTGTTTATCAACAATCCCGCCCATGTGAACGCGAGAGAACGATACCTTATGACAGAAATCGCGCCGTGCCACATCCGTAAGATCCGCCAGATTCTTTTCAGTGTGGACTGTGGTCGTGCCTGCTCGGTCAAGTCGTATATCAATAATGTGCTTGAAGCGCATTTCAAGGAATACGCCGGTTTAATCACCACCAAAATATCGAAAATATGAAGAAATCCCAATCCCGTATCGTCGCCACTATTGAAGTGGCGCAAATCCCCGACGATGAAAGCGCCCGTTATGTGGAGCGCTTCCTGTCACCCCACGAGGTCAAATCCAACGCCAAAGCGTACCTCTATCCCGAAGTTCACGCCACTCTTTCCAAAATGGTTCGCGCTATGGGTATCAGCGGGGTATCAATCGGCTCCTACGCCTCCGAGATTATTCTCGACCATATAGCCAAGCACCACTCGGTGATGCGTAGTGTGTTCGGGCAGAATTGTAAAGACCTTTTTTGATGGAGCTGGCTATAATAATAGCGTTGCTTGCAAGCAACGTGTGGCTTATCCGCAGGGTGCTGACAAAGCCGGATACCGTTCAAAAAACGCCTGCCGAGAAACCTGCCGTACCGGTCGTGGCGGCTGAAACTGTTGAAGACGACATCGTGGGTCAAAGCACATTCGACATCAACGAGTTCAAGGATGTGGTACGCGAGGCGGCGAAAGAAGCAGCAAAAGAGGTGATACCCCTTATCATCAAGGAGTATGGCAAACCGTCCGACGCCGGACTGCCCGACATTCCCGATGAAAAGCCGTCGGCACAGATCCCGGTCAATAGACTGGATGAGGTGTTCTCAACACACTCCGCAAGTGAACTGGCGGGAGAGGAACTGCCGCCTGAAATGCCGAGGGCTGGAGGCAGTGACTTCAAGGACATAAGCACGGCTCTGAACGTACTGAAAGGCAATTCCACCACTCCTGAAGACGAGGAAACCGCGCGTCGTGTGCTGCCCGACATTCAAGGCACTGAAATCATCGAGAAAATCAAGCTCGACCCGCTTGTGCGCAAGCGCATACTGATGATTGAGTGCCGCTTGCCGGAGATACCCACTGAAAACGACACTCCGCCCGATACACCCCCGACGGAAGAAACGAAGCCGAAGAAGAAAATCGTGTTCCACGCCGACATCGACACGACCGATATTGACGCTATCGACTTCAACATCCTCCACTGACTCACCACTATCCACAATCCAATCCCCAAATATTCATTTATGACAAAATTTCTCAAAAATCTCTATGGACGCATCGTGGAGTTTATGAACGCTCCCGGTATGCGTCGCCCAATGGCCGCCATGCTCACACTGATGATATGCGCCGCCAACCTCTATGCCGCCGGCAACGGTCTGGCAGGCATCAACGAGGCAACCTCGATGATGACATCCTATTTCGACCCCGCCACGAAGCTGATCTATGCAATCGGCGCAGTCGTCGGTCTTATAGGCGGTGTCAAGGTCTATGGCAAATTCAGCTCCGGCGATCCCGACACGAGCAAGACCGCCGCATCGTGGTTCGGTGCGTGTATCTTCCTTGTGGTCGCCGCCACAATCCTGCGCTCGTTCTTCCTCTAATCCCTGCCACTGATGGAATATTCTATTAACAAGGGCATAGGCAGGACGGTGGAATACAAGGGGCTTAAAGCGCAATACCTCTTCATCTTCGCCGGAGGTCTTATCGCCGATTTCATACTGTTCGTAATCCTCTATATGTGCGGGGTGCAGCAAGGTCTGTGCATAGGCTTCGGTGCCATAAGCGCGTCGGTGCTGGTATGGTACACCTTCCATCTCAACGGCAAGTACGGTCAGTACGGACTTATGAAGCTCACATCGGTGAAATACCGTCCCCGGTACATCATCAACCGTCTGCGTGTGCGTAACATAATGAAGGGAGGTCGCAAATGAGAAATATCCTTAAAGCCACAACTCTGGAGTCAAAGTTGCCGCTTCTCGCTGTGGAACACGGCTGTATCATCAGCAAGGACGCCGACATATCCGTGTGCTACGAGGTTACGTTGCCGGAGCTGTTCACCGTCACATCGCAGGAATACGAGGCGATGCACGCCGCCTGGTGCAAGGCTATCAAGGTATTGCCGCGCTTCACGGTGGCGCACAAGCAGGACTGGTTTGTGTCGGAGAACTATAAGCCGGAACTGCAAAAAGACAACCTGAGTTTTCTTGACAGGAGCTTCGAGCGTCATTTCAACGAGCGTCCGTATCTGGCGCACAAGTGCTACCTGTATCTGACAAAGACCACAAAGGAGCGTATGCGACAGCAGTCCAATTTCTCCACCCTCTGCCGTGGGCGTATCACTCCGAAGGAACTCAATCACGAGATGATTGTGGGCTTCATGGAAGCCGTGGGCCAGTTCGAGCGCATAATCAACGATACCGGATATATCTCGCTGCGCCGCATGGGTGACGATGAGATTGTCGGCACCGACAGCACATCGGGCATCATCGAGCGGTATCTCTCGTTGTCAACCGGCGATGTAACCTGTCTGGAGGATATAGACCTGTCGCCGAAAGAAATGCGCGTCGGCGACAAGATGCTGTGCCTGCACACGCTATCGGATACCGACGACCTGCCCGGAAAGGTCAGCACCGACAACCGGTATGAACGCCTGTCAACCGACCGCTCCGACTGTCGTCTGTCGTTTGCGTCCCCCGTGGGTCTGCTCCTGCCGTGCAACCACATCTACAACCAGTATGTGTTTATCGACGACCACGACGAAAATCTGGCGAGGTTTGAAAAGACGGCGCGCAATATGAACTCGTTGAGCCGATACTCACGCTCCAACGCCATAAACAAGGAGTGGATAGACCGCTATCTGAATGAGGCACACAGCTACGGTCTTACATCGGTGCGCTGCCACTGCAACATCATGGCTTGGAGCGACGATGCCGAGGAACTGCGCCGGATAAAGAACGATGTCGGCGGTCAGCTTGCGACTATGGGGTGTATGCCCCGGCACAACACCATCGACTGTCCGACGCTGTTCTGGGCGGCTATGCCCGGCAACGAGGCGGATTTCCCCGCCGAGGAAAGTTTTTATACTTTCATTGAGCCTGCCGTCTGTTTCTTCACTGCCGAAACAAATTACCGCAGCAGCCTGTCGCCATTCGGTATAAAGATGGTGGATCGCCTCACAGGTAAGCCTGTCCATCTGGATATTTCCGACGAGCCTATGAAGCGCGGCATAACCACCAACCGCAACAAGTTCATTCTCGGCCCGTCGGGTAGCGGCAAGTCGTTCTTCACCAACCATTTGGTACGCCAGTATTACGAGCAAGGCGCACATATTCTGCTGATTGACACCGGCAATTCATACGAAGGGCTGTGCAACCTTATCCACAACCGCACTCACGGCGAAGACGGCGTGTATTATACCTATACCGAGGAAAAGCCGATTTCTTTCAATCCGTTTTTCACCGATGACGGGGTGTTTGATGTTGAGAAAAAGGATTCCATCAAGACGCTGCTTCTCACACTCTGGAAGTCGGAAGACGACCGCGTGACAAAAACGGAATCTGGTGAGCTTGGCTCCGCACTGTCCATGTTCCTTGAAAAGAAGAAGAAAGACCGCGACATCGTTCCCTGTTTCAATTCTTTTTACGAGTTTATGCGTGACGACTATCGCGCTGAAATGGCACAGCGTCCGATTCCCATCTACAAGCAGGATTTTGACATAGACAACTTCCTGACAACGCTGCGCCAGTATTATCACGGCGGTCGCTTCGATTTCCTGCTGAACTCCAGAGAGAATATCGACCTGCTTAACAAGCATTTCGTGGTATTCGAGATTGACGCTATCCGCGACAATAAAGACCTGTTCCCGGTAGTGACAATCATTATCATGGAAGCCTTCATCAACAAGATGCGACGCTTGAAAGGTGTGCGGAAAGTCCTTATATGCGAAGAGGCTTGGAAAGCGTTGTCAACGGCTAACATGGCGGAGTATATGCGCTATATGTTCAAGACGGTGCGCAAATATTTCGGCGAGGCGGTGGTGGTTACGCAGGAGGTTGACGACATAATATCGTCGCCGATTGTCAAGGAAACCATCATAAACAACTCCGATTGTAAGATACTGCTCGACCAGAGAAAGTATATGAACCGCTTTGATCAGATACAGGAGCTGTTAGGCTTGACTGACAAAGAGAAGGCTCAGATACTCAGTATCAATATGGCGAACAACCCCGGCCGCAACTACAAGGAGGTGTGGATCGGGCTGGGTGGAACGCAGTCGGCAGTGTATGCGACAGAAGTATCGCCGGAAGAATACCTCGCCTATACCACCGAGGAAACTGAGAAGATGCAGGTACTCGCCCGCGCCCGTCAGCTCGGCGGCGACATCGAGGCGGCTATCAAACAATTAGCCAACGAAAGGAGGAAGAACTGATGTATGAAAGTCAAGCAATCCCTAATATTCATCATTTCAGGTCTGTTTCTTTACCTCGGCCTCCTCCTTGTAACGGCTTATCGGCTGTTTACAGCCTTAATCAGAATCATTGTGAGTATGGCTCACAGAATACGCTAAATCCACTTAATCCACAATCAAATGAAGCAATTAAAGTTTCTTATCCCCTTAATCGCCCTATGCCTTATCATAGGCACGGGCAGGGCTTCAGCCCAGTGGACTGTCATAGACCCGTCCAACATCGCGCAGTCCATCGTAAACAACTCTAAATCACTTGTGCAGGAGTCACAGACGGCGACGCACATGGTCAAGAATTTTCAGGAAACGGTGAAAATCTACCAGCAGGCGAAGAAATATTATGACGCGCTCCAGTCGGTGAACAACCTTGTCCGCGATGCCCGCAAGGTGCAGCAGACAATTCTGATGCTCGGCAATATCTCCGGCTATTATGTCAACAATTTTCAGAAAATGCTGACAGATCCCAATTTCACAAGTGCCGAGCTTTCGGCAATCGCATCGGGATACACCCGCATCCTCGAAGAAGCCAACGGCGTCCTCGGTGACTTGAAGCAGGTAGTCAATATAACTACACTGAGTATGACAGACAAAGACCGCATGGATGTGGTAGATGATTGCTACAAAGAGATGAAGCGCCTGAAGAACCTCACGGCATACTATACCAACAAGAACATCAGCGTGTCGTATCTGCGCGCCAAAAAGAAAGCCGACACACAGCGCGTTGTAGCCCTCTATGGCGACGGTTCTGAAAAATATTGGTAATTCAAGAATATTGCAATATGATTGCGTTATCAATAGATTTCAACAACCTGCACACCATACTCCGCTCGCTCTACGATGAGATGATGCCTCTGTGCGAGGATATGGCCGGGGTTGCGCAGGCGATAGCCGGACTGGGCGCGCTGTTCTTTGTGGCATACCGCATCTGGCGGTCGCTGGCCGCCGCAGAGCCGATTGATGTGTTCCCGCTGCTGCGCCCGTTTGTAATCGGGTTCTGTATAATGTTCTTCCCGTCGGTCGTGTTAGGCACTATCAACTCGGTGATGTCGCCGATTGTGCAGGGTACAGCCGGTATGTTGGAGGGTCAAACCCTCGATATGCAGCACTACCGCGAGGAAAAAGACCGTCTGGAATATGAGGCGATGATGAACGACCCATCGACAGCTTACCTCGTTGACGATGCCGAGTTTGACAGGCAAATTGACGAGTTGGGTGTGACGGAGATAGGTACCGCCGCCGGAATGTATATCGAGCGCGGAATGTATAAGGTCAAGAAGGCAATCCAGAATTTCTTTCGTGAGCTGCTGGAGATGCTCTTTCAGGCTGCCTCACTCACGATTGACACAATACGCACTTTCTTTTTGATTGTGCTGGCGATACTTGGCCCTATTGCCTTTGCGCTCTCCGTCTGGGACGGTTTCCAGTCAACTCTGACACAATGGATATGCCGCTACATTCAGACCTATTTATGGTTGCCTGTTGCAGATTTATTCTCCACAATCCTTGCCAAAATCCAAGTCCTGATGCTCCAGAACGACATTTCGGAGCTGACTAATAATCCAAACGCAAACCTCGACAGTTCAAATACTTGCTATATCATCTTCATGATAATCGGCATCATAGGGTACTTTACAATCCCCACTGTGGCAGGCTGGATCATACAGGCAGGTGGTGCGGGCAATTACAACCGTGCGGTCAACAACACCGCTATGCAGGCTGGCTCCGGGGCGGCAAGTGTCGGCGGTGCTGTCGCCGGAAATGTGGCCGGGCGCGCCGGAAAGTTGCTCAAATAATTCTCAAACGACATTCAAATACTGGTTAAATGGAATTTAAGTCACTTAAAAACATCGAAACATCATTCAGACAGATCCGCCTTTTCGGGATTGTGTTCGTGGCGATGTGCGCGGTGGTTGTGTCGGTGGCTCTGGTTTCGGCTTTCAGTTTTGCCGAAAGGCAACGTGAGAAAATCTATGTCCTTGACAACGGCAAGTCGCTTATGCTTGCCTTGTCGCAGGATATGAGCCAGAACCGACCTGCTGAGGCGCGTGAACACGTCCGACGCTTCCACGAGCTGTTTTTCAACCTCTCGCCGGATAAATCAGCCATTGAGCATAACATCAACCGCGCTCTGATCCTCAGCGACAAGTCGGCATACAATTACTACACCGACTTTTCGGAGAAAGGCTACTATAACCGCGTGATTGCCGGAAATATCAATCAGGTTGTGCAGGTTGACAGCGTGGTATGCGATTTCAACACATATCCATATACAGCAAGGACTTTCGCCCGGCAGATGATAATCCGCGAGAGTAATGTAACACACCGCACTCTCGTCACCCGGTGCCGGCTTTCCAACGTGTCGCGCTCCGACGACAATCCCAACGGGTTCATCATCGAGGGTTTCACTATCCTTGAGAACAAAGACATATCAACCGTAAAACGATAAATTCAGATGATAAAAATAAAATCAACACTCCGCGCCATATACGACAATCTCTGGCGCAACCCTAAAGGAAGACTCACATCGCGTCTGAAAGGCGCGTGTGACGCCATCCCGCCCCGGCGACGGCTGTCAGCCGTGTTGCTGATGCTCACGGTTTTCGTGCTGACAGCCTTCTTCGTGTTCGGTCATGCCTGCTATAAAATCGGACTCGGCAAGTCACGGCAGGCGGTGGAGATAGAGCATATCCGCTCTATCGACATCCCGACAAACAACAATATTCCCAATCCCGTAAATATCCCCGCCTATGACGATGCAGGAATGGAAAGCGAGGATTAACGGCTTCTTCCAGCCCAAATCACAGGCTGAACGGCAGAAGATGATGAAATATCTGGTGGTGATGCCCGCCGCCATTCTCTGCGGTGCCGTGATATTATGGCTCCTTTACTCCAGCCTCAACAAAAGCGATGAGCGTGTGGGCGATGCCTTCAATACCGAGATACCCGAAGGGGAGAACGACGGCATGAAAGACAAGATGTCGGAATATGAGGCCGCCGAAGCCGCGAAAGAGCATGAGGCACAGCAGTCCGCAATAGCGTCGCTTGATACCATCTCGACAGTAACCAAAGAGGATACCGTCAACGCGCCTTCGGCGGTGGAAACATCAGCGCAGGTATATCAGGAGGTGCAGGCATCATTAAACGATTTCTATATCCCGGAAAGTACCGAGGCGGCTCAGGTCGCCGAATTGCAGGCAAGGATAGACGAACTGGAGGCACAAAATGCGATGGCGCAGCAGCAACAGCAGCCCGACCAGATGGAGATGCTTGAACGCTCCTACCAGTTGGCGGCTCAATATATGGGCAACGGCGGCAATTATCCGCCTCCGGCACCTGCCGACGATGAGAAAGGCAAGCGCGATGTCCTGCCGGTTACGCAGGTGAACCACAATGTTGTGTCAACACTCGGACCATCTTCGACAGTACGCGGCTTCTCGACAGCGGTAGGAACGATGAGGGCAGTAGCCAAGAATACAATCGCCGCAGTTGTCGCCAATAATCAGAGTGTAACCGACGGGGAGAGTGTAAAGTTACGGACTACTGAACCGATGTGGGTAGGCTCACGGCTGATACCACGCAATACTTTAATCGTCGGCTCTGCAAGAGTGCAGGGCGAGAGGCTGGAAATCGAAATATCCTCTATCGAGTGCGACGGCTCCATCTACGATGTGGAATTGCAGGTTTACGACTCCGACGGCCAGGAAGGTATCAACATTCCAAATTCTATGGAAAGTGACGCGCTTCACGAAATCGGTGCCAATATGGGCAGCACGATGGGCAGTTCAATCAACATCTCCACCAATACCGGGGCGCAGATTGCCTCTGATGTGGGGCGAGGTCTGATAAACGGTGTCAGCCAGTATCTCAACAAGAAGCTGCGAACCGTGAAAGTCCACCTCAAAGCAGGCTACCGTGTGATGCTTCACCAGCCGGAAGATATATGATTTTTAACCACTTAATCCACAATCAAATGAATTTCAAATTATTTATCCTTTCTCTCGTTGCCGTCCTCTGTATGGCAACACCCGCCTTCGCAAAAGGCAAAAAGACGGTCAATAGTGCCGATAACAATGTGTCGCCTGACACTGAACAGGTGGCAGAACACGACTTGAACGTGTACGGTGATAACTACACCGACGGCGACAAGTTCAGCGGTCTTACACGAAAAGTCGGCTTCGACCGCATGATTCCGCCTCACGCTCTGGAGGTGTGTTATGAGAAAACGACGCACATCATCTTCCCGGCAGAAATCACCTATGTCGATTTGGGTAACGAAAACCTTGTCGCCGGACTTGCCGACGGCGCGAAGAACGTGTTGCGTGTCAAATCAGCCTTCAAGTCGTTCAAGCAGGAAACCAACCTGTCGGTAATCACAGAAGATGGTAGCTATTATACGTTTAACGTGAAATTCGCCAAAGAGCCGCTGTTGCTCAGTATCGAAATGACAGACTTTCTCCACGATGGCGAGGCTGTGAACCGACCCAACAACGCGCAGGAAATCTATCTTGAACGCCTCGGCAGTGAAAGTCCTATGCTTGTCAAGCTGATTATGAAAAGTATCCACAAGCAGAACAAGCGCGAAATCAAGCATATCGGTTCCAAACGCTTCGGGATACAGTTCCTTCTGAAATCCATCTATGCCAACAACGGGCTTCTGTATTTCCACACAGAGCTAAAGAATACATCCAACATTCCTTTCGACATAGATTTTGTATCGTTCAAAGTTGTGGATAAGAAGGTTATCAAGCGAACCGCGATGCAGGAACAGGTCTTGGAGCCTCTCCGCGCCCAGAACTATGTAGTGGCCGTTCCAGCTAAATCATCGGAGAGGACAGTGTTTGCGCTGGAGAAATTCACCATCCCCGACGACAAGCAGCTAATAATCGAGGTTACAGAGAAGGAAGGTGGCAGACACCAATCCTTCGTGGTGGAGAACGAGGATATTGTGCGTGCAAACGTAATCGACGAACTTTCAATCCAGTAACCTATGAGAAAAGCGATAATGATAATCGCTGCCGTGCTTGCCCTCTGCGGAGGGCAGGCAATGGCCCAGCGATGCCTGCCCGGAATGTCTGCTGTGGAAATAAAGGCGAATATGGCAGACGGTTTCTATACCGGCAGTTCCCGCGACTGCGGCTATTCATTCGGAGTGTATTACTCTGTGTTCAAGGGTGGTGCGAACACATGGAGCTTCGGCGGCGAGTATCTCCAGACATATAAACCATACGCCGAAAAAGGTCGTATCCCCGTGGCGCAGTTCACGGCGGAGGCGGAATACAATCTCCACCTTGTCAGCGACTATTCACAGACATTCCATCTCTATGGCGGCTTATCGGCTCTCGGTGGCTACGAAACGGTGAACTGGGGCAGACACACCCTGTCCGACGGCTCCACGCTCCACAACGGCGACGCCTTTATCTATGGCGGTGCGCTCACTCTGCAAGCTGATTTCTATCTGTCTGATAAAATCGCACTGACAGCCAACGTGAAGGAGCTGTTTGTATTCGGTAATTCCACTGGGCATTTCCATACGCAGTATGGTGTCGGTGTAAAGTTCATAATCGAGTGAGCTATGGGTATCAAAGTATTCGACCTTGACATACACAATCTGCCGCTCGCGGATTTTATGCTGGCTATGGGCTATGAGCCGACAGCGCGCGACGGCAACCGTCTGACATACGACAGTCCGTATTCCTCCAACGGCTCAATCGTCGTGGATACCGAAAAGAACGGCTGGTACGACAAGCAGGAGCCGGAGAAATGCTACGGTGGAATATACGACCTCGCCTATGAGATAACCGGCAGTTGCAACCGCTCGGAATTAAATCTTTTCATCGCAGTCGAGATGAAAAAGATTATGGATTTCAAATGTTACGAGGTTCTGGGCAACGGTGAGAGTGCCAATGCTGATATGATACTGGCAATGCCTGTCAAGAACAAAGATGGCAAAAGAGCCGATGCCATGCAGGAGCAGCCGAAGGAGGAAACCCCGAAGCCGAAGCCCGGTCGCAAAATGCGCTTTTAGCCTATGGATATAGACGCTATCAAAGGAATATCCCTTGTGGATTTTCTGCACCGCCTCGGCTATGATCCGACCGGACGCGACAGCAAGGGCCTGTGGTTCTATGCCCCGTACCGCAACGAGCGAAAACCATCGTTTCATGTCAACCCCCGTAAAAACGTATGGTTCGATTTCGGTACGGGCGAAGGCGGCGACATCTTCACGCTCGCCGGTGTATTGTCGGGCAAGACCGATTTTGTTGAGCAGGCACGATACATCGCCGAAAAGATGGATATGCCTATGGCCGAACCGTACAAACCCGTCCCTTTTGTTGAGAAGCCGACATTTGAGAATGTGGAAATATCCCGGCTGGAGTCGCCCGCGTTACTCCGTTATCTTGCAGAGCGTGGCATCCCGAAAGAGATTGCACAACGCTACTGCGTGCAGGTGGACTATGAGTTGCACGGCAAAAGGTATTACGCTATCGGCTTTGAGAACAACGCCCACGGCTACGAGCTGCGCAATCCGTTCTTCAAGGGGAGCTATCCGCCAAAGAACATTACGCGAATATCCGGAGGCAATCCCCGATGCAACGTGTTCGAGGGCTTCATAGACTTCCTTTCGGCAGAACGCCTCGGCTGCAACGACGGCAACGACAGTGTTGTGCTTAACTCCGTGGCTAATGTCGGAAAGGCAATCCCGGTTCTTGCGGAATATCCGCTGATACTGTGCTATCTCGACAACGACACCGCCGGGCGTGCCGCAGTCGCCAGACTGCGCCGAGAGTTCGGCGACAGGGTGAGCGACAAATCCTCGCTCTATCCCGACCACAAGGATCTGAACGACTATCTGATGTCGCTCAATCCGAAACAAATCACTAAACCTAAATTCAAATTATGACTACAAATTTCTTTTCACGCATCGGCGATATTCGCCTCACTCCCGGCCGTTTCTTCGGCTTTTGGATTGTTCTGTTCGCAATCGTAATCTCCATGACTTCCTGTTCCAACGACCTCGATGTGCAGCAGTCCTATCCGTTCACGGTAGATGTGATGCCTTACGCTGACAAAATCACGCAGGGGCAGACTGTGGAACTGCGCTTTGAGATAAAGCCGGAGGGCAATTACACCAATACCCTCTACACAATCCGCTATTTCCAGTATGACGGCGAAGGCACTCTAAAGCTCGTTGATGGCCCGGTGCTGGTCAACAACGACCGTGTGCTTCTTGAAAGCAAGACATTCCGACTGAACTACACCGCCAAGAGTGCCGACGCCCACAAATTCCTCGTAGTGGTGGAAGATAATTTCGGCACTACGCCGTGGGAGCAGACATTCGAGTTCAACGGCAAGGATAAAGGCAATGATAACGGAGGTACAATCATCGGCCCGGTTGTCGGTCCCGTAACACCCGTTATCCGATGAAAAAACTGTTGTTCTTCTTCGTGGCGTTGCTGTCCCTTGTGGCAGCAACGCCCGCCGCCAACGCTAAAAGGTCAATCATGGAGCTGCCGCCGTTTGAACGTGCCGTGCTGATAATAAAAAAGTTTGAGACACTCCATAAGCCGAAACACTGGCCCTATGTCGGTTACGGTCACCAAGTCCAACCGGGAGAACCTTATCGCCGTGGCGTGCAGCTCACCGAAAGACAGGCAGACGCCCTATTGCGAAAAGATCTCCGGAAGTTTTGCGCCTTGTATTCGCAGTACGGCAAGGATTCCATCCTGTTAGCCTGCCTCGCATACAACTGCGGTCCCGGAGTCGTCAACAAAAGCAGTGTTCTGAAAAAGCTGAAAGCCGGCAACCGCGACATCTTCAAATCCTACACCGCCCACTGCCGCTATAAAGGCAAATTTCACAAGCAACTCCACCAACGCCGGATTATGGAAATTATAGTATTGTTCCAAAAATAATCTGATTTGCACAAGCAATTACCATGCGACAATGCCGCCTGTGGCGGCCGAAATTTTTAGCGAAAAAGTAGAGCGACTTCATCACGAGGTCGCTCCACTTGCTACATTACGACTTGGCAAAATATATTTCCTTGTTTAGCCATCTAATAACATCATAGAGGCTGGTAATCCTTCAGTCAATGTCTGCGCCGATAAAGTGTTCATCATCTATCAGATTGTAATAGTATCCGTTTCCGCAGTCTCGGTATTCTTTGTTAAAACCAGCCATCACATCGCCTTTGCGATTGTAGCTATCATCCTGCTCGGCAATTTCAATCCATAAAGACCCGTCATAGCCTCTAAACTCAAACCTGCCCGAATGATAGTTTCTTCTCTCCTTGAGCGCCTTGCGGAATTGTCTTACCGAATAGGTGTCAAACCGTTCTATGGCATTGAGGGATATAATCTCTCCGTCAATGGCTGTGCCGGTAGTCAAACGGTTCTCGTAACAGCTTTTAGTGGTATCGGCGGCGAGACACTTGCGGACAAATGCCGAAGGGAAAGTCGCTCGTGCTGCATAACGCTTGAATTTTGCCACAATGTTTGTCTCGTTGGGCATATGGGGAGTTAGGCTTATCCAACAAGCGATAATATCGCTATCAATAGAATAGCCACGCTTTCTTGAACGGGGAGCGAACTCGCAGATTAGATTATTTTGGGATAAAAACAATCTTCTGCGCTCCTTGCCGTGGGGTGTTATGATGTCGTACACTCCGGAATTTCCTTTTATTGTGGATATGACTTCTTGATATTCCATAATATATTTTTTTGAAATTGCTCCTGACAAATTAGTCGGAACATTTTTGGTTATTACAACATTTCTACATTTCTATGTTGTTGCTATGATTACTTATTTCGTTTAGAGAGCCATTCATCACGGCGTTGTCTGCACTCTGTGAGTGTTCCAGCCACGCAGGAGAACAATTCCCCATCAGTGTGGCGATAGTCGTATTGATAGTGTTTCTTTCGCCGTGTGCGGTAGCCGGTGTAAAACACCTCGTATTGTTCTGTGCCGGGAGTTGTGGTAGTGCTTACTCCGTTGGCAGTCATTTTCGTTGCCATAGTAATGCGGTTTTAGTATTCTACAATCAATATCCGATATTCAAATGTTATATCGGGGTTGGTTATCTTCCTTTGTTTCAGCCAT
>OGWR01002172.1_pt1 | contig 14488 bp, 11 predicted proteins | sample 1576061 | NCBI WGS metagenome assembly OGWR01 (sample SAMEA3541511, study PRJEB24748) | human gut metagenome | biome: human gut; feature: human-associated habitat; material: faeces | place: China | collected 2012 | reverse complement strand
AACACCCGCAGATGGGGGTTGCGTTCTGCAAAAGACTCCGCAAAATCTTTCAGAGAACTTCCTCATTCCCGTATAATCACCCGCGCCGAACTTCTGCGCCACCGGGATCGCAAATCCGCTGCAGGCACCGATACAGAAACCGATGATCATAAAGTTGATGGAACCCGTCGATCCAACTGCCGCCAGGGACGATACCCCCAGGCATTTTCCGACAATGATCGTGTCTACCATGTTATAAAACTGCTGAAAAAGAAATCCCAGCAGCATCGGAACTGCAAAGCTTAAGATCAGCTTCATTGGCGATCCGACTGTCAGATCCTTTACCTCACTTTTCTGCATATGTAACTCTCCTGTGTCATTTTACTCAGTTTTTATGTTCTGTAAATCATGGTTCCGGTTGAATCTTCCTGACTCTCTGACATACGTTTCCCATGGTCTACATGTTTCAAACGAACTTGCTGTATTATAAATCAGTGTTTTCAAAAAGTATATATATCAAAACACCGAAATTACGTAAATTTTTTCCACATTCTTTCGTCAAAAAAGCTTTTCGGCCGTATCGTTTCAACCCACCTGCGTTTTCCGGGTACATGTTCCGTCTGATTTTCGCCTTTCTTCCGTTTTTTCCTTATTTCACCCTTTACATTCCGCACCATTCATGATACTGTAATTGCATCAGGGGCGCTGACCGCCCTGAAAATCAAACAAACATGCAGAGTAGACGTGTGCGCGTCAAGTGCCCGCCAGACAGGGAGTTGCTGGCAGGACGAAGGGAATTTCCCGCGGTGCACATATCGCATCCCGCTGCATCAGAAGATAGCTCCGTCTATTATCTCCTGTTGTGGTCCGAGAATCTGCAAAGGAGGTATTTTTTATGCAAAAAAGCTCGAACGACCTCTTTTCCAGGATTTTTGAATCATCCCGTGAATTCAAGAAGGTCACCACTATCACTACCTGCGCCATGTTCGGCGCGCTGTCCGTTGTACTTGGATACTACTCCTTTAAGATCACACCAAACTTAAAGATCGGCTTTGGTTCGATCCCAAATATGCTGGTGGATTATCTGTTCGGCCCGGTCGTCGGCGGATTATTCGGCGGCGCTATGGATGTGATCAAGTTTATGCTGAAGCCGGACGGCGGATTTATGCCGGGCTTTACGTTCAACGCGATGCTTGCGGCGTTTATCTACGGCCTGTTCTTCTATAAAAAGAACCTTTCCCTGCCGCGGATCCTCACGGCAAAGCTCGTGGTGATCGTTCTCTGCAACATCGTCCTCGGCACTTACTGGTTGACGCTCTTAAACGGAAAGGGATTTTTAGCAATTCTGCCAGCCCGCGCCATCAAGAACCTGATCCAGTGGCCGGTGGACTCCCTGATCTTCTTCCTCGTGGCGAAAACCTTGGAACAGGCAGGAGTGTTTAAGCTTATTCTTCATGCTGGGAACCGTCAGAGAAGATAGTATAAATCTGCTGCTGACGACCTCTTTCGAATGTATCGCAGTAAAAAAATGCTCTCTGCAGCAATCCTAACGATCTGCTGTAAAGAGCACTTTTTTAATCCTTTTTATCCTTTATCCAATTTTCAGGTTAATCGCCAAGTACATTTACGATTCTCACCGGTGTGCGGTAGTTCCATCTGGAAACCTTGATTCCGGTTCTCTCTGTGGAGGCATGTACGATCTGTCCGTTTCCGATGTAGAGAGCAACATGGTTGATCCTCTTTCCGGATCCGTAGCAGATAATATCGCCCGGGCGCATCTCGGAGCTGCTTACCTGGCGGCCCATACGAGACTGTCCGCCGGAAGAATGCGGAAGTTCAACTTCTGCTGCGTGACGCATTACATAGGAGGTAAATCCAGAACAGTCAACACCAGTATTCGGGTTTGTTCCGCCGTATTTGTAGCGGTTTCCTACGAACTGGAGCGCATATGTAACAATTTCGGAACGGAGATCATTCTCAACTTCGATAGCTGCCTCAAGTTCTGCCTCTGCCTCGTCGGCTTCTGCCTCAGCCGCTTCCTCCTCATCGGAGTCTGCCTCAGCCACTGCCTCATCAGCATTTGCTTCTTCTTTATCTGTCGTCTCTTCAGAACTCTCTGTTTCTTCTGTCGCTGTCTGCTTGTCCTCTTCCAACAGGTTTCCGTTTTCATCGAGGTGGATGATTCTTACGACCATCTTGTCCTCTTTTACAGCTGCCGTTGTCTCGTCCGCGAAGGAAACGATCGGAAGGGCTGCCGTTAAGGCTATACATAAGCAGGTGATTTTTAAAGTTCTGAAAAGTTTTTTTGTCATTGATGTCCTCTTATCTTAAACTTTAATGATTTGTAATGTTTGTTACAAATATGTTAAATCTTGTTACGAACAAATTATATTTCTCACAGCCACTTTTGTCAATACATATGAAGGAATTCATAAACTCTTAATAATTTAGGCAAAAACCGCCAAAAATGTGGCAAAAATGCGGCGTTCCCCCGCAGAGAGCGCCGCACATGTTTACATAACTTATTTCAATTGTAACATCCTGTAATCTGTTGATTTTTTCAGTAAAATCAGGGTTTTTCGGACATTTTCGTCTTTAAATCCATGAACTGATCCGCCATTTTCTGTGCCTGTATCTGCAGCTCGCATTCACGGTCGCCTGTTCATTTCTTCTTAATATCTGTTTTATTACCTGCCACGGAAGTTCTTAACAAGCCAATAAATAATAAGGCACATTAAGATCGGTCCGGAGAACCGGATCAGAAGATAGAACACGCCGCCCATAATGCTGAACACAACAGAGATCACAAGGAACAGGATCACAACAAGGGCTAATTTCCAGTACCACTTATTCAGATCGAAATAATGGATATTCGGCGCGGAGCCGTTCTGATAACTTTCCTGGCTGTAAGTGCTTCTTCTGTCATCGCCCCGCGGGGACGCGTCCTCAAAACTTCCATAACCGTCTCCGGTCTCTCCCGCCGCCTCAGCGGAATCGATGATCGTTCGGGCCACGATATTCGGCTCGCCGATCTCCTCAATAATTTCATCCATGGTACGGCCTTTTCCCAACTCCTGGGAAAGATAATCCGCGTAATAATTCAGATTGTCGCGGATGACCGACGCCGGGACCTCACCCGAGAGTGCTTCCTCCAGGCGTCTTAAAAATTCGTCCTTGTTCATGTAATTTTACTCCAGTTTTTCTTTAATGATGCCGCCGCGGTACACTGCCACGAGCTCCTTGAGGTCCGCGATCTTCGCCGCAAGCTCTTTTCCTGTATCCGTGTCCGCAACCATCACACGCTTTTTCATCTTCTCTACGATCATGACTTTCGGCGTGTTTTCATGGTTCCGGTCAAAAGGCTTGTGCTCCGCCAGGGCAAGGTGGTGGGAATTGAAGATCAGGGTGTAGCCCGCGATTCCCGTCTTAGGCTGGTAAGACTTCGAAAGTCCGCCGTCAATGACGAAGAGCTTTCCATTTCCCTTGATCGGACTCTCGCCGTCCTTTAATTTTACCGGGACATGGCCGTTGATAATGTGGGAGCCTTCGATCGGGAGTCCGAATTCCTTGAGGATCTTATTACAGAATTCCTCTTTTTCGCACAATTTATAATACGGGTTCATGTTTTCTTTCGCGGCTGCCTTGTCAGCGACAAAGTAATTCTCAAAGGTCGCCATATTGTCTTTTCCGTATACCGGAGACTTCGGACCGCACCATAAATACCACATAAAATCACGGTACCAGTCCTTCGTCGGATCATCATCCGGCAGGAAGTATGCCATCTTCACCGCATCCTCGATATAGTCAAGCAGACGTTTTCCGGAGTAGATGATCCCCTTGAGCTTCAGCTCCTCGAAGGTTCCATCCTCTTTCATCGGGATACAGCCGTGATATAAAAGGTTCGAGTTGCACCGCTTGTACATCGCGCCGTGGGAATACACGAAACGGATATGGCGGTGAAGCGTCTCGCTGTGATGGAAGGAAAGTGCCAGGCTGTTGATCAGTTCCTGCTCTTCCTTCGTGAGCTTTAACGGGTCCTGCGGATCGATCGTCGGGAAGTTCATATCCAGCATCTTATAGTCTTTCCCGTGGATATTTACGGTTCCTTTTTCAAAGTTGATATGTTCCAGATGGATCCGGTCGTTGATCTGGTAATCCGGGTGGCGCTTCGTGATCTGACCTTCCACCTTGAACTGGATCACTGTGATCGCCTTGTGCATCTTCGCCGCAAGTCCCGGGTCTACCGCATCATAGATATTTTCATCCAGGATCTTCGGAAGGAACCGCTCACACGGGTCATCCCGGTAGACCTTCGCCGCAAACATGGACAGCGGGCGGAGATTGATTCCGTAACCGTCCTCAAGAACGTCAAATCCGTTGTAGCGGATCGCAATCCGGAGCACATTACAGATGCAGGCCAGATTGCCTGTGGCTGCGCCCATCCAGGAGATATCGTGGTTGCCCCACTGGATATCTACATCGTGGAAGTGCATGAGCTCGTCCATGATAATGTCCGCGCGCGGTCCACGGTCGAAGATATCGCCGATGATATGCAGACTGTCCACAGTCAGGTTCTGGATCAGGTTGCAGAGCGCCCTGATGAACTGGTCCCCCATCTCGATGTCGATGATGGAGTGAATGATCTCATCGTAGTAAACTTTCTTGTTGTCATCGTTGTAGTCCACATGAAGAAGTTCGTCGATGATATATGCGAATGCCGGTGGCATTTTTTTACGCACCTTCGATCGTGTAAACTTCGAGGATACTTCTTTACAGATGCGCACCAGGCGGTAGATCGTGATCCTCTGCCAGTCCTCTGTGAATTTTCCCTCTTTCTGGATCTGGCGGATGTTCCGTTCCGGATAGTAGATCAGATTCGCTAAGGCGATCTCCTCCTCGTCCGAGATCACATAGCCGAAGGTCTCCGATATTTTTTCACGGATAATACCGGATGCGCTGCGAAGCAGATGGATAAATGCTTCGTACTCGCCGTGCAGGTCACTGAAGAAATACTCGGTTCCCTTCGGAAGTCCGCGGATCGCCATCAGATTGATGATCTCACTGGATGCCGCTTTCACTGTCGGATACTCTTTTGCAAGCAGCTTCAAGTAGTCCAAATCTCTCATTGTCTTTGTTTTCCTCCCTGCGTTTTTCCAGGCGCGTAAATTTTCTCCTGCCGTTCCTGGTCCCGTTTTTCCCGCATTTTTGCTGGGTTTTTCGCCGGATCTTTCCGCCTTGCCGGTTAAAAATTTAACCGCCTGGGAATTGCTTTTCCATTTATTTTATAGTAACATATTCATATTCAAAACTCAACAAAAGAATGGATGACACCGGGGACCGGACCTTCACTTTGGTTACTGTTCACGCTTTGCGCAAACAGTAACTGATTTTGCCGATGCTTCGCATTCCGAATCGGCAAAATCCACTACCACCACTGTATTGTACGGAATTTTCAGTTCAGAAAATTCCTACCCGTGTACAGTAACCAATCCATCTCCCTTCTGCCTGCCCGTCCGGATATAAAATCTTGTCACCGTTCCCTATCAGTGGTACAATAACCCCAATTTATACCATCTCACAAAGGAGGTCCCAACATGGAAACCAACATCAAAGTAAGAAACGCGAAATTATCCGACGCTCCGAGAATCCTTGAGATCTACACCTATTATGTAGAGAACACCGTAATCACCTTTGAATACGATGTCCCTTCCCTTGAAGAATTCGAGAACCGCATGATCGATATCATGAAAAAATATCCTTATCTCGTCATCGAACGTGACGGCATGATCGAAGGCTACGCTTACGCCCATCCTTTCGTCGGGCGCGCCGCCTACGACTGGGCCAGTGAGCTCACGATCTATCTGGATCACAACGCGAAGAAATGCGGGCTTGGCAGAAAACTCTATGAAGCTCTGGCTGAGCGGCTCAAAGACATGGGAGTTCTGAATCTTTACGCCTGCATCGGATACCCGAAGGTTGAGGACGAGTATTTAAATAAGAACAGTGCCCGGTTCCATGAGCATCTTGGGTTCCGGCTTTGCGGGACTTTCGAGAACTGCGGGTATAAGTTTAACCGGTGGTACGATATGATCTGGATGGAAAAGATTATTGGGGAACATACATCGGATCAGGCAGCGGTAAAGCCATATTCCTATAACGAATAATATGGCGAGAGGTACGCGCAGGGAGGGCCTGGGGCGCGGACACTTGAGGGATTCCGGGAGGATTCCTCTAAGCTTGCCGAAGAATGCTAAGGACGGAGGACATGTGCCACAACTCGCTTCGCTCAGACAAGCGGCACATGTCCTCCAACGCATTCTCCGGCGAGCCAAGAGGAAACCAGCTCCCTTCACCCAGGCGGTCCGTGCCCCAGGTCTTCCCTGCGCTGTGTATTGGCTGAATTAAGAAAGAAATTACTGACTCTCTCTGCTTTTGTGTCCTGTGCTTAATTGCTTTCTCCATACTGAGAATTAACTGGATAAAGAACGTAATTACAAACACTTTTCATTCATGTGATCTATATCTGGAGTCTTCTCTGCACTATATACTGGTTAGATGAAAAAAAGGACTTGCACATCTTGTTTTAGCACGCTACAATGGTAAACGTTCGATTTTGACATAATATAAGCTTACAGGAGATGTGACATGAATACGAATGAACGAACTGACAAGCGCCCTGTCTGGCGCGGTGAACTTGCTCTTCTTATTGTGATTTTGATCAACAGTTTCGGTGTTGTCTTAATGCTGGACTCCGGTGCCGGAATTTCGGCGATCTCCAGCGTTCCGTACGCTTTTTCTGAATCCTTCCCGGCTCTGACGCTCGGAACCTGGACTTATATCTTTCAGGGGATTCTCGTAGCTGCCCTCATGATCTTACGGAAAAAGTTTGTTCCTACATACCTCTTCAGCTTCGTTGTAGGCTTCGCCTTCAGTAAGATGTTAGATGTATATAAGACCGCCCTCGCGGGCCTCACGATGGGGATCGGATACCAGATCGTCTATTTTATCGTGAGCTATCTCGTCATCTGCCTCGGAATTGCCCTCTCCAACCGCTGCGGACTTCCGATCATCCCGACAGACCTCTTTCCTCGAGAAATGGCCGATATTCTGAAGGTTCCATACTCCAGAGTCAAGATCACCTTCGACGTGACCTGTCTCGCCGTGACCGCGGGACTGACTTTCTGTTTCCTCGGTCATATCAAAGGGCTTGGAATCGGAACGATCCTCGCCGCGTTTACGATGGGTAAGGTCATCGGCATGATAGGCAATATACTGGATAGACACTTCCGGTTTGTGTCATTCCTCACAGAACGCAGCAAATCTGCGGTTTAGGTCCTGTATTACTTTGTCTGTATTCATGTTGCTCCTCCTACCTTATAATTTTCCATATGCTTACGAATTCGCATTTAAACTTCATAATTTTAGGCAGAATCATAAAGCAGCCCACTCTTGCAGCTCTCCAATCTAAAATAGGAAGCAGTCCGTTTTAAAGAAATTTTTCAGTGAATACATTTAAATTTTCTATATAAAAAGCCGCCTGAGCTTTTTCCCCCATAGGTTCATAATCCTATCACAGAGAAAGACCACACGGCTTTTCTTATCTACGCCGCAATTTGTACCGCAGCTTTCTTTTCTGAATTCTTTACGCTAACACAGTCCCTTCCGGAAATGCGCCACGGAACACCTTGCGGACAAGCGGTCCCGCGATGATGAGCTGGAACGGCAGTGCCATTACAAAATTCTTTGGGATATTCGTGAGCCAGATGAGCAGCAGAGGGCTGAAGTTTCCGCCCTTTACGCATCCCTCAAGGGCACCGTAGAGGGACATGATGATAACCATCGGAACCACCATGGAGCAGGAAACCGCAATCACCTTGTGAAGCACCGGACTCTCCGGCTTTACAAGAAAACGGAACGCGAATCCCTTCGCCGGTCCGGAGACCACAAACCAGTCCATGCACATCGCGAACACATAGGCGATCGGGAATCCGATCCAGGCCTCACGGATTGTTGTGAGGTTTAACGCTCCCATATGAAGTGTTACGTTGTAGATGCTCATCCAGAGCACCATGGTAAAACACATTAATACTGTGTAGATCAGACTTTCTCTCTTATTTCTTGGCATACATTTTCTCCTTTTTCAACCTATAAATTTCTGTGAAAACGATGTGGATATTTCCCCGAAAGCCGTATCAGAACTTCTTCACTCAGATCATCATCTGTAAGAACCGTCTCTGACCGTTTCTTCCGGGCATATGACAGAAAAAAACAGCGAAGCCAACAAAACTCGTTGCGACTCCACTGCTCTTTTCGTGTACATCTCACTGCGTTCTCAATCTCTATGTGAACGCAGTATACAATATTTCTTTATCGCTTCGTAAGTACTTTTTTCCACAAAACACCAATTTTGTATACTTGCACAAAACTTTAGCCCAATTCTCGCATTTCATTATTCACATTCATCCTGTCCCCATCATGGCATCCATGGGATTCTAAAGCTGTCCCCACTTTCTATCGCAAACCTCAGCTTTTTCATCATTGATCACAGTTTCTTCACAATTTTCCCATTGACATTCTCCCACAAAAGCCTTATTATACTTAGCAAGCTAATAATTTAGTTTGCTAAGTATATGGCAGACGACCGAATCACAGCTTTTCATTTATAAGGGGGAACCTGATCTATGAAAGAAACCGTTGGACGCAGTGTGGGGATGCTCTCCAACCTGATCCGCAGACACTTCAGTACCTTTTCTTTTCATGATACCTTAAGCGGCGCACAGGGAAAAACGCTTCATTTTATTCTGGCACACGGGCAGGAATGCGATGTCTTCCAGAAAGATATCGAAGAGGAGTACAGCCTTAGACCACCGACCGCCACAAAGCTCTTAAAGGATATGGAAAAAAACGGACTGATCTACCGGGAGGCAGTTCCTTATGATGCCCGCCTAAAGCGCATTGTTGCCACTGAAAAGGCCATGCGGTATCAGGAACTGATCCACCAGAGTCTGGAAGAAACCGAAGATCGTCTGACCTCCGGAATATCCCCTCAGGAGCTCGCCGTGTTTTTCAAGGTCATCAACCAGATGATCCGAAATATGTCCTGAATATCCGGACGGGTCCCACCTGCAGAACCTGCATGTTCTCCGCATCAGGAGCTTTTGCGGGATCGCAAATTTTATATGGAAACGAGGTAAATCATTCATGGTTAAAACACTTTTAAAAAGCGTGCGCCAGTACAAACGCGTGTCCATCGAGACACCGTTGTTTGTCACCATGGAAGTCATTCTGGAATGTACGATTCCTCTCATCATGTCTAAGCTTATCGATGACATGACCGGAACTTCCATGGCACCGATCTTAAAATACGGCGCCCTCTTACTGGTCCTTGCGACCCTTTCCCTGCTCTTCGGCGTTCTCTCGGCGAGAGCGGCTGCCACAGCCGGGTGCGGACTCGCAAAAAACTTAAGAAGAGATCTCTACTTTAAGACCCAGGACTTCGCCTTCGCAGACATCGATAAGTTCTCCTCCTCCTCTCTCGTGACGAGGATGACGACAGATGTCACGAACGTTCAGAACGCCTACCAGATGCTGATCCGTATGGCAGTCCGTGCCCCGCTTATGACAGTCTTTTCCGTCATCATGAGCATGAGCATCAATGTCCGGATGTCCTTCATCTTTCTGGCACTTCTCCCGGTTCTTGCAGCGGCACTGTTTGGCATCTTCTTCTATGTCCACCCGATCTTTAAGCGGATCTTCAAGAAATACGATGCCTTAAATAACTCCGTCCAGGAGAACGTCGGCGGCATCCGTGTCGTAAAATCCTTCGTCCGCGAAGGTTACGAGAAGGAGAAATTCGAAAACGCTGCCGAGGATGTACGAAAAGACTTCACGATGGCAGAAAAGATCCTCGCCTTAAACAACCCGGTGATGACCTTCTGCATCTATGTTTCAATGCTTTTAGTAAGCTTTTTTGGCGCGAAGCTCATCATCGGCACCGGAGGCAGCGAGCTTTCCACCGGGGAACTTTCTTCCCTGATCAGCTACGGCGTTCAGATCCTCACGTCCATGATGATGCTGTCCATGGTATTCGTTATGTGCAGCATGGCCCAGGAATCCGGCGACCGTATTGCCGAAGTTCTGAATCATGAGAGCGTTTTACGATCCCCGGAAAACGGAGCAACAGACGTAAAAGACGGCAGCGTCGAGTTCGACCATGTTTCCTTCCGTTATTCCGGAAAGAACAAAAAATTTGCCCTGACTGACATTGATCTTAAGATTCCGTCCGGTTCCACCATCGGTATCATCGGCGGTACCGGCTCCGCAAAGACAACCTTGATCCAGCTGATCCCACGTCTCTACGATGTGACGGAGGGCGCGGTGAAGGTCGGCGGACGCGATGTGGGTGAGTACGATCTTCAGTCCCTTCGTGACGCTGTGGCTGTCGTTCTCCAGAAGAACGTCCTCTTCTCCGGAACGATCAAGGAAAACCTCCGCTGGGGCAATAAGAGCGCCACAGACGAGGAGCTGATCCACGCGTGCCGATTAGCGCAGGCGGACGAATTCGTCACACAATTCCCGGATGGATATAACACCTATATCGAACAGGGCGGAACGAACGTCTCCGGCGGCCAGAAACAGCGCCTCTGCATCGCGAGAGCGATCTTAAAGAAACCGAAGATCCTGATCCTGGACGACTCGACTTCCGCAGTCGATACAAAGACTGATGCCCTGATCCGTCAGGCATTTAAACATGAGCTTCCGGACACCACAAAGATCATCATCGCCCAGCGTGTCTCCTCCGTTCAGGACGCAGACCGCATCCTCGTCATGGATGGCGGGCGGATCGTGGAATCCGGAACCCACGAAGAGCTTCTCGCCTTAAACGGTATTTACAGAGAAGTCAATGATTCCCAGACAAAGAGCAAGGAGGCATGATCATGGAAAAACAGAATAAGAAAAATGGCACCTTCGGCCGCCTGCTCCGCTACATTTACAAGAACTACCGGGTGTACATGATCACCGTGATCATCTGCATCATCATCGCTGCGGCTGCCTCCGTGGTCCAGACCGTATTTTTACAGCGGCTCATCGATACCTGCATTCTTCCGGGACTGGAGAACGGATTTGAGAGCATCCGGCAGCCGTTCATACAGACGATCCTCTCGATGGTCACCCTGTATGTGTTTGGTGTCGCGGCTGCCTTCACCTACACCCACCTCATGGCGACCGTGACACAGGGGACATTAAAGCACCTGCGTGTGGACATGTTCGATAAGATGCAGTCCCTGCCGATCAAGTATTTTGACACCCACGCCCACGGCGATATCATGAGTACCTACACAAACGATACGGACGCGATCCGCCAGCTGATCGGCCAGTCACTTCCGATGGTCTTCCAGTCTTCTCTCACGATCACCGTCATGTTCCTCATGATGATCTATTACAGCGTCTGGATGACTCTCGTTGTGTGCCTCTTCTCCGCTCTCATGCTGACCGTCACGAAGAAATTCGGCGGTGCAAGCTCCCGCTACATGATGGCACAGCAGAGATCCCTCGCGAAGGAGGAAGGTTTCATCGAGGAGATGATCCAGGGACAGAAGGTCGTCAAGGTCTTCTGCCATGAGGACGAGTGTAAGAAGGATTTTGACAAGTTGAACGAGCAGCTTTTCTCCGACGGTGAGATGGCAAACCGATATGGCAACTCTTTGATGCCGATCTTAAATAACGTGATGTATGTGGTTCTCGCCATTGTCGGCGGACTCCTCGTATATCTCAAAGCCCCGAACTTAAGTCTCAGCGGCTCCGGTGTTGTCACCATCGGCGTGATCGTCTCCTTCCTCGGAATGGCGAGACAGCTCTCCCAGACCATCGGCCAGGCCTCCATGCAGGTTTCCATGATCGCCATGGGTCTTGCGGGCGCTTCCCGTGTGTTCGCGCTGATCGATGAGAAGCCGGAGGAAGATGAGGGGTATGTGACTCTTGTACGCGCGGAATGGGGCGCTGACGGCGTCTTAAAAGAGACAAACGACAAGAGCGGAATCTGGGCCTGGAAGCACCCACACAAGGCGGATGGAACCGTCACTTATACTCCTTTAAAGGGCGATATCCGTTTAGAGGATGTGGATTTCGGATACACGCCGGAGAAGCTTGTGCTTCATGACATCACACTCTACGCGAAGCCCGGTCAGAAGATCGCCTTCGTCGGCGCCACGGGTGCCGGTAAGACGACCATCACGAACCTGATCAACCGGTTTTATGATATTCCGGACGGTAAGATCCGGTACGACGGGATCAATATCACGAAGATCCGGAAACCGGATCTCCGGCGGTCTCTCGGCATTGTTCTGCAGGATGTCAACCTGTTTACCGGAACCGTCATGGACAATATCCGTTACGGACGTCTGGACGCTACGGATGAAGAATGTATGGCAGCTGCAAGGCTTGCGAATGCGGAGGATTTTATCCAGAGACTTCCGGAGGGTTACAATACGATGCTGACCGGCAACGGCGCCAGTCTTTCCCAGGGGCAGAGACAGCTCCTTTCCATCGCACGAGCAGCTGTCGCAGATCCACCTGTGATGATCTTAGACGAGGCGACGAGCTCGATCGATACGAGAACGGAGGCGCTGGTTCAGGAGGGCATGGATAACCTGATGATGGGACGCACCGTCTTTGTCATCGCCCACAGACTTTCTACGGTACGCAACAGTAAGGCGATCATGGTTTTAGATCACGGGCATATTATTGAGCGTGGAGATCATGAGGCGTTGATCGCGCAGAAGGGTGTGTATTATCAGTTGTATACTGGGGCGTTTGAGTTGGAGTGATAGCTCTTGCCTCGTAAATTTCAACTTAGATGTTGACTTAAGATGTAACTTGAATTCTATTTTAAAAGCCCTGTTGCACTGGCATGTGGATTGCTGGTGCGGCAGGGCTTTTTGCAGCTATGTATATGGAAGAATATGTGAGGGCAGATTCTGTGGGGTGATTCATTGTGGCGGGGGGCGCGCCGGTACCCCTCCGGTCCCGGGCCTTGAGGAATTCCGGGAGGTTTCCTCTAAGCTTGCAGAAGAATGCTAAGGGCGGAGGGCAGGATTGTTCGTCCGGCAGTTTAATCGTCAAATGCAATGCGCCGGGATGGGATGTACGATGCGGGAAGTAATACTGGAATCCCATTTTGCGGATGATATCTAATACATTGAGGATATATCCGAACAGCCTTGTATTCCAAAAGAGCGTATCGATGAGTTGGACAGTCTCTGTCATCCGTTATCATTTCAACGAAGATGCAAGGGAAACAATGCAGGAGAAGATTAACCGGACGCTGGTTACAGAAGCAAACCGAATGGCGGTTTATTAAAATTATGTAGATGTAATTGAAGAAAAAACATGATATTATGTGAGTAACAAATCGGAATTGACCGAGCTGAAAGAGAAGGATGCTTGTTGCCCGAAAGACAAGAAGATGGAAGTAGAAGAAAACAAAAAATAATTTTTTATATGAAAGGCTGGTTGCAGAATGTCAAAACAAAATATTTATGATAATGATTTATTTTACGAAAACTTCGAGAAAATACGTAGCAAAGAAATCAATTTTAATGATATTATTGAGACACCAATAATATTAGGAATGATACCTGAACTATATAAAAAGAAAGTATTAGATATTGGATGTGGTATGGGGCAACATGCACTTCAATATTCAAAGAAGGGGGCGTTATCCGTTCTTGGAATTGATATATCGGAAAAAATGTTAGCATATGCAAGAAAAAATAATGCTGCCTCTAATATTGAATACAGAAGACTGGCTTTTGAAGAATTGGATGATTTAGAGGAAAAGTTTGATGTTATTACAAGTTCATTGGCTTTTGATTATGTAGAAAATTTTGAATTGGCACGGTCGATGACATCGGTAATGTTGTACTGTTTGCCGTTCAGTTCCACATACAGCTCCGGAGCCAGCGGCGGACGGCCGCGGCGGGCAGGTGCCTTTGCGGCAGGTTTGCGGGTCTTGGGGTCCGCAGCAGATTCCGTTGCGGGGGAAACTGCAGGAGTCTTTTTCTCAGCCATAATAAAACCTTCTTTCTGGATTCTGAGCACAGCGGTGCGTGAAGGTCCGCCGTGCAGGTTCCGACTTAAACAAATTACTTATATAATAATTTTTTGCGGTTCGTTTGTAAAGCCTTTTTCCAAAAAATCTCGCAAAACCGGCAGGAAACAGGATCTGCAATGCAAAGAAACGTTCCGGCAGCCGTCCGGGGACCGGAAATTCCTGTTTCCCGGCAGAAATCAGGGATTTCCGACCGGAGACGGTTTTGTACTTCGGTGAGAAACAAATCGGGTAAATGCGGCGTGTGCGGCGTGCAGATTTTACCGGCGGCAAAGCTTTTCGGTCTGTGCGATCACCGGGTCCAGAAGTTCTTCGTCCCAGTCCTCGGAAAAGGCGAACAGGCCCCGGTAAATGGCCAGCTGCACGTCGGCATCCGGGTGCTGTGCAGCCAGGCGGAAC
>OGWR01002169.1_pt1 | contig 14503 bp, 13 predicted proteins | sample 1576061 | NCBI WGS metagenome assembly OGWR01 (sample SAMEA3541511, study PRJEB24748) | human gut metagenome | biome: human gut; feature: human-associated habitat; material: faeces | place: China | collected 2012 | reverse complement strand
TATTTTTAATCCCGATTACCATCAGGAACGCTTATCCAATTTTGTTTCCAGTATCTTAGGGATGCAAATTACTGTGGTAGAAGTTCTCTCCATGGAAGACACCCTGATGGATGGTGAAAGTTACCTCATCATGGATCTTGTTACACGAACAGACGATGGATCTATCGTCAATGTAGAGATTCAGAAGCAGGGTTATGATTTCCCCGGGCAACGAATGTCCTGCTATGCCTCTGACTTACTTCTCCGTCAATACATCAAAGCCAAAAAGATGCCCGATCATTCTGCACACAATTTTTCCTATCGAGATATCAAACCAGTCTATGTGATCGTCATTTTTGAACATACCACTTCGGAACTTAGGCTTGAATCTTATGATTACATCCATCATGGGAAAACCACTTTTGATACCGGTCTCGATCTACATATGCCAGAACGTTTCTGCATCATTGCTCTTGACGTTTTTCGCGAAATCCCTTATTCTGAAATTAAGAAATGCTCGCAGTCAGCATGGTTGCTGCTTCTCTCCACTGAAAAGCTGGAAGATGCAACGCGTCTGATTCAGGATTACCCTTGGATGTCCCCCATATTTCAGGAAATTGCCGCACTGCGCCGCAGACCCGAGGAGGTGTTCGATATGTGGTCAGAAGCTTTATTGCAGATGGATGAAAATACCCTTAAATATCAAGTAGAACGGATGCAGGCTGAAAATGAAAAGTTGAAGCTGAAAGCTGAGAAATCTGATGCTGAAAATGAAAAGCTACGTGAACAAAGCAAAGCTGACAAATCCCGTATCGCCGAACTGGAACGTTTACTTCAAGAAGCTCAAAATAAATAATGCCCACTGCTCCAACTGTCACTAAAACAGTTGGAGCAATTTTTTTACAAAAAACGAACCCATCTTTTTCAAATGGATTCGTTCTTTCATGATTCGATAGAATTTTATTCTTCAGCAAACAGTTCTTCTTTTCTCTGGATCATCTCATCGATCTTCTCTATATACAATGCCACATCTTTGATATTCTCGCACCGTTCGATCCGATAAGAACCATCCGGATTCTGTTCATTCCAGACACGTTTGGTGGAAGCTCCCGCTCCGCACGCCACGATGGTCTGTTTCTCCTCCATAATCAGCACATTGTACACGCCTGCCATGCCCTCTTTTGCATAGCCGACGTTCTCCAGATTGCCCGCCATACCTTTCTGCCGGTACAGATAATATGGGAAAAGCCCCATCTGCGCCGCACAGTCCGCAACCAGATCCATGTGCTCCTGCGTGTTGATGATCTTGTAATCCTTATAATCTTCCTTGAACATATTCAGCCGCGCTGCCCGCTTGAGTGCCAGCGAATGTACGGTCAGATTGTCCGGTGCAAGCTCTGCCACCTGCTCCATCGTCCGGCGCACATCGTCCAGTGTCTCTTCCGGAAGTCCCATGATCAGATCCATGTTGATATTGTCAAACCCGAGTTCTCTTGCCATGTGAAAACTCTCCACCGTCTGCTCCACCGTGTGATGTCTGCCGATCAGCTTTAATGTCTCCTGCTTCATGGTCTGCGGATTGATCGAGATGCGCGAAATTCCATGCTGTCTCAACACCTTCAGCTTTTCGTATGTAATGCTGTCCGGTCTTCCCGCTTCCACCGTGAATTCCAGGCAGTCTGATAAATCAAAACTGCATTTAATTTTCCGGATCAGTCTGTCCAGCTGATAAGGTTCTAACGTCGTCGGTGTACCGCCGCCGATGTAGATGGAATTTAAATGTCTGCCCGCAAACTTCACCGCCGCAAACTCAATCTCCCGCTCCAGCGCATCCAGGTAGGAATCCACACGCTTCGCCCACGATGCAATCGGATAGGAGGTAAACGAGCAATACAGACAGGTCGTCGGACAGAACGGTATCCCGATATACAGGCTGTACCCGTTGTCATAATCGATCTTGGAAAGCAGGGAGAGCTCCCTCTCTGCAATGTCTGTCGCAAGGCAGATCTTCTCATCCGACGCAAAATAAGTCTGCTTCATATACGTATAGATCTCGTCCCGGCTTTTTCCCTCTTCGAGCAGCTTCATCGGAATCTTGGTCGGCCGGATTCCCGTGAGCGTTCCCCACGGCAGATACTGACCGGTCGCATCCGACAGAAGCGCATACAGATTCTGTTTCAGCCGGTTCTTCGTCTCCGGGCGGTCTAAAGGATCGACTGCAAAGGTACGCTCCACCGCAGGCGCCATCTCTCCCTGCTGCCAGCGCAGCGTTATCGCATCGTCCGTGTACTCCACATGCATGCGGGATGTCACCGGCTCGTCATACTCCTTCTTTTCCGCGGATACTCCGACATATTCCGACGGATAAAATGCCTTGATGAGTGAATGGATATCGTACTCAAATTCCGGCTGATTCAATGTTACTTCTATCATATCTGACTCTTTTCTAAACTAAATATTATATCATCTTTTTGCGCTGCTTTCTGCGCATCCGAAGTTCCGCAGGAACTTCTAATATGAATCCGATAGGATTCATTATATCATACATCAACGATACCCCGGCAAAAGGAATTATCGCAATAAGCCTAGACCTCTTCTGGGTGATGTGTAATATTATTACAAACACACTTGGGGATTTCTAATAATATTACTTATCAAAGCAGGGCGCAATATGCTTATTGCGGCAATTCCATGCAAGCGCGTTCGCATGGAACATATCCGTCCGCTGCACGTAAGCATGCGCATCCGTCTTTGCTTCATGCTCACTTTTGTCTCCGCGAACATTATGTTACTAACCGTGGATTCTGGTCTATGCGCGCAAAAACGTGCTCTCAGACCCGCGAAATAGTCAAAAACGGGTCTCAGATGGCAAAATGTATCTCCCAGACCCGCAAAACAGCAGAATGGTCGACATAACACCAATGTAAAATGGTAAAACGGGTCCCAGATGCCGAAAAATGTCTCTCAGACCCGCGAAATAGTCAAGAACGGGTCTCAGATGGCAAAATGCATCTCCCAGACCCGCCACGACCCCAAATGCCGCTTTTTATAACCTCATTTTCTGCTGCATCCACTCTGGATCAATTCTTTATAACCTCATTTTCCTGCTGCATCCTCCCAGAATCAGTTTTCGTAGATCTCACCGTCCACAATTCTTACCACACGACCCGCATGTTTTGCCACATTCAGATCATGGGTAATCATCACAATGGTATTTCCCATCTGATTCAGATTTTCAAAGAGCTTCAATACCTCTTTTCCGCTGTTCACATCGAGCGCGCCTGTCGGTTCATCTGCAAGCAGAATGGCAGGTTTTCCGACCAGTGCACGCGCAATGGCTACACGCTGCTGCTGTCCGCCGGAAAGTTCATTGGGCTTATGTCCGATACGCTGTGAGAGCCCGAGCATGTCAATCGTATCCATACTCGTCTCCTGCGCTTCCGCAATCCCCATTCCGCGCATCAGAAGCGGCATAACGATATTCTGCAGCACGTTGTAGGTCGGAATCAGATGATATTTCTGAAAAATGAAACCTATTTTCTGATTCCGGGTTTTTACCAGTTCCTTTTCCTTCGCCTGTTCGATTGCCACGCCATCCAGCAGATAGTTTCCGCTGTCCATCACATCCATGCACCCGATGATATTCATGAGCGTACTTTTTCCGGAACCGGAAGGACCCAAAATGGCAAGATATTCTCCCTGCTTTACGGTCAGCGACACATCTTTGAGCACATGGAGGGACTGCGTTCCCATGCGGTAGGATTTGTTGATATTTCTCATTGTGATTACGTCTGTATTTTCTATACTTTCTGCTTTTGTGGCCGCGCAGATCGCCGGCTCCATATCCATCACTGCATCCATATCTCTACAATAACCTCCTCACCGTCTTCGCTGGTCACTATCAGAAGCTTCAGCAGATCGCCAGCCGCCAGCCGCTGAAACGTCGTCTCGGTACCTGCCGTGGTGTGCACCACCGTGCTGACCGGAATCAATGTTGTCACACTTTTACCACTCATGCCGCCATTTCCGCCCGGTGCTCCTCCACCGTTACTTCCTGTTCCGTCCGATGTTGCATCGCCCGGCATGTCGCCATTTTCTTCCTGCGTCATCCCGTCCGACATCTCCGTGCTATCATTTGTTCCGGAAGTTCCCTGCGACATCCTGCCAGGCGCCCCCGAGCCATCTCCCGGCGCCCCTGAACCATCACTTCCTCCTGGCGCTCCCGAGCCATCTTCTGGCGCTCCTGCGGTATCACTTCCTCCCGGCGCCCCTGAACCATCACTTCCTCCTGGCGCTCCTGAGCCATCTCCGCCTTTTTCTGTATTCTCGGTGTCTTCCGTGCTGCTTGCAAGATATGCCTCCACCACCGATTCATCGACTTCCATATATGTCAATTCATTTCCCTCGATGCTGGTCACATAGGCATACACATATTTCTGATTATCCGCCAGTGTCTCCGTGTCTGCCGTCCTGCGGGTCCATGCGAAAATGCCTCCGCCGCCGAGCACTGCTGCAAGCGCCACAATGCCGCCCGCCACCGCTTTCTTCTTTATCATGCCAAACCTCTTTTCAATTATTTATTCTGCGCCAAGTGCCTCCACTGGAACCAGATTGGACGCCTTATAAGCCGGATAAAATCCGAAGATCGTTCCTGTTCCCACCGCAAACACAAGCGCAATCAAAAATGCTAACGCCGACAGTTCCACACGGACGCCGAGGTACTGTACAATCGGCGCCACAGCCAGCGATGCCAGATTCCCCAGCACACCACCGATGAGACTGATTGCCGCCGCCTCCGCGAGGAACTCCAGCAGAATGTCCCGCTTGGAACAGCCGATCGCTTTTAAGATACCGATCTCATTGGTCCGCTCTTTTACAGATACAAACAATACGTTCATAATGCCGATTCCACCGACCACGAAGACGATCGCCGCCATCGCAATGAGAAGCATCGTCAGAATCTGGTTGGAAGCCTCCGCCGCCTCCATCTTGCTTCCTGCATCCTCAAATGTGAACTCAGCGTTCGGGTAACTGGTGGCAAGCACTTCTGTCACTTCCTCGATCACGCCTTCTACATTATTCACATCTGCCGCCAGCACCGTGATCGTCGGGCTGACCGATGATCCGACCAGATATTTCACACCGGTCGCATAAGGGATAAAAATGGAATCATCCGGGCTGATACCGGACGCGACCGTTCCCATGCTTTCCAGCACACCGTTTACCACATAAAGCCGGTCGTCGATATAGATCACGCTTCCGTATGCCTCAATGGCACTGCCGAAAATCTCTTCGGCAACGCTTGCGCCGAGCACGCAGACTTTTTCTTTGTTCTCATCATCATCGTCGGTGATAAAGCTTCCGACCGCGAGGGAGAGGTTACTGATCGTCTCGTAGTTACTTTTCACTCCTGCGATGGTATAGGTATCGGCTTCATCGAGATCTCCGCCATCCACACTGGATTTTGTGGTGTAGGAAATGGTCGCTGCCGAGATGCCGGACGCAAATGTTTCGATGTCATCCACATCATCCTCGCTCAGCGTGATATTTTCCTGATTCATGCGGTCTTCCATATCGCTCTGTCCGCCGAAAAAGCTTCCCATATCCGGCATACCGCCGCCGTCACCGGAAGGCATCTCTCCCCCCGGTGATCCGCCCGGCGCCTCGCCTCCCGATAAGGAACCGCCTCCCATATCGCCGGAGGGTGCTCCGCCAAAACCGCCGCCAAAGCCTCCGCCGCCACCCGGCGCCATCATTGCCATGTCGGAATCCGAATCATCGCTGCTTCCTCCGCCGCCAAAATCTGTCCCGCCGTCATAGGAAATGTCCACCGCACCGGCATTTAAGTTTTTAAACTGGTCTGCCACGTCCGCCTGACCGCCTTTACCAATGGCAATGACCATCACGATGGTGGCCGCACCAACGATAATGCCGATCGAGGTCATGATCACCTTAAATTTGTTCTGTGTGATATTGATCCAGACCAGTCTCAATAATTCTTTTGGCTTCATTCTGTCACCTGACTTTCTATCAGCACAGTTTCACCTTCCGTGAGCCCGGACGTGATTTCCACGTTGACCCCGTCAGAAAATCCCGTCTCCACATCCACCATGCGGATCGTTCCGTCCGCATCCTTCACCTTGACATAGGATGTCGTTCCGTCCGACTGGACCGCCTTGTTGGATACATATAGCACATCCGTCACCTGCCTGCTGATAAATGTGACGTTTCCTGTCATGTCCGTGTATATTCCAGTGATGTCCCCGGTAAACGCGGCAGTCACATTGTAAGACACCGTGGAGGAACCGCTGGAAGATGAAGTGTCAATGCTCTCCACCTCCCCCGCAAACGTCTGATCCTCATAGGCAGACAGCTCGATCTCCACGACATCTCCGACTGCAATATTCGTAATGTCCTCCTCCGACACGGAGACGGTGATCGTCACCGCATCCGTATTGGAAAAAGTGGCAACCGTTGCGCCGGAAGAGATGGTATCCCCTTCCTCGTACTCCAGATCGGTAATGGTTCCCGTATACTCCGCATAGATCGTACCGTCATCCCCGATGGCTGTCTCAAATTCCTCAAGTGCCTCCTCCGCGTCGGACAGCGTATCTTTTGCATCGGTAATGTCATTGTCCGCCCCGGAGACATCCACACTGTACTGACTGGATGCATTTTTTGCCGAGAGTTCTGCTTCTTTCAACGTTTTCTCCGCCTCAATGGACTTCGTGGTATAGTTGTTTTTCGCTGCCACAAGCTTTGTGTACAGTTTGTCGTAATTTTCCTGCTCCTCGGTAAGCGATGCGCTTAAGTCCACGCCCGCATCGATCTGCTCCTGATAGTAATTGATCAGGGACGCCGACGTATCCACCGCTTCCTGCGCGTCATCCACAGCCTCCTGCAGCTGCTTTATGGCAGCTTCGTAGGTCTCCTGTGCAACAGATCCCTCCGCCGTGCTCAGATTGTAGGAGTAACTTGCCGATACTTTTTGCTTTTCTGCACTTAAGCCCGCCTCGCTGACGGCTGTCTTCGCCTCCGTCACCGCTTCCTCAAGATCTTTTTTGTAGGATGCCACGCTCTCCTCCGTGAGCTTTAAGATGGGATCTCCCTCCTCGACCGACTGCCCTGCGGTAACGTAGACCATTTCCACCTCAAGGGTCGATGCCGTGCTGGTGGACGAAGTCGCATTTCCTCCCGCACTGTTCTGCGCGGACGAGTTGTTCTGCGTGCTTGCAGAGGAAGAATCCTCTGAAAAATCAAGAGTCTGATCCAGCGTGCCGATCGTTACATTGCCGCTCTCCGTCACGCCCGCCGTCAGATTTCCTTTCTCCACGGTTACTTCCTTATATACGGTCTGCTCTTCACTGTCACTTCCCGACTGATATGCAAAGGTGACGGTTCCTGCGGCAAGCACTGCCGCCGCAGCCACTCCGGTCACCAGCCAAAGCTTTTTCTTCTTCATTCTGTCTTTCCTCCTGCTTCCTCTGTCTCAGACGCTCCGATCGTCTCGGTTTTTCCTGCGGTCTTAGTCTCTTCCATTTCTGTGGCTCCAGTCGCCTGTGTTTCAAACTTCACCGTTGCCTGTACGCCAGTAGTAAGTGTGCCATCTGTATTGTCCACGGCAACAATGACCGCATACGTCACATTGGACATGCTTCCGCCGGATGTTTTTTCCGATGCGATGGAATAGACGGTTCCGTCGATTGCTCCCATTCTGCTTCCACTGATCTGTACCTGCACGGTGTCGCCGACCGCAAGTTTTGCAATATTGTTCTGTGATACCTCCACAGAAATCAGAATCGTATCCAGATCGTAATAGCTTGCAAATGCGATATTTTTGATCAGTGTATCCCCCGCCTCGTAAGTCACCGATGCAAGCGTTCCGTCACGGTCCGCACATACAACGCCATCCTCGATCGCTAAGAGTGCGCTCTGCTGTTCCTTCAGCTCATCCAGCGTATCCTGCGCTTCGTCCACAGCACTCCGCAAGTTTTCCAGCGAAGCTTCATACTCGGTATCTGCATATTTTCCCTCCAGAACCGCCTCTTCATACTGCTGTAAAAGTGCCGGCTGCGCCGTCGTCTCATTGCGCTCTGCCTCGTCGCAGGCGTCACTCAGCTCCTCCAGCTCGTCTGTCAGCTCCGCAATTTTCTCATTTGCCTCTGTCACCTTCGTGTTATATTCCTCGACCGCCTTCTGGAATGTCTGATTGGCAAGCTGCAGTGCACTGTTTGCGCTCTCCGCCTCTGTCTGGTTCTGCGACAGGGCGTCGGCTGCATCCTGCACGGCAGTATAGTCCGCAGCCAACTGATCTGCCAGCGCCGCAAGATCCGTGTAGGATGCTCCGGCTTCAATCTGTGTTTTCAGATTCGCCATATCCACGGCGTATGTCTCTTTTGCCGCCTGGCTGCTGCTCTGTGCATCAGAAAGCTGCGTCTGCTTTTCCGTGAGTGCCGCCTGCGCCGTATCGACTGCCGCCTGTTTTTCATTGATCCCGACCTGTGTGTAGTAGGTGCCGTTGTCAATGGCATCCTGATAATCGGAGATCTCCTCCACCGCCTCATCGTACGCTTCCTGCGCCTCGCTGGTCTTTACCGACAGCTCGCTGACTGCCGCATCATAAGTATCCTGCGCGGTGTCCGCTGCAAGTTTTGTGGAGGAAAGCTCGCTCTCCGCCTCCAGTACGCCGCTCTCAAAATCGATCTTCGCAGATTGCAGTGCAGTTTTCGCATCTGAAATGGCATCCTCGTAGTACGCTTTTGCATCAGCCATGCTCTCGTCGTCGATCTTGAATAAGGCGTCGCCCTCTGCCACGGTGCTTCCCGCTTCCACGTAGACTTCTTCCACCGTCATGGTCACCGCATTCACAGAAAAATCAGGCAGCTGGCTCTCTGTTTTCACCTGTGTGGTTCCTGTCCCGGAAAAGCTGCCGTCTTCCTGTCCGTCTGTCTCATCTATCTGTGTGTCCTCTTCCGTCTGATCCGCTGTGCCCGAAGCCGCTATCACATGATAGCCGACTCCGCTTCCCGCAACTGCGGCAGTCAGAATCCCGGCAAGTATTCCGTAAAATTTTCTGGAATGTTTTCCCAGGAGTTTGTGTACCCACGCTATTTTCATTGTTTCATCCTTTCCCTTCCGGCATTTCATCCTCTCTCATGTTTCACGGTAAGGATAGCATCGCTTTCTAAAGGGTAGCTGAATGTACTGTGACGGTTATGTGACGGAACCGTTAAATATCTGTGTTTCACGGCAGGCAGGGACACTTCCTTTGACAGATTAGGAAAAAAGTATTACAATACTCCCGTTTCTATAAATCTGTTACATTGGAGATTATTCATGAAGAAAATTGCTTTTTTTGATATCGACGGAACACTGACTTCCGAGATTGACGGTTCGATTCCGGAAAGTGCCGTCTATGCTATACGGGCGGCGCGGGCAAACGGGAATCTGATGTTCATCAATACCGGGCGCTGTTTTCAGAATGTGGAACAGCGTTTCCGTGATGTGGGTTTTGACGGCTTTGTCTGCGGCTGCGGCACAGATATCTACTGCGACGGTGCCGAAATCCTTCATGTCGCACAGACGCACGAGACCGTAATGAAGCTGCTTCTCGCAGCCAGGGAGTGGGATATCGATATCCTGTTTGAATCCAGGAAAGAGGTTGCTTTTGATCTGGCAAGACCGCTCCGGCACCCGGATGCCAGACGGCAATATGAGGCGTTTGAAGAACGCGGCTATGAGATGCCGGAGCACCTTGAGAATCCTAATTTTTTCTGTGATAAGTTTGTCCTATGGTTTGAGCACCCCGAGCAGCTTGCCGGTTTCCGTACCACAAGTGACCGCTATTTTGAGTGCATTGACCGGGGCGGCAATTTCCGCGAATTCGTTCCGCTCGGCTACTCCAAAGCCACCGGTCTTAACTATGTGCTTGATTATTACCGGATAGACAAAAAGGACGCCTATGCCTTCGGCGACAGCAACAACGACCTTCCCATGCTCACTGCTTTGACAAACAGTGTCGCCATGGGCAACGCCTCTCCTGCCACGCTTTTTGACAAGGTGTCCTATGTAACAAAATGTGCCAGCGAAGACGGCATCCGCCTTGCGCTGGAACATTTCGGTTTTATCTAAAGTCTGCGGTTATCCCGCACAAGCACCACAGCCATTACGATGGCTGTGAGAAGCTCGGATGCCGGGAACGACAGCCACACGCCATTGATGCCAAATACTGCGGCAAAAAGCAGCGAGCAGCCGATAATGCAGACAAATCCTCTCATGATCGATGTCACAAACGATTCCCGCGCACGTTCTGTCGCGCTTAAAAATCCCGCCCCCACAATATTGATTCCGGCAAACAGGAAGCCGATGAAGTAAAGGCGCATTCCCGTGTGAGCATACGCTGCCAGTTCCGCAGAATGTTCACTATTAAACAGGCTTACCAGAGAATCCGTAAATCCGTAGACGGCTCCGACGAGCACTACCGCGATGCCCAAAGCCGTGACAAGTCCGAGATTTCTTACTTTCCGGACAGATTTCACATCTCCTTTTCCGTAGCAGTCACTCACGATCGGCTGCGCTCCCTGTGACACTCCATTGAAGATTGCCATTGCCACAAGCGCAAAGTTCGCGATCACTCCGTAAGCCGCCACACCGATATTTCCCACAAGACCGAGAATCAGGAAATTGAACACGGTCGTGATGACTCCAGAAGAAATCTCCCCCACAAATGCCGGGACGCCAAGCTGACACGCCCCGAATAACTGGGCGATGGACGGCGCGTGCAGCCGGAACCGCACAGTATTCTTTTTTCCAAGGAAATGCGCGCTGCAGATCAGAATGCTGATGATCGGTGATGCCGCCGTAGCGAGCGCCGCTCCCTCTAACCCCATGCCGAGCGGAAACATAAAAATATAGTCAAACAGGATGTTGGAAAAACTTCCCGCGAGGGTTCCTGCCATCGCTAAGGACGGCTGGTTATCGTTGCGTACAAATGCCATGATGACGTAGTTCATCATGAAAAACGGCGTAAACAACAGAAAGATCCTCGTATACCCGGTTCCAAGCGCCACAATTCCCGCATCGCCGCCCATCAGCGCGATGATTTTATCCGGGATAAAAACGCCCGCAAGTGTAAACAAAATTCCAATCATCCACACAAAGCAGATGGCATTGGAAAAATAGCCGTGCGCCCGCTCCTCGCCCTGCGCCCTTAAGATCGTAAAGCGCGTCGCAGAACCGACGCCGATCATCGAACCGATCGCAAAAATCAGATTGTAGATCGGAAGCACCAGATTTAAGACCGTGATTCCGTCCGTTCCCGCCGCCTTCGCAATAAAAAAGGTATCAGCGATGATATAACAGGAGATACCTAACATTCCGAATATATTCTGTGTGACATACCTGGCAAATTGTTTTGTGACTGACATTTACTTTTCCCCGCAGTTCTTTTTTCATACTCATTGTTTCTTATCTTACATCCGGAGCGAACCGCATGTCAAGCTGTGGAGACGGCAGCATGCGGTGCTTCCCGGCTTGATATGAGATGGTATCTTTTTCATTCCTTCGCTTTGCTTTTCGTTTGTAGTATGGTTTGATAAAAAACAGTATATCCTCTTTTTGCGCTGTTTTCTGCGCATCCGAAGTTCCTTTCCCGTCTACACTTAAAACAGCAAAGGTCATTTTTAGCACATAAAAATAAACCGGATCCTCTTAACACACACCATCTATAGAATAGGAGAATACCATGACACCTTTACACTCACAAATCCTCACTGCCCGCGACCGCAACGGACAGGAACTCCGTACCATCCAGAAGCAGCTTCAGAAGCTCCCTCCCGGAAAGCTCATTTGCTCCCGCAACGGAACCACCGTCAAATGGTATCAGGGCGACGGTCACTCCAAGACCTATATTCCGAAAGCGAACCGCACTCTCGCCGAACAGCTTGCGCTGAAAAAGTATCTGCAGCAACAGGAGCAAATACTCTTGCAGGAGCAGGCAGCAATCACTGCCTCTTTAAAATACTCCCCCGCGGGCAGCCTCTCTTCCGATGATCCACATCTTCTCTCTGATCCCGCCTGTGAAAATCTGCTTCATTCTTATTTTTCCACCTCAAAAAATATTCCGGACGTCTCGAATGTTTCAGATATCTCGGATATTTCGACTCGTTCCGCTGTCGAATGGTCTGCCGCTTCCTACGAACGCAATCCGCTCCATCCCGAGCAGCTGCTTCACAAAACCGTCTCCGGCGAGAGGGTGCGTTCCAAATCGGAAGCCATGATTGCCATGCTGCTCCACCTAAACGCCATTCCTTACCGCTACGAATGTGCGCTCTCCCTTGGCGGCATCACTCTGTTTCCGGATTTCACCATACGTCATCCCGGAACCGGCGCACTCTACTACTGGGAGCATTTTGGTCTGATGGACGATCCCGCCTACGCAAAAAACGCCGGCTCGAAGCTTTCTCTCTATGCCGCAAACGGCATCATTCCATCCGTTCATCTGATCACCACGTACGAGACCAAAGCATATCCCTTAAACGCCGGCATGATTGAGCATCTGATTTCCTACTATTTTCTGGATTCCGCGGTCTGAATCCGTGCTTCTCTCTTCCACTGTCATTTCCTTCTTTTCATCCACTTCTCGGGTCTGGAACGGCGTTTTTCCTCTCTCAGACCCGCCATTCATGCTAATACGGGTCTGGGAGAACGTTTTTCTTCTCTCAGACCCGGGTGACTTCCTTTTTCTCTTCTTTTTTCTCCTTTGGGATAGTTTTTCGGGTCTAGAACGACGTTTTTCCTCTCTCAGACCCCAAAGTCACAATATTTCGGGTCTGGGAGGACATTTTTCTTCTTCCAGACCCGCACGAAAAAGACCTTATACCATTCCCCACCATTTTAATACCCAATAGATCAATCCAAGCACCCAGCTTGAAAATATTCCGTATAAAATGACCGGCCCGGCAATCGTAAAGATCTTGCAGCCAATTCCGAAAACCTGTCCTTCTTTCTGGAACTCTATGGCGGGCGCGGCCACACCGTTTGCAAATCCGGTAATTGGCACCAGCGCGCCCGCGCCTCCCCAGTTTGCAATCGAAGGGTACAGATTCAGACCGGTGAGCAGTACAGACAGCAGAATGAGCAGCATAGAGCACCAGCTTCCGGATGTCTTCTGATCCAGTCCGTAATTCCCACACACATTCAGAATAAACTGCCCGATGCAGCAGATGATCCCGCCTGTCACAAACGCCTTCGCCGTATTCCACCAGAGATTATGGGTGGGCGTCACCTGCTTCACATAATCATTGTATTTTTTTTGTAAACGTTCTTTTTCCTTATCCACTGCGCAACCTCCGTCTTTTTTGTCAGTATGCGCATTTTATTTATTTCTATTCCTTCGGCAGCTTCTTCCACACCATTTCTCCTCTATGATGCCTCGACTTTATACGTTCTTACGCCCCTCCAACCTCTTCTCCCGCCATTTTCCCTCTGTAATGCTGTGATGCCCAGGCTTGCTATGATGCACAAGCTTGCTATGATGCCCCCGGGCTTTATGCGTTCTGCCAGTCATCCGGCAATGTGACCGTCCAGAGATATTTTTCAGTGCGTCCCCAGTCTAAAAGTTCCCGCATCTGCTCATCATATACATCTTCGGGACGGTAGTCCGCCACCATCCCGAACAGATACTTTTCCTTCTCATCCGCTGGTGTCAGCGTCGGTATCTTCTCCGACAGAAGCGCGAGCAGTTCCTCCGGCTTGATGTCCTCCGGGATCTCAACTCCGGAAAGGTTGGCGATAATTCCCGCAGCATAATAAAATTCATAATTTCCTGTCAGAATTGACTTCTGCATATTGCACTTGATAATCACGCTCTGGCGTGCGATGGATGGCACCATAATTTTCCTCCGTAAAAAAACAATCTCCCATCATTGTACTACTGTGCCTTAAAATTTCCAAGGAAATAGTACAGCGATCCTGCCACTTTTCCTGCCGCCATCGCAAGCATGACCCAGAAGAGTCCGACCTTTAAGCCCATGCGCCGGAATGTAATCGGAAATGTATTCAGGATCTCCGCGAGCGCCACCGCGATGCTTCCCACAAATATCCCGGCAGAAATACCGTACACGCACAGAAGCGCCGGTCCGAACGGAATCCGGATCTGCAAAAAAACAGACGCCAGATTTCCACAGATTCCGCCCAGAATCACGGCATTTTCAAAATGCAGTGTCTCTGCCGCGCGGTTGCACTTTCCAATCATACGCGGAATGACACCGATGACGATCAAAAACGCAAATGTTCCCGCAGAGACGGCAAGTCCCGCGGCAAGCCCGCAGAAGCCCAAAAATATATGCTCAATTAACATCGATGCTGTGTCCCTTTCTCTCCGCGTTCTCTATGAACGTAGTATCTATGTCCTTCTCATATTTGCGCATCTCCACCTGCATCGGCGTCGGATCCGGCGTGATCTTCTTATTCTGTAGAAGCCTCCCATATCTTATCTCCATAAGCCACTACATTAGCTCCATTT
>OGWR01002131.1_pt1 | contig 14716 bp, 8 predicted proteins | sample 1576061 | NCBI WGS metagenome assembly OGWR01 (sample SAMEA3541511, study PRJEB24748) | human gut metagenome | biome: human gut; feature: human-associated habitat; material: faeces | place: China | collected 2012 | reverse complement strand
GGGCCTTATCCCCAGCACCAGAGGTGCTGGGCATAAGGCTTGCTACGCAAGTCCGCTCATTGGTAGCATTAGTAACATCACGAAATCCGATGTAGAAGCTATGAGTCCATTCCCAAAGGATATTATCCTCAGAGTCTGTTTTTATCAATTTACTTTCGACATCTTCTTCTTTTACCCAATACCAGGGGCGCAAAGCGGAGTAAGGGTCTTGTAATGTCTCAGAAGGTGTTGATGGAATCGAACTTGGACGTGTTACGTCTTCCTTTGGGAATTCACCATAATGATGGTTGTAAAACCATATCATTTTCCCTTCATATAGTGATACAAATCTATTGCCGTTTACATCGAAACAATTACCAATCTGTAGTCCACCCATATCAAGTAGCTGCTGTCTTGTCTTAAATTGAGAGGAGGCTGTTGCCATATTAAAGAGTGTTGCTAAACGTACATCCCATGGATTCTCTCCTGTTTCCTCATTTATAAGGATAGGAGCACTGTTATACAGCTTTTTTGTCAGAACAGCATCCTTACTTGTCCTAAAGACAGGACAGGTTTTAGTGTTTGGGTTCAATTTTGCAAAGTCAGCAGTCTCCAGTTTATATATTCGATTCGGATCCAGTAAATGGTCTAATCTAGTCAAATAGAAACCACCAGATACTTCACGAGGTTTATCCTGCTGTTGCCCTGCCGTCAAAAGACAGAATTTATACATTGCATGGATATTGAAAAGCTTTTCTTTATTTTCAAAATCATAAAGTGATATCAATCTATTCTCTGTTACAAGCTTTTCAAAGAAGTATTTCGTTGAATCGCCAAATGCAATTGATGTAGGTATAACCAATCCCCATGCTTCTTTAGAAAACTCTGTGCATAATTCTGCAAATAGAGACGACAATTCAATCTTTCCTCTGTTTGTCAGACTAAATCTTCCAGAACTTTTAATATACTTAGATTGACTTGCTACCGATTCACGTGCGGAGATATATTCATGATACAATGCAGGATTGGTCTCTTTGAGTTGATCAATCTTCTTGTTTCTTGCAGCTTGGTTTGCTGCATTAACAATAGAATCATCCTTACCTACAAACCACTTTTCATCCTCCATTTGGAGTTTATCCCATGGTGGATTACCACACATCACGTCGAAGCCTCCGCCGTCGGCAAAGACTTCGGGGAACTCTACGCACCAATGGAAGAAACGATTGGCACGTGCTACCTCATTCACTTCTTCTTTGAAAGTATTGGGGAGCACCTGTAAACCTTCCATTTCTTCCGGCGTATAATCAAGATACTTAATTTCTTGAAGGGCGTTGTAAACGGTACGCGTATAGGGTACATTGAAAGGAGTGAAAGCCTCGGTTTCATCATCGATGACAGAATCCAAGTCTTCCTCCTTGAATTGCTTATAGAAGCTATAGGCATAGATGTCGCAAGCACGACGCAGGCACTCTACACGAGGCGACTTCATGAGGTCTTCCCACTTAGATTGCTTCGTGAGTTCCTGTAGGAGAGAGTCTTCCGGCAAGGCATTGATTTCTTTTACCTTGCCAGCAAGTCCTACTTGTTCGCTGTCTATGCTCTGAATGGCGATGTCGTTGCTAAATAAGGTCATAGAAAGACCTGCTGACTGACCGTCACGAACTAATTTAACATCTTTCAATGCCTGCTTATTCAGCTCAATGATTTTCTTCTTTGTTTCTTTGTCATCAGCCGTAAAAGCCTCTTTGGGTACGCCATCAAGGAGCGCATCGAGGTTGGTCACTCCGACAACAGAGTTACCGCAACGAATATGATGATCAAGGAAAGAGAGCGGCTTACCGGCACAGTAGCCTTCAATCCAAAGTACCACTTTACAGAGTTCTACGGCATCAGGGTTGTAGTCCACCGCATAGATACACTTCTGGATGACTTCACGCAATGCTTGACGATAGTCGAGCGAAGCAGGATTATCCTCACCGGTGCGTAGCGTACAGATGTACCAAGCCAAGGTGCGCGCCATGGCCAGCACAATATGACCGGAGCCACTGGCTGCATCGCAGAGTTTCATCGAGAGTAGGTCTTGAATCTTTGCTTCGGTGGTAGGCTGTTTAGCCATACGCTCCTTGATGACAGGTTCCAAAGTGGTGCGAATCAGACTCTGCACCAGGTCGGGGCGCGTGTAATAAGAGCTGGATGACTTTCTGTCCAAGCCTGCACCAAAGGTGAAATCCCAGCTAGACGCAGAGGTGCCTTGCGTGATAACAGCACGCATTTCAAGAATACCTTCATATACAGAACCAAACTCCTCTACGTCGAGCGACGAGTAGTTGATTTTCACACGGTTTTGCTTCTCATCCTTGAACTCGTTCAAGCAAGAGAAGGCTGCGAGCAGTTGCTCATTGGAGATTTGACATTGACGCAAATAGTGCAGTGTTTCCTTGTCAAACAATACGCCCCCAAGCGGCTTGATGTAAAGAGGTGCGCCAAAGGTCTCATCCTCGAACAAACGGAATGAATCCATCAAGCCCTCCCAAAGGTCATTGTAGCGGCCATTGCGCAGATAGGGCAATTCAGACAATCCACGCAAACGAGAAACTGCATAGAACTTTTTATAGATGTCTTGGCAACGTACCTTTTGGTCGTAGTCGGCATCTTTGTCAGGGTCGCCAATGTTGTACACCAAATTTCTATCCTCAATAATGAAGAGGAAGAGCAAGCGGTATATGAAATGAATTAGCTCCTTGTTGAGCGTTTGCGCATTGGCTTCGCCATTCATCACAGCTTGACGAAATACTTCATTGCCTTCGCCTTTGCCACAGACTACGGCACGGCCTAATACCTCCATTGTCTTTTGTACGGCATCACTCAAACCGGCACGAATACGGTTGCCACTCTCAATGGATCGGTTGAACCATTGCTCCATGATGCAAGCGTCATCACCACTGTGCGTAAAGCGCGAGGTGTGCATCAAGCGGAAGAGCAGGCAGAACTCCGCATAATGATCCTCTTCGATCATACGACGAAGGTCGAACTCGATGTAGGTCAACTTAACCAGCTGTCCCGTGTTGCGAATCACACGAAGCACCTGACCATTGGTCACAATACCATAAACATGCTCGGTGCTATTCAAATAGTCGAGCATCGTGGCATGGGGAGATTTCTGGCGACGTTCGCCTTTTACACGCTGGTCAAGGGTACATTTATCAAGCGTGTCAAGTGTGGCATCACCTGTCTTATCCCCTACAATAATGATAGGCATCTGGCCGAGTTCCGGACAGACGTATGGGATGTCAAATCGACGTTCTCCTGCCTCAATCTGTGCAGGTTGAAAGTCAAGTTGATAGTCGAGACTTGAGAAGAAGCGCTCCATCAGACGACGCACTGATTTTGTACCGTAAGGATCACGAAGGGTGTTGCGCTCTGCGAAGAGTTTCCAGTCGTTACGCAAGCTGCTCCATGCATTATCCACCTTAGCTGTGAGCGAAACATCGAGATTGAAGTCTTGTTCACGATTGCCTTGCATGGATGAATCGGTCTCTATCTCATGCAGAATATCATCTGACAGAAGATGGCCATATATATGTATTGAAGTATAGTCCATATCGAATACTTACATTATTGTTGAGGAACTTGAGGGGTATAAACAAATGCTGCAATCACATCCATCGGAAGTACTGGGCTCACCACTTGATACTCTGCCTCTGAGAGGTAGGTGCGATATTGTGCAAACGAGCGGACAAGGTTGTTGGCTCGCTCAGTAGCAAGTTCATCGGTGTGCTGGCGCAGCGTTGTTTCGTCGTTTACCCACTCTAAACGACGCTTGAAAGTGTTACGTTGGGCAACGAGGTCAACATCACCAGTAGCTTGTGATTCCAAAAAAAGGTTGCGACATTCATCTTCGGGTAAATAGTCGTGGTTTTCTACTTTTCCCTTATAGCCCAAGAATATCATTTCTTCGCCTACGAGTTGGTGGTCGCTGTGCTTTGTTTCGCTGATAACAGAGCGTACACGCATTAACAAGACTGTTGTCACCGTCTGCACTTTATCTGTCTGTATCACCATAGCACGACAAGCACCAAGTTCTCCACCGTTGATGGTGTCATTAACTACACCACGTGAAAGGTCTTCCACAAAGGTATGATTACGACCAATGTACATATAGTTCTTGGGCGTGGGTGAAGCAAACGAGATGCGCACCGTTCCTTTCTTATCGGATGCTCGTTGGAAATAGGGTTTAAGATTATCTTCAAGTTCGATAAATTGGAACGAGTAGCATAGAGGTGCATTGTCCGTCTTCACGTTTACACCGGCATGTCGCAGTTCGCCGATTACAAAATCTCTTGTATCATAGATGTCACCTATCACCTTCTTCGCTTCGTTAAGGCTTTCAATCAGACGCGTCGGATCCATTGCCTTCGTATTGTGAGCAAAGTAAGTGTGAGATTTCTTTTCAATTTCAACGGCACGCTGGATACGCTTATCATGTTCTTCAGTCGTTTCCTTAAACGCATCCATGTCGAACAACGTCGGTTGGTGAATGAGTTGCTTCTTGGTGTCGAGCACGATAATCTCTTCCATGATGCTTTCCATCAAAGAAGAATCGTTATCGGCAATCGGGATATAAATGCCCAATGATTTGCGTATTTGATTCTGCTTACGATAGAGCACCTTCATGATGATTTTATCCACAGGATTAGTCTCTTCATCGAAAAGCGTAAAGATAGCCACTTCCTTTTCGGTTTGCCCAAAGCGGTCGATACGTCCGTTACGCTGCTCCATACGATTGGGATTCCACGGCAAATCGTAGTGGATAATACAGTTGAAACCTGTCTGGAGATTGACACCTTCAGAAAGACAGTCGGTACATACAAGGACGTGACGAGGCGTTTTAGACAACTCGTCAATCTTCATCTTGCGGTCTTCATCTGTAAGACGGCTGGTGATGACCTCTATGGTAACATCCTTGTACTTCTTGTTACCTGCCAATTGCTTGGCAATATAGTCTTTACAATATTCTGCTGTTTGGATATATTGGCAGAAAACAATGGGGTTGTAGCTAGAATTGAGGGCAAACTCAACACTCTTAGCTAATTCTGCCACCTTATTATCTTGGTTCTTCTCTTTGATTTCACGAAGCGTAGAGATAAAAGAGCGGAACTTGTTCTTTTCACTGTTGGATGACTCTTCGTAAGATTCAGGAATCACGTCATCACCTAAAAGACCATCTTTCAGTGCATCATTAAACTTGTAGGTTTTCTCGCTATCTTCGGGGATGTCATCAGAATCATTTGTGCGCTTAGCTATCTTATTTTGAAGCATACTAATGCCAGCTTCAGGACTTGACATGACACCACGGATGAGTGCCAACAAATCCCAATAGATATAGCGTTGTTTTACCTTACCTAAAGCACGAGCGACCTTCACTCCTTCACGAACATAGTCAATTATGTCCATGAGAAGAGCATGATACTGCGCACTGAGCTTATATTGGGAATCAAACGGCACACGGGTTGGGAATATAACATCATCGCCAACGTATGGCTTCACATCAGCGCGGCGACGTTGAATGAAGTAGTGAGACAACTCTTCACGTTGCTTGGCATCTTCCAAAGTATAGTGCTCAAACTCTAGCTTCAACAAGCCAATAACAGACTGAAACTCTTCAATATTTCCGCTATGAGGTGTGGCCGTAAGGAGCACGATGTGACGTTCTGATTTAGCCAAATCGGCAAGTAGGGAATGACGCAACTGCTGTCCTTTGTTGGCACCTTTAGGTTTGGCACAGGTGTGCGCTTCGTCTACGATAATAAACTCAGGACAATGCTGCAAGAACATGGGTTTGCGGTCAGAAGACTTGATATAGTCAATCGAAATGATTTGGAATGGAATATCACGGAACACATTCTGATTGGCACGCATATTCTTCTCCAAACGGCTTATTGTACTGGAACGAATGATTTCTGCTTCCAAACCAAATTTGTCGCGTATTTCATTTTGCCATTGCTCACAAAGATGCGGCAGACAGATTACAGCAAAGCGCTGAATCTCTCTGCGATCGAGTAATTCTTTGGCAATAAGCAATGACTCCAAAGTTTTACCAATACCAACGTCGTCAGAAATAAGCAACCGTATTTGCTTATGCTTGAGCGCAAGAATTAGAGGTACCATTTGGTAGGGGCGAGGTTCAAATGAAAGTCGTCCCAAGCATTGAAATGGTCCAGCAATGTCACGAAACGAGAGTCGGCACGCATTGTAGAGAATGCGTGCTGCCTCGGGATAACTATTTGCGCCTACATCTTCTGGAGATGGCTTACGAAAATTATATGAATTGACGGTTGCGTCAAGTTTATCGCCATATAGCGGCTTATATAGTCCTATTGTCTCGGCATCAGTACCTCCAAGAGGTTTGATGACAAGCAGGTCTTTATCTGATGACTGTTGAACGACCCACGGGCGTGAGCGAAATTCAACGAGTGTTCCTGTCTTATATTCCATTGCAATTAACTTATCGGGGTGAATATATCAGAATGTGCCGCCACAAACTCAGCTAAAGGAGTCTTGTAATGCCATGCTATTACAACATAGCCTGCATCCTCAAGCACCTCTCGCTTGTTTTGGTCGTCTGCTTGTACTTCGGGACGGTCATGAGGTGTACCGTCGCAGAACACAACGATACGGTCTCCATACATGAAGTCAGGTTGCACATAATATTGTTCCGGGAACATGGGCTGGGCCTTATCTGGTAGGCGAAGCTTATGTTCGTAGAGAAACTTTAGAAACTCATACTCAGTACTACTATTGTGGTCACGAGCTTCTTCAAGTGCCTCATATTGTTTGTCGTAACTCTGATGCTGGCCAGCTGTGCGCATTTCTATGTCAGCACTCAACATGATGCAAAGCGTATTGTATATCTTACGGACATCAATGAGTTGATGGAACGGCTGGTTGTAGTAGTTGAGCAGATTGGTGTAGTCCGCAGGAATCAATTTAGCACGTTCTTCGTCTGATAACGGTGTGGACTTACCATAGCAGATTTCATACGCACGTTTGACGACCGCATGATAAGAAGCAGGCTCTGAAACCAAGCGTCCCAATATGCCTAATGAGCCTTCGGCATTCTCATAAATGAGAACATTTGGCACTTTTTCTTCTCCCATCACGTCAGCTCCAATTTCGCTACCTTCAATCTGGAACACATCCTCAATAGCCTGTTTAAAGGCATATAAGAAGGTGCGAACAGCCCCTTTATCACCTAAAGATAGGGCTTCAAGTGGTTGAATGTAGATGGCATTTGCTGTCGTTTCTGTAAACAACTTCACATACTTAATATTGCTGGGTTCTTCTGGATGTTGTTGCTGTCTTTGCGTATAGACAGCCATACGATCCGTACTTACCCAATCGCCTGTTTTTGTGTCAAAGGCAAAGCCATTGGCGTTGTTATCGTTCTTTGATTCAAGAATGTACGTCAAACGACAAGAAGGGATGTAGCGAATATTGGCAAGGTGAGTACCATTGCTGGTTTTAAGTTCACACATACTCATTGCTCGTGTATCATCAGAAGAGAAGAATGTTTTCAACTGGTAGAACTTACGACTGCGCTCTTCTTCCTGACAGGTTATCTTTTCGCTTTCTTGAGCCACCATATCTTGCAACTGAATGCAGTAGCCCGGAATCAGTTTAGATACGCCATCAAGGCTCTCACCGGTGATGATGTCTGTGTGATGAGCAGCATTCTCTTGGTTCTTATAGATTACGCCTGTCTTGGGGTTGTAAAAGAATTTATTTGGTGTTGGGTCACCAGTCAGCATCATGCGTGAAATACGGAATTTACCACCATTGTTGTAAATGATGTTCTGAGGACCAAACTCTGTCAGAGCGAGTGATTTTGCACGGCTGAGGTATTCGACCTTGTCGCTGTTTTTGTATTGCAAGAGGGCACGTTGTGGCAACTTCGTAAAGTTATAGCCTGGTAAGAAGCCTTCACTTGCGAAGTAACGATAGGGATAGAACTCATTTTCTTCTGCGTTCTTTCCTTGGTTTTGTCCTAACAGCATGTCACGAAGTTCTGTGCCTCGCTTTTCTTTGAGCAAGGCTTCCTTCTTTTCATTCGAGTTCTCTCCGTACACATTGTTGCGAATGATAGCTTGCGCCTCTTCGATTTGTTGCTGTGCCAATTTGTACAGACTACGCCAACGATTCAATGCATTATCGAAGTCTTTAAGATAGCTATTGAGTATGCCATCCATCCAACTGTCAGTAAACCAATAAGGCATCTCATCCGTAATTCTGTTTGACAGGTAATGGTCAGCTATCACCTGTTTGAAGATTTGTTTAATCTCAGCCTTTCTCTCATCAGAAAGCTGCAGATGATGAACCACTTCAGGCTTCAGCGTAATCTTATTGGCATTGCTATAGTCCACGAGGTCTGCAATGCCATTGGAGAGCTGAGGAATGGGGCATATCGAGAGTATCGTTGAGTGGAAGTGCGTGGAGAACAACTCTTCATTTACCAACTCCATACGAGGAGCTTTCACTTCACCGCTAACCATTTTTTCCGGATGACGGAGGTAATAGTTTTCGTGTGAGTTGCGTGGGCGGCAATAGGTGTATATCAATGCGGCCTGACCGCTACGTCCAGCACGACCTGCACGCTGCGTATAGTTGGCCGGTGTAGGAGGTACGTTACGCATACCAACGATAGACAAGTCTTTGATGTCGATACCAAGTTCCATTGTGGGCGAACAGTAAAGTACGGGGAACTCGCCATTACGGAATTGCTGTTCTCGCTCTTCACGCTCGGCTTTAGGAACTTGCCCCGTATGGTCTTTGGCTTCTAAGTTTACACCTGACAATGGTATGTTCTTGTATAAATCCTGGAAGTACTTATTGGGGGTATATACGATTTCGTCGCCAATGGTTCTAATCTTTGTGAGGTCGGTTCGAACAGTTTTCTCGTCCCCTTTTTCCCACAAGATACTTGAATAAAACAACTGGTATGCGCCATCATTTTCTTGGATATAGTTACCTAAAGCAGCAAATAACGACTGCATATAGCTGACATAGTCTTCTGCTGAATTAATCATTGCAGTACCGCCATTCGCACTAAGGAAGTCACGAACAAAGAACGCTAACTTTGAACGATAACCGGCTATTTCCTTACCAAAAGCCTTTCGCTTGCTTTGAGGTTTGACAAAGCACAAAGCATGGGCGGCAGCGATTTTATCGTTGTCGTCAATAGTCCATGGACTCTTTAAGTTCTCACGGACTAATTTCTCTGTGTCTTTAGAGGCCTCTTCTGTTCTTTCGTCAGAATAGATACACAATTTATGGCGTAAATAATCCAAGAGTTGAACAATGAAGCGCTCTTTATTCTCATCCGACAAACCTTCTAACTCTGGTATATCGTAAAGGCGCTCGCTCTCGTTTTCTCCTGTGATCTCGTCATGAAGGAACTCATAGTTGATTTTCAACAAAGCACAGTCTTCGAGGTTGGGCATGTTTACTTGCCAGTTACCGGCCAAATCATCATAGATGATAGTGCCCAAGTACTTTTCCATAACACCTTCAACCTTTTTTGCTCGACCTCCGGTCCAATTAGGAAAGCGAAAATAGTCGCTATGAGAAAGATTCAAATGTTTGAATACAAGTCGAGCTATTTTATCGCTACCAATAGGTTCATCGGAATCCTTCACAGCATTCCAAATGGCAGAACGGATTTTCCCTATACGGATAAAATCGTTGAAATGTCCTGCTTGAAGCGCTGCATCTTGACGAGCATCGACAAAGGTCATCAGTTTACGGTCGGCTGAATCAACACCGGCATCTTTCATTTCGGTGATATTCTCGTAAGAAAGCACAGTCGTGGCTGTACTACGACCTTCACTACCAATCTTTGAGAGTTTCGACCATTCTTTACTTGAGCCAGAATAAATAGCTTTCGCAGTAGGATCATACTTTAATGGACTAGGAACATAAATTCCCTCAATAGCATCACTGTACATATCTGCGCTGTCTGCTATTTGCCCATATACCGTGAAGTACACTTTTCTTGGAAAGCGGTCTAAGTACGCCTTCTTGTACTTACGATTTCCCTGTTTATCTAATGTATACCAGTCTTCTGGTATTTCATCCGAATTGGAATCAAGAAGAAAATCATCAATAGATTCATGGTCGTGAGGTACTATAATGTATCCGTTATTGATAGACTGCTCTTGTTCTTCCTCTTCTGGGTCTGTACGTTCATCAAAGTTACGAGGAGAGAGGCTGTTGCCTGTCACTTTTACTGAATACAGCTCATGACCGCTAAGACGGCTAAACATGATGGGATAGTATTGCACCTTATGGTTGTCATCCGACAATTCTTCACAATAGAGCTTTTCTTCTACTGTAATAAATCTGCTTTCAGGACTTCCTAATGTGGCATAAACATTACCTGTTTGTGGTATGAACTGGTGAATCTTATAAGGTAAGAGATTTGTACCTTGGCTTACATTAACTTCATTACACCAATTTAGAACACCGAGGATATGTTGATAGCACTCCTCAAGCGAAACATTCTTCTCAATATAATTAAATAGCTTTTCTGCAATATCTTCTATAGAGCATGGCGTTCCTCGGAAATACTTATTCTCTTTTTCGTCGAAACGTAAAGCTATATTCTGCTCAATCCAGTTTGCTGTAGGATAATTACGAATCATATCAGCATCCAAAGCGGAAGGAATGGGCGTAGTTATGGCTGTTATCAATTCTGATTGGGTACAATTGGGCTTTGACAAACCAACCTTCAGTGTCTCATCTACAACTTGACTTGCATCATAGCTACTGCCAAAGATACAAGAAGCTACATCAGCAACCTTTTGACGCTGCTCTTTATAGGTCAGCTTGTCATCTGCCACCATAGTAGCAGACGTACCGAAACAAAGCACATTTCCTTTGGCCTGGGCCTTAATACGACGAATCAAGAAAGACACGTCGCTACCTTGCATACCACGGTAAGTATGTAGTTCATCGAAAACAAGATAATGAAGATTTTCAAGAAAACAATCTCTGAGACGTTTTTCGTCACCGGCACGTGTCATTAAAAGCTCCAACATCATATAGTTAGTCAATATAATGTTGGGAGGAGTTTGCTGCATTCGCTCACGAGCTACAGAATCTTCTTGGCCCGTATATTTACCAAAAGTAAACGGACATTCTTTTCCTGTAGCTTCTTCATATTGCTGACGATAACGATCCAGCTCTTCCGATTGAGAGTTAATCAAAGCATTCATCGGATATACGATGATGGCTATCGTCTTATTGATACAATCTTCTTGGTGCTGCAAGACATAGTTGAAGATGGTGGCCATAAAAGTTCGTGACTTACCAGAGCCTGTACCTGAAGTAACGATAAACTCTTTATTCTGACAGCCCAATTCAATCGCCTCTTGCTGGTGTTTGTAGAATGACGTCTTGAAAAAGCGTTCCAAATCTTTGTGAATAGGAAGTCCTTTTTCAATCAATTGAGAGACACCAACTCCCTGAGCAAAATTGGGGTTGAATTGGATTAAAGCTTTCGGCCATAGTTTCTCATCTTGTATGGCTTCGCTGACTTCTTGCTTTATTCGCTCATCCTTTATGGAAACGAAGCTTCCAATGTAGTTTTTATAACTACTCTTTAGCTTGTCATATATGTCGATAATATTCATAATGCCTACATCTTCATAAATTGTTCAATAATATACTCGAAGAGCTCGGGGTTATTTCTCATGGGGTGCTGCAAACTGCGACCTCCATGAAATCCGTGCTCAAAGAGCTTTGTCTCACTCAACGCTTCACCATTGTACTCTTCTACAAGTTCGAGCTTAAATGTTTTATCCTTTGGCGCCACACCATGCCAGTAGGCACTATCGCCACGCTCTTGATTGGCAGCGGTAACAATGGTCTTGAAACGCACACATCGCTCGTCTGACATAAAGAGATAGACAATATCGCCTACGGCGAATCTCACTCTATCCTGTCGCCAAGATATGTAACCCAACTCTTGAAGAGCCTTCGTATGGTTACATCTTGCTTTATTTGCAAATACCAGCCAACTATAATTCATTTTCTAATGATTTTTGAGGGGTTGGTACTAACAGGTCTCTTATGTCAACGCCTAAGGCTATTGCCACTCTTTTCAGGGTGGCAAGGTCGGGCTGAGAGGAATTGGTGCACCATTTTGAAACAGTAGCAGGATCTTTATCCAACTCTGCCGCCAGCCATTTATTAGTTCTCTTTCGTTCTGCAAGAACAACCTTTATGCGATTCAAATCTTTCATTTTCATTCCTTGATTTATTGCGTCTGGCACAAATTTAATGAGAATATGTGGAAAACGTATGGAAAAATCCGTCTTTTTTACTCTATATATGTACATTTTCCGAATATCGAACAAGTCACATGCTATATAACATAAAAACGCCCCATTAGTTGCCTCTAAATGAGGACTAACAGGGCATTTACGACCGATATAAAAGTTTGAGTTCTGTCCATCGCCTTCGACTTATAGAAGCGATGACCTTTCCCTTGTATCGGCTAAAGTCAAGGTACTCCTTGTGGAAGTTCCTGCTACCAGATTTTATCTTCTTGATAAGCCGGCTTTCAGGAATGGACTTGTTGCCCAAAACTTTATACGGGCCAACATTGTAGCTGAGCGTTGCGAGCAACAAGGAATCCTTGCCATAGGAGCGGAATAGCGTACAGAGTTTGCGCAAATCGCTCCTCAGCAGAGAGTCGGCCTGCTTTTCTGTGAGCCGCCAAGTGAGTCGTTCACCAGGTAGCAATCGATGGCCATAGCCGATGTAGGGATAATGACGCTTCTGATGAAAGCCTTCATAGAACTTGATACATCGCACGGCTCGTTCAAAGGGAGGGAGGCTAAACAAGGACGAAGCCTCACGAGTGGGGCTTCGCTCTTGCGCCATAAGGGTGCTGCATAGGAATAGGCATCCTATCAGCAGAAAGAGTTTGGTTTTCATTATCTGTTTCTTTTGGTAGGCAGGTTTCTTAGATGGCCTTCTTCTTTTGGAAAATATCCTTGATCATGGCCTTCACGTCTTCACCTACTTGCACGAAGTTCTTGTAGAGAATACGCTCACGTTCGTCGGTGGACTTGAAGGTGTAGAATTTGGGCAGAGCCACATAGCTTTCTTCCTCCTTCTTGATGTCGGCCATATTGAAATCGGTCTTGCAGTAGAACTTCGAGGTTTGAAACTCGGCGCTCTCCTGAATGTTCATCGAGCCACCACGACCAGTTTTAGTAGCCACGAAATCACGAGCAGTCTGGCCGCATATCCAACCAGTCGGCATATCTGAGATTTTTGAGGCAGGTACCAAACTATCCATATTCTCGTTGAGATTGATGGAGGTCTTGTCTCGGTCGATGGTTACGCCCTTTTTGAGCTGAACCCCTCTGCTCTGCCTGATCTTCTTTGTCCAGCAGATGGACACGAAAACACAGGATCGTCACGCATACGCCGAGAAGAAATGAAAGCACCCCTATTATGATATATTCAGGTGCAGCACCTCCGCCGAGGATCGTTGCCGCCGTTTCATATCCGGAGGAAATCCCCGGCACCATTTGTCTGGAAATCCCGGACATGACAAAGGAAGCCCCGAAGATCACAGCAAGGCATGCCGCTATGCAGGAAATAGCAACAATCCGCCGCTGTTTTCGTTTTTTTTGTCGTTCTTTTTCCGTAATCCTTCGTCGGACTTCTGCGATCCGTTCCTCATGACTCCGCATTCGTTATTCCCTCCCGTTCCAATAATCCCCGCAGACGCTCTTTTCCCCGGTACATTATATTAGTGATCTGCTTCACGCTTTTTCCCATAACTTCAGCGACCTGCCGGTAACTCATACCCTCAAAATAGGTCAGATAAAGAGCTTCCCGGTAATCCGCCTTCAGCTCATCCATACAGATATGCAGGATCTGATCCCGTTCCTTTGTCCGAATGACCTCTTCCACCAACGTCTTTCCATCCGGCTCTTCCGTCAGGTCATCGAGGCTGAAGAAAAGCCGATGTCTGCTTTTATGGCGCAGAGCCATGTGCCGCGCTGCTTTATACAGGTAAGCCTTAAGACCGCCGTCCCGGATGCGTGGCTTTTTTGTGAACAGATAGGAAAAGACTTCGATCATCAGGTCCTCCGCTTCGTGGACATCATGCAGATAGCCATTGATGTATAGAGTCAGCGGGTTACCGTATTTTCTCATTAAAGCCTCAAGTCCTGCTTCATCGCCGCGCAGATACTGTCTGTAAAGTTCTTCATCAATGACCATGCTGTTCATTTCCTTCTGTCTGAAATACTATACACAGTATATGTGGGCATCGGCATAATTTCAAGTCCTATTTTACTTCAAACTTCGCCCCGTGCTCCAGCTCATTCCCGTCCATATGATAGATCGCGTCGATAATATAATTCCGGTACGTTGCGTTCCCGTCCTGCGGTGTCAGCCGTTCATGGGCGATCTCCCCCGCGAGTCCCATGGCGCAGACTGCCGCTGCTGCCGCCTCGAGCGGATGATCCTGATTTGCAGTCACAAATGCGGCTGTAAGAGCAGAAAGCTGGCAGCCGGTTCCCGTGATGGAGGACATCATCGGATGGCCATTGTAAATACAGTACGCTTTTTTTGCGTCCGCCACGATATCAATAGCGCCTGTGACCGCAATCACATCTGGTGCAGGTGAAGCGCAACTGGCTGGAAAGTCCCATTCTGT
>OGWR01002130.1_pt1 | contig 14716 bp, 9 predicted proteins | sample 1576061 | NCBI WGS metagenome assembly OGWR01 (sample SAMEA3541511, study PRJEB24748) | human gut metagenome | biome: human gut; feature: human-associated habitat; material: faeces | place: China | collected 2012 | reverse complement strand
ATTCCTATCAGAATCACTGCGCATCCTCGCGGAGCGTTTATCTCAGTCGGAGACCTAACTCCCACTGAGACAAATTTGCTGTTACTCACATTACGCTAATATTATTTTTCTTAAATTTTCCCAAAATCCAAGCAACCTACAGCAGCCCAATCGCCTCCCGCACATTTGCCACCCCTTCCAGCCGGATATCCGACCTTGGTTTCAATTTACTGACATTGACCATCGGAAGAATGCATCTTGTAAATCCCATCTTGACTGCCTCATGGACTCTCTGCTCTGCCATCGAGACGGCGCGCACCTCTCCGGAGAGTCCGACCTCGCCAAATACGATCGTTTTCTCGTCCAGCGGACGGTCTTTATAGCTGGAAATCAGCGCCATCACGATCGCAAGGTCAAGCGCCGGCTCGTTCATCTTCATGCCGCCTGCAATGTTGACATACGCATCGTACCCGGACAGGGCATAACGGCATCGTTTTTCCAACACTGCCATGAGCAGGTTCACACGGTTGTAATCGACGCCCGCTGCCGTCCGCCGCGGCAGTCCGAAATTCGTCTTTGACACCAGTGCCTGCACTTCCAGAAGAATCGGGCGGGTTCCCTCCATCGAGCAGGCAGTCACCGCACCGGATGCCTCCGCCGGGCGCCCTTCCAGCATAAATTCGGATGGATTCGGCACCTCCGCCAGTCCTTCCTCCCGCATCTCAAACACGCCGATCTCATTGGTCGAACCGAAACGGTTCTTCACTCCCCGCAGAATCCGGTAGGACGCATGGCGATCGCCCTCAAAATATAGCACTGTATCGACCATATGTTCCAGCATACGCGGTCCCGCCACAACGCCCTCTTTCGTCACATGACCGACGATAAAGACTGTCACACCCAGTCCTTTTGCGAGCTGCATCAGGACGCCGGTGCACTCTCTTACCTGGCTGACACTGCCCGGTGCGGAACCTGCCGCCTCGATAAACATGGTCTGGATCGAGTCGATCACGACTACATCCGGGCGTACCTCCCGGATCACCTCCGCGATCGTATCCAGGTTCGTCTCACTCAAGAACGAAAGTGGTCCGCGCACCGTCCCGATCCGGCTTGCCCGCAGTTTGATCTGTTTTAATGACTCCTCGCCGGAGACGTATAAAACCTTTTGTTCCTGTCCTGCCAGGTTCCGGCAGACCTGCAGAAGCAGGGTTGATTTTCCGATTCCCGGATCTCCGCCGACCAGCACCAGGGAGCCACGCACCACGCCGCTTCCAAGCACCCGGTCAAGTTCTGCAAATCCGGTTCTCGTCCGATCCGTATCGGAAAGCTCAATTTCATCTAAGCTGACCGGCTTTGCCTGCGCGCCAACCCGTTTCCCCGGTGCCGCCGTCAGCGAAGCCGCTGCCGCATACCGCCCTGCTGCCGTACCGGATGATGCCGGTGCGGACGGCGCTTCCACCATCGTATTCCACGCCTTGCACGCCGGGCACTGCCCCATCCATTTGGAAGATTCATAACCGCATTCCCTGCAGAAAAATCCCGTTGATTTTGCCTTTGCCATGCTGATTCCTTTCCAAACACTTCTTCTCATATTTCTTATTACACAAAAAGCCGCTGCATGGCGGAAACCGGCTTCCGGCGCACACGCCCGCCATTCCTGCCATGCAGCAGCTTTCATCTCACGCATTGTAACTTGTACGTAACGTTTTGTTTTTCTTTTCCTTATCTGGCTTCAATCCGGATTGCGGTTGCCTTGCCCGGGTTCAGCTCCACGCTCAGTACCAGTTTGCCGCTGACGTTGGTCTTCATGCCGCCGACCGATACACCGTCTACATATACCTCATACTCACGCTCATCCTCTAACTGAATGGTAATCTGAGCATCCTTCTCGCCCTCAACCGAAAACTGTACGGAAGTATCTCCCGCCTGGAAATGATTGACTGCCGTGCCCGGTACCGACTCATATACGAACATTCCGTTGCGCTCCAGCTTGGTAATCTCGCCGAATGTTTTTACCTTATAAAGATCGCCCTGAAATTCAAAATCCTGCAGCTTGGACTTTGCTGCTAACATATAATTGCCAAAACTGATGGTTCCGTCATCCTCGATGCGGATTAACTCGCTAACTACTGGCATAATGCTTTATCCTCCTAGTATCCTTTTAATCAATATCGCAACTGCTCCGCACTTACACAGTTACTCAGTAGTATCATTTTAACACACTTCGACCGGGTTTACCAGTCTTTTCGTTTCCTGCCCTTTATCCTGCCCTTTAGACCGTCTCAAATTTCAGCTGGTCGCCGTCTTTTTCAATCCGAACCTCTGTTTTTTTCCGGATCGTGCCTTCCAGAATCTTCTCGGAAAGCTGATCCTCGATCTGAGTCTGGATCGTCCGGCGCAACGGTCTTGCACCATATTTGGAATCATATCCCTTGTCTGCCAGGAAATCGATCGCATCATCTGTGATCGTGAGCGTCATCCCAAGCTGATCCTTCGTCCTTTTCTCGATGCCGCGCAGCAGAATGCCCGCGATCGTCTTGATATTCTCCTTCGTCAAAGGATGGAATACTAAAATCTCGTCGATCCGGTTTAAGAACTCCGGCTTAAACATCCGGCGCACTTCCTCCATCACGCGCTCTTTCATAAACGCATAATCCGCTTTCTCACCGCTCTCCGACGAGAATCCAAGCCGCTTCGGGGAAATAATATTTTCAGCGCCCGCATTGGAGGTCATAATCAGAATCGTGTTCTTGAAATCCACCTTCCGTCCCTGTGCGTCCGTAATGTGTCCGTCATCGAGGATCTGCAGCAGAATGTTAAATACATCCGGATGCGCTTTTTCAATCTCATCAAAGAGAATAACCGAATATGGATTGCGACGCACCTTCTCGCTGAGCTGTCCGCCCTCCTCGTAGCCAACATATCCTGGCGGCGAACCGATCATCTTGGAAACGCTGTGTTTCTCCATGTACTCCGACATATCAACGCGGATCATCGCATTTTCCGTGCCAAACATCGCCTCCGAGAGTGCCTTGGAAAGCTCTGTTTTTCCGACACCCGTCGGCCCCAGGAACAGAAACGAACCGATCGGCCGCTTCGGATCCTTGAGTCCCACACGACCACGGCGGATCGCACGCGCCACGGCGGATACAGCTTCCTCCTGTCCGACCACACGCTCATGCAGAATGGACTCCAGTTTCAACAGCCGCTCTGACTCTTCTTCTGCCAGCTTGCGAACCGGGATCTTCGTCCAGTCAGAAACAATGTCCGCAATCTCATTTTCACCGACCACTAACTTGCGTGAATTTTTCTCTTTTTCCCATTTTTCACGAATCTTTTCAATCTTTTCCTGCTTTTTCTGCTGCTTCTTCTTGATCTCACCGGCTTTCTCGTAGGCTTCAGCCTTGATCGCCTCTTCCTTCTGGTCTTCGAGTTTTTTGATCTCCGCTTCGAGCTTTTTGATCTCCTCCGGCTCCGTATATACAGTCAGACGCAGCTTCGAGGATGCTTCATCGATCAGATCGATCGCTTTGTCCGGCAGGAAACGGTCATTAATATAGCGGGCAGACAGGCGCACCGCTGCCACCAGCGCCTCATCCTGGATCGTTACCTTGTGGTGCTCCTCATAGCGGCTGCGAAGCCCCTTCAAAATCTCGATGGATTCCGCCTCCGTCGGCTCATCTACCATAACCGGCTGAAACCGGCGTTCCAAGGCCGCATCTTTTTCGATGTATTTGCGGTATTCTTCCAGCGTCGTCGCACCAATGAGCTGAATCTCGCCCCTCGCCAGCGACGGTTTCAGGATATTGGAGGCATCGATCGCGCCCTCCGCGCCGCCTGCACCGATGATCGTGTGAATCTCATCAATAAACAAGAGCACATTTCCACTCTCCCGCACCTCGGCAAGTACCTTCTTAATCCGCTCTTCGAACTCACCGCGATACTTGGATCCTGCGACCATGCCGGACAAATCGAGGCTGACAACCCGCTTTTTCGCGATCGTCTCCGGTACATTGCCGGAAACAATGAACTGTGCCAGACCTTCCACAACCGCCGTCTTTCCGACGCCTGGTTCCCCGATCAGGCACGGATTATTCTTCGTCCGGCGGCTTAAAATCTGAATAACACGTTTCATTTCCCGTTCCCTGCCGATGACTGGATCGAGCTTTCCGTCCCGCGCCATCTGGGTCAGATCCCGGCTGAAATTGTCCAGATTCGGTGTATTGCCTTTCTCCGGGCGCACCCGTCCTGCTGCCGCATCTTCCGCTGCCTCGGACGGCGCATCATCGCCCATAGCCCCCATCAGATCCACATATAATTTCTGAATATTAACATTCATTGTATTGAGTAAACGGCACGCAGTTGATTTTCCATCCTTGATGATAGCAATCAGGATGTGCTCCGTTCCAATCAGAGGCGCTTTGAAAAAAACCGCCTCATCATAACTCGCCTGCAGTACGGCACGCGCCCCCGGCGTATACTCAATCTGTCCCTCTACCTGAGTCGCCACTGCCGGGCTTATCAGACGCTCCATCAGTTCCATGACACGCTCTTCTGTCACATCATGTTCTGCCAGAACCGCTGCCGCCACGCCAGTTTCCTCTTTTATCAGTCCTAAAAGCAGATGCTCCGTCCCCACATAGCCGTGTTCCAGCTCCTGCGCTGTCTCGACTGCCAGACGGATCGCTTCTCTGGCTTTCTGAGTAAAACGATCGATCATTTTACTGTTCCTCCTGTTTCTTTTTACTTTACACCAGCTTCGGCAGTTCCTCACGCAGATACCGCGCCCGCTCTGCCTCCAATTCCTCACGTCCCAGCGGCTTGCTCGAACGTTTCTGTAAGTTTGCCGGCTGGATGCCGATCATCAGGCGGTAAATACTCACAAATTCTGCCGGTTTTAACAGCCCGTCCGCGATGCCCGCCCAGACATGAGATAGAAATGTCATCGCTTCCTTGAGCGTCATCCGGCGCGCATATTTCAGAACGCCGTAGGACTTGTACGCCTCATCCTCCCGCTCCAGGCGGTGCCTCGACAGAGAAACCTCGCGGAACTGATTTTCCTGCGCCGAGAGCTGCCCCGCCACGTTGGCTACCAGCTCCAGAATCTCTTGTTCGGTGATGCCGAGTGTCTTCTGATTGACTACCTCGTACAAATCGCCGTAGTTTTCATTGCCTCTGCCATAAACGCCGCGCACGGTCGTGCCGAAACGTCCCATATCGCCCAGAAGTTCCTGAAATTTCTTATTCATTGTCAGAGACGGCAGATGCACGACCACGGACGCCTTCATTGCTGTTCCGACATTCGTCGGATAGGACGTCAGATATCCATATTTCTCATTAAATGCATACGGAATCTTCTCGTTGATATAATCATCCAGCGCATCCGCTTTTGCATAACATTCTTGCAGATCGAGTCCCGATGCCAGCACCTGTAACCGGATATGATCGTCCGCATTTAATACCATGCTGACCCGCTCATCCTCCGAACAGAGGATCCCGCCCGGCGTCGTCTTCTCCGCCAGCGTGCGGTTTAAAAGCCGCCGTTCCCGCAATGCGGTGCGGTCAAGCTTCTCCATCAATTCCAGATCTTCATATTCATAAAACTGACCGTCCCGGTCACCCAGATCGCGGAAATTCTGTTTTAAACGGGCAATCATCGTCCGCGCCTCATCCGGCTCCAGACGACTCGGAAATTTATATTCTTCCCAGTTCCGAGACAGACGCACCCGGCTGGAAACGATATTGGACGCATCATTCGCCACTTCCTCAAACCATTTCGTCATGTCTCATCTCTCCTTCCAGACTGTGTATCTTATCCCGGCAGGCAGCAGCCGTCTCATAGTCTTCTTCCTGCAACGCCGCTTCCAGCCTGCGTTTCAGCTGCTTAATCTGCTCTTCCGGGCTGAATTCCAGTTCTCCTTTCTTCGTCACCTCTGCAGCCGCCTGACTGCGCGGCTGGATCTTCGGATGTTTGCCGGTATGGCTCGAATTTTCCTGCAATTTCTTAATTTTCTCTCCAAGCAACGGATCAAACACATGATAACAGTCCGCGCATCCGAAACGGCTGTTCTTGATAAATTCTTCATACGTTGTGCCGCAGGTCGGGCATACCACATCCTCTTTCGGTGCCTGGCTGGCAGACGCATCCGTCAGTCCCAAAAGGCTCGAAAGCAGTTTTCCAAGCGGAAATTCTCCCTCAATCAGTGCCGAGTACGGTCCCAGATCCATCTCTTTCGCGCACTGGGCGCAGAGATTATGCTCTGTCTTGACGCCGTTAAACACTTCTGTATATTTAATATTCGCTTCGCGAATCCCACATTTCTCACACAGCATAATTTATCCTCCCAACATACACATCCCGCAACGGTTCCAATACACAAAAATCATCGCCCGCAGACGGAACCTGCTATTCCGCTGTAAATGCGTCATAAATGGAATCCACCAGATTGTGAACCTCCTCGCGGCTCACATTTTTACAGACACCTCTTGCCAGAATCACACTGAGATCCCGGCGCATCTCCGAGATCGTCCGCATCTTATCCGTGTCAAGTGCAATCACTGCCCCGCGGCGGCGGTCCACACGCAGAAAGCCTTCCTGTTTCAGTACAGAATATGCCTTGTTGACCGTGTGCATGTTAATTCCGATGTTATCCGCTAACTGGCGCACGGATGGCAGCGTATCGCCCTCCCGGATCTGGTCGGTCGCAATCCCGATGATGATCTGGTTTATGAGCTGAATATAAAGCGCTTCCTCACTGTTAAAATCAATCTCTACAATCATACTCCACCATCTTTCATTCTGACGGCAGACCCCGTTTCTAAATACAGTCAGCCGCCTGTTTTATCATTTGTTATATAGATTGTATAACAAACAGGTGTTTTCGTCAACTGTAAAACTGTGTTAATTGTGTGAACTTGTTACTGTTCACGGATAGGCACTTTTGGAACTGAAAGTGCCGTAAGAAAACGTGGTGGCAGCAGGAATTTGCCGTATTTAAATGCGAAGCCACGGCAAATTCCGTTACTGGGCACGTATGCGTGAACAGTAACGTGAACTTGTTACAAAAAAATCGATATAAAAGAAAAGACAGATACCCGCCAGAAATCTCCTGGACAGATATCCATCTTTTCCTCTTTTATTTACTGCGGATCGTCGATATACTCAAATCCATCCTCATCACGCCGATCCCGCTCTAACCGGGCTTTTGCCTCGCGGGCGCGTCTGGATCGCTCTGATTCCGACTCATATCTCGTTGGGCGATCACCGTATTCCTCCCGTTCCAGCGTGTAGTAAAGCTCCGAGCGGGATGCCGGGCGCACATAAATCGCCGGGCGCGCATTCCGGCGTTCTCCCGATGCTGCAGACTCTTTCGCCGCACGATGCGCCGATGCAGGCGTGTAATCGCGCTGCAGGCGGCTTTCTTTTGCTGAAACGGCACGTTCCCGTTCTGTGCGTCGGCTTTCTGCCACTGCCTGGCGTTCCCGCTCTGCGCGGCTTCCGTCTGCCGAAGTTCTGCGCGGACGCTCTGAACGGCTTTCCTCTGCCGCATCTCTGCGGGTGCGCTGCAGACGTTCTTCTTCTGATGCCTCTCTGCGGACACAAGCCGGACTGCTTTCTTCTGGCATTTCTCTACGGACGCGTTCGGAACGATTTTCGCTTCCTGCTTCCCGGCGGCGTCTTTCCTCCGGCATCCGTTTTGCGCGGTCTGCCGATGCCGCTGCCTCCATACTCCGCTCCCGGCGAACCGGCTGGGAAGCGTGCTCCTCATCCCTTGTCCGGCGGGCCGGCGGCGTCTCGCGCTCCTCTTCCCGCTCCCGGCGGACCGGTCTTGTCTCCAGCGACTCTTGGGTTCGGCGCGCACTCCGACGCCCTTCCTCCATCCGCTCTGCGGACGGGCGACGTCTGTCATCCGCTGCCATGCGCTCCTTCTCACTCCGCGCTGCCGGTCTTGCCGGCGTCATTTCCCCATCTTCTCTCTTGTCGCGCCCAGTGCCTCGTTTCACCCGTGCGTCTGCCGCCGGTCGTGCATTCGGCGATGACGGACGGCGCTTGGACCTCTGTCTGCCTCCGGCTGCCTGCGCTTCCTCTCTCCACTCTTTCCGCTTGAGCAGAAGATTGATCACGATAAAGAACAAGATTACACACGCTACGCCCAGAACCGCAAGCATGACAAAGCGAATATTATAATCCCTGCAAAGTGCGTTGTATTTATCTACAATCTCTTCCACTTGTGCATCATCGTATTTAGTTGCCAGCGACGGGTCTTCAAAATACCGTTGGAAGGTCTTTTCTGCAATATCATACCGGTACAGCGACTTCTCGCCGCTCTCATTCATACCATATACGACACAATACTTCTGCTGCTCATCGCTCTTCCACACCCAGCCCTGCACTTTATACGTGCCGTTTAACTGAATGGTCGTCTCCATAAATCCATCCGGAATCTGAACCGACTCATCCGGTGGAAGCACCAGAATCGACTTTGCTGTCACATCGATCGTCACATACGGCGATAACACACCGGATTCCGGTATATAAATATAAAACGCACCATTTCCATCGGCACCCTGCAAATACAGAAGCGTCAGGTCATTGCCATTTCCACACTGGACCTCTGAACCGCCATAAGTACAGGTAGACTGCGTATATCCTTCCGGAAGCAGGGAGGCATCAAATTCCGTCGCCACCGTATAGGAAACGCCGTCTATTTCCACATCCAGCCCGTTTGTCACAACCGGCGTTGTCCCAACTGCCTCTGTTTCAGCCCCTGTCTCCGCCTCTGACGGCACATCGACCGTATCCAGCTTATTGACTGTGATCGTGTAGCTCTTAGTTGTCTGTCCATCCTCCGCCGTCACCTTGCAGACAACAGTATTGGCACCTACCTTTAAGCCGGAATCACCGCTGACAAGGACTTTCGCCTTGCTGTCCTTCGCACTCGCGCTGACCGCCAGCTTATCGACGCTGGCTCCTACCTGTGCCGTATAGGAAGTCACATTTGGCGAAAATGCAGGGGAAAGTGTTCCTGGAGAAATCTTCAAGGACGAAAGCGCCGCTTCCGCCGAGGAGGTTGCCGGTGCTTTTACTTTGACGCTCGCCGTCCCCGTTTTAGAAACTGTGACTGCCTGTGCATCTGAGTCATAGACTTCATAACTTCCCACAGAGATCGACGTATTTCCCGCCTGCACTGCCTTGAATTTCAGCGTATAGGAAAATGCCTTCGTTGAGCTGGAATCCATCGTTCCAACCAGGCGGACGGAACCTGCACCGCCGCTTGCGTTATTTCCGCTCACAAACTCAATGACCGACGGATCATAGGAAAGTACCACGTCGGATGCCCCTAGATTTCCATCCTGAGAGGAGATCTTCACATTGACGCTGAACTCCTGCCCCACCGTCGCACTCGGATCGGAAAATGAAATTTTTGCGCTGGATGCATAGGCGCTGATCCCGCCAACCGGCGCCGCCACCGTCAGCATACCTGCCGCAAGTATACCTAATATGATATTTTTAAACTTTTTCATTCAACTGCCCTGTCCTATATTCTTTATTGGTAACGGTCCCATATCTGCACCGTTCCCTTTCTTTACAAATTTTCACGTACCCGCTGCCATCTCTCAAGACCAGCCGCAGGTACGTGAAATATCCCTACAGTCCCAGAATCTTCTTCTGCATCAGAAGAACATCCAAAATATCTACTTTTCCATTTCCATTGAGGTCGGCGCGCGCGATTTCTTCCGCTCTTAACTTTCCAAGTCCCAGTATCGACCGCTGTGCCAGCAGGATATCCATGATGTTCAGCTTACCGTCGCCGTTGACATCCCCGCGCACCGACGATGCCGCATGCGTTCCCGATGTGGACTGGGATGGTGCCGCCACGCTGGTCGGCGACTGGCTCCCCTGCGGACTGCCGGCGCTCCCGACAGACTCCCCATTTGGCGCAATCAGGGTTCCGGAACTGCCGCTCCCAAATCCATTCACATTCGATCCCGGTGCGGACTGCCCGGAAGGAGAGCTCCCTGAACTGCTTCCCGAAGAGGTCGGACCGACAATCTGCACATCCGAACCGCCGGAGGAAGAATTTCCTGAACTGCTTCCTGAAGACATGCCCGGTCCCGTCGCCGGACCGCTAGAGCTGCTTCCAGAGGAAACGCCGCTTCCAATCGAGCTTGAGTAGGTCGGACCGCCCGACTGGCGCACTACGTGAAGGACGTAATTTCGCAGATTTCCATTTGCCGCTTTGACCGTCACGGTGATCTCATTGACACCGCTCTGCAGATCGACCGTTCCCGTTCCGGCAATCGTTGCCTTGGAATCAATCGCGCTCGCTGCTACCGTCACGCTTGCCACCGATGGATCCACGATCAGATCGTAGGACTCTGTATCTCGGTTAAAGGTCGGTGTAAGTGCAAATCCATCGACACCCAGCGCCGACAGCTTGTTGTTCGGGCTGCCGTCCAGCGTCGGTTTGACGCAGGCGCCCGCCGGCATGTTTTTATACACCGGAATCGAGAACTCAAGTGTTGTATTTGCCAATGCCGTGATCTTCGAAAGTGTCAGTCCTTCGGCAGCTGCCGCCTGCACGTTCGTCATGTACTGGTGTTTATAAAGGTTGCTGCCCTGCACATTAAATTTCTTTAAGTACAGCGTATCCTGCCCTTTTTTCACATAATTCTCGCCATAATAAACCGAACCGCCGCGGATCGATTTCTCGATGCTGTTCCACGGGCGCAGATAGCTTCCCGACTGGGATGCCCACCAGAGTCCGCGTTCTACCGCACTCATCGAGCCGGACTGATATGCCTCTATATTAAAGAAGTTATAATATCCCTGATAGCCGGACACCGTTCCGGAAATACTGCGTCCGGTTCCCTGGCTGCCCTGTTCCTGCAGAATCATCGACGCCAGAATATATGGATTGACTCCCGATTCGGATGCCGCATTCATGATGATATCTACATAGGAAGTGCCGATTGCAGACTGCTGCGCCACTCCCGTGGAAGTTCCCGAACTGCTGGAAGTGCCACTTCCCGGCGCACTTGTTCTTCCGCTGCTGGTTGAACCAGAAGTTGTTCCGGTTGTGCTGCTTCCCGGTGCGCTTGTACTGCCACTGGTGGTTCCAGCCGTGCTGCTGGTTGTCCCCGATGACTTATTCGATGTGCCGCTGCTGACCGGCGCCGTCTCCCCGTCTGCATTGTTGGAAGAAAATCCATCTCCCGCCATGCCCGGTCCATTGGTCGCTGCCACCCGCTCCGTCTTATGATCGCTGATCGAAGCAATCGGAGACGACAGACCGGCGCTGCTTCCGCTCGAACCTGACGAACTTCCCGGTCCCGTCGCTGAACCGGAAGAAGAGCTTCCTGAACTACTTCCCGTACCGGCCGATACCGACGAGCCGCCCGACACCGTGCCGGAAAGGAAGGTTCCGCTCACCATGTTCTGCAGCCCCGTCTTCGTGTGAAGCGAACTGTCATACGACTGTTTCATGAACTGGTAAATATATTTATCATTTAAGAAATTCCGCGGATCCATATAATAGGCGATAATATCCGAAGACGCCTGTACCCAGGAGCTTCCGTCAAAACCCGGCCAGGTTCCGGTTCCCCAGTCATACGCACCTGTCTCGGTCGATTTCCAGGACGAAATGCTGCTGCTCGCAACCAGGTTCCGCCCGATCACGCTTTCATTTTTCAACGCTGTGTTCCAATCCAGATTCGTCTGGAACGCCGTGAACGTCCAATTCGGATATTGTGCATGCAATTCCCGGAGCCCCTGTTTATAGCTCTCCGGAAATCCCTGCTTTGTCAGATAGCTTTCAAAATCCGAATCCGATTTGATCGCCGTCGGAAACTTTATGTATTTGCTCGAAACATACCCCGTCTGCTCACCGCCGCTTCCGCTATATCGTATCTGATACCATACGACGCCATCCGTTCCCGTCTGCTCACCAAGTACTGTAACCGGTGCGCCCTTGGACAGCTTCGCTAGTGCCTGATACGAAGTGCCCGGACCACTCCGGACATTCAGGTTTGTCGCATTGACCGACGCGGTTCTCTCTTCCGCATAGCTGACGATCCCCAGCAAAGACTCTGCTGCAGTACCTGCCAGCCCTGGGTTGACCGCCATCACAGCGCCCAGCAGAAACGCCGCCGCCCGTTTCCCCAATAACTTCCATTTTTTCATCCGTCTATCTCCTCATTCTGCTGCGTTTTCTGCAATTCATCCCCCGCAGCGGAATTCTTATTCTGTCTGCCGCCGCATTTCCAGACAGCCGCTCGACTGTTTTCCATCTTTTTCACGTTTTTACAATCGTATCTATTATAATGAAAAAAGACCATATGTGTCAACCTTACCGAAAAAACTTCGCAAAATTTGGGGTCTTTGCGCGAAATTGTAAGATTTCCTTAATTTTTAGAAGCAGTATAGGTTGGCTTTGAAATGTTTTCCGGATATATGATTTTTGAATGCATGACCGCATGAAAAAGAATGTGCCTTGGCACATTCTCGCGCCGAGCGCGGTCGCTTGCGACATGTTTCTGCTTCGCGCGAGTGCGCATCCTCGCGGAGCGTTTTTTTGTTTCATAGGACATAATTTCCTATGAAATAAAAAAGGGAGTGCCAACCCGGTACACTCTACCGATTCTGGCACTCCTTTTGGCTCAAAATCCTTAAATTCTTTTTAGCTTAGATCTGGTAAGACTCGCTTTTTCTTCCAGCCCAGGTATTGATTCCGTTTCCATCCATCTCCTCAGTGGACACCGGTGCTTTCTTTACTTCCGGTGCAGCCGCTTTCAGGATTTCGCGTTTCTCAACCGGCGGTTTCTTTGCCGGACGGGACTCGAAGAACTCTTTTGCTACCTGTGGGAACAGTGCATAAGTCAGGACATCCTCATCCTGCTGCTTCCACTGCTTCATCTCCGCCTCAATCTTCTCAAGCTGCGGCTCGATCAGATCTGCCGGACGACAGGTGATCGGTTTTGCATCGCCGATTGCTTTCTTCTGAACTTCTTTGTCGAACGGCTTTACAGTCTGTCCGAACTCGCCCATCAGAAGTTTCTTGGATTCCTTTGTGAACATCTTGTAGCGCTCGCCCATCAGGACATTTAATACAGCCTGCGTACCAACGATCTGGGAAGACGGAGTAACTAACGGCGGCTCACCGAAGTCTTTGCGGACTCTCGGGATCTCTTTCAGAACATCGTAGTATTTATCCTCTGCGCGCGCTTCTTTCAGCTGGGAAACCAGGTTGGAAAGCATACCGCCCGGAACCTGATAACGCAGGGTATTGATATCAACGCCCAGAACCTTGGTATTCATCAGACCACTCTTTAACGCTTCCTCACGCATCGGGCGGAAGTAATCTGCGATCTCCGCCAGTTTTTCCTGATCCAGTCCGGTATCATACGGAGTACCTTTGAAGGTCTCAACCATAACCTCGGTCGCCGGCTGGCTCGTTCCCATCGAGAATGGGGACATCGCGGTATCGATCATGTCAGCGCCCGCTTCCACTGCCTTTAAGTAAGTCATGGCTGCAACGCCGGAGGTGTAATGCGTATGGATATCAATCGGAAGATCAACTGCCTCTTTCAGTGCTTTTACAAGGATCTCTGCATTATACGGAGTCAGAAGACCTGCCATATCCTTGATACACAGGGAATCAGCGCCCATATCCTCGATTCTCTTTGCAATGTCTTTCCAATAATCCAGTGTATATGCATCACCCAGTGTATAGCTCAGCGCTATCTGTGCGTGTGCTTTTTCTTTGTTGGCTGCCTTTACCGCTGTCTCCAGGTTGCGGATATCATTTAAACAATCAAAAATACGGATAATATCAATACCATTGGCAACTGATTTCTGTACGAAATATTCTACCACATCATCTGCATAGTGGTTATAACCCAGAATATTCTGTCCACGGAACAGCATCTGAAGTTTTGTCTTCTTAAAACCATCTCTCAGCTTTCTAAGGCGCTCCCACGGATCCTCCTTCAGGAAACGAAGGCTGGCATCGAATGTCGCTCCGCCCCAGCATTCTACTGCATGGTATCCAACCTCATCCATCTTTCCGATGATCGGAAGCATCTGCTCCGTTGTCATTCTGGTTGCAATCAGAGACTGGTGCGCGTCACGAAGGACAGTTTCCACGATCTTAACCGGCTTTTTCTTTTCATTTGCCATTCTAAAGATACCTCCCAATACACTTTTATTATGAGTCAACTATCTGCGACCTGGCTGATTAAATAATTCACAGCCATATTTTTATCTATTATACCACAAGTTTTCCGATTTCTGGATAGTTTTTTTAATATAATTTCATAAGTAAATTCTATATCGTGGAAATGTGGGTTGTGATTTTTGCTGATGTCAGGGAGCTTTCCTCTGCGCCGCGTGGGGGCGGCTGGAGAAAAAAAATTTCTTGGTCACGTCTTTCTAGTCCGCAGTGCGGCAGCTCGAAAAAACTTCGTTTTTCCTCGCTGTCGGGCATTCGCCCTATGAAAAAAAGAAGCCACACACAGCTGCTTTTGTGTAAACACAACGCTTCTATGGATCACTTCTTTCTAGTCCGCAGTGCGGCAGCTCGAAAAAACTTCGTTTTTCCTCGCTGTCGGGCATTCGCCCTATGAAAAAAAGAAGCCACACACAGCTGCTTTTGTGTAAACACAACGCTTCTATGGATCACTTCTTTCTAGTCCGCAGTGCGGCAGCTCGAAAAAACTTCGTTTTTCCTCGCTGTCG
>OGWR01002112.1_pt1 | contig 14819 bp, 11 predicted proteins | sample 1576061 | NCBI WGS metagenome assembly OGWR01 (sample SAMEA3541511, study PRJEB24748) | human gut metagenome | biome: human gut; feature: human-associated habitat; material: faeces | place: China | collected 2012 | reverse complement strand
CTCACCGCTGACCACCCCTCCCCAAGCCCCAGGCTAGACACAAGCCCCTCCTGCTGCTTCTCCCTCTCCCCCCTCCCCCTCGGGTTTCCTCCTCCCCCCCAGCTCCTTTTTCCTACGGTACCCGCCCGGTTCGCTCCTTAATCGGCTTATTCGCTTCCTCTCCACCTTTTGCATCACGTAAGCAGAGGCCCGGAAAACCTCTGAGCAAGGCGGAGAGATGTCCTTATAGAGATGCATGGCTCTCATGCCGTTTCCATGAAGAAAGGACGGGAAAAGGGGAGGGACGTTCTCGGTAACTCCTCCCCTGCTACGTAAAGCCTGAGCCGTATAAAAAAGAGGGGGAAGGAAAAGCTCCTTCCTCCTCTTTGGGGGGGACGTCCAACGGCTAATGCCGTTTCTTTTTTATGGTGTGCCGCTTGGGCATCATCTTGGGCGGGGCGAGAACTTTCACTTCCCCTTCAAGGGAAAGGGCCTTTTCAGTCAGACCAAAGGGAGCCCAGTTGGCCGGGACAAGGCTCAGTCGTTCAAAATTCCGCCCTGTTGCATAGATTACCGGGATATCCCCGGAAGCAGAGCCCGCCAGAAGCAGTGTTGCATTGCTCTCAGAGGGAATGGCGGGATCGGTTGCCGGAAGTTCGGTCGGTTGGTTGTCGGCGGTTTGCTGCACTGCCTGCTCGCTTGGAACCATCGGTTGTGTAGCGTTCCCGGTTATGGGTTGCGTCGCATTCCCGGTGAGGTGTGGCGTAGGTACGTCAGCGGCTGTCGGCTGTACGGGGCTGTCGCTTATGTCCGAAGGGTGCGCCCCCGGGGCGTAGATCCCTGTATTGTCGGCAAACAGGGGCTCTTCCTGCAATCTGTCGTTGGTACGCAAAAAGTTCAGGAAATCGCTTCCGGTCAGGCCCACGAGTGCGATCATCGGGGAACCGTCCCCCGCCGTCAGCAGGCTGACTGGCACAGTGCCGCCGTGGATGCCGATGTAGGTTGTCTTGGCTCCAGCGGGCATTTCGCCCCATACGGCCTCTTCCTTCTTATCTCCGACCTTGTCGGCGACAGGCGTCGGAGCGGCCCACACGGGACCGTTCGCCAGCGCGAACGCGGCGAGGAGAAGCAGAGCGAACCGCTTGGGAGTATGGAAGATTCCGTTCATGTCGAACACATATGACCGTATCAGCCGGAGGTCAAGCGCTTCCTGCAAAGCACTACAGGAATGCGCCTGCCCCCCATCGCGCAACATGGCGGCGAGAGGGAATAATTTCTCCTCCCGCCTGTAAAAACACTATTTTTTCATTGCGCTTCTGACTTCGGCAACGCGGGCGGGAATGTCGGGAGCGCTGACGAATTCGGAAACGATGGCGCAACAGCGGGCGCCGTGCGCGATGACGTCCGCAATGTTGTGGCGCTTGATGCCTCCGATGGCGACGAAAGGCAGGGTGATGTTGGCAACCACCCAATCAAGATAATCGAGGGTTACAGCGGCGCAAACGTCCTTTTTGGTCTGCGTCGGGTAAATGGGGCCGACCCCGATATAGTCCGCACCGGAGGCCACGGCCGCGCGGGCCTGATCAGGGGTATGGGTGGACAGGCCGATGATCATGTCCGGGCCAACGAGACGGCGCACGGCCTCGACGGGGAGATCCTCTTGGCCGACGTGCACGCCGTCGGCTTCGCAGAGGACAGCGATGTCGACATGGTCATTCACGATGAAGCAGGCACCAGCCTCGCGGGTCAGGCGGCGCAGCTCCAGGCACTCTTTGAGCATCTGTCCGGCCTTTTTTTCTTTTTCGCGGTACTGGAGGATCTTGATGCCGCTGTCGAGCAGGGCTTTGGCGACTTCAACCGCCGGACGCCCGAGAGACAGTTCGTCGTCGGTAAGAGCGTAGAGGTCGGTTTCGGGAGAGGTCCCGGGCAACAGTCTGGGCATGGCGCACCTCGTCAGTCGGCTTCTACGCCGACGAAGGAAAAAGTGTTGACGTTGAACAGGCCGCGGGCGGTCAGCTTGAGTTCCGGAATGACGGGAAGAGCCATGAAACTGAGGGTCATGAACGGTTCGACGTCTTCGGGGATACCGAGTTCCGCACGCGCGGCAACGAGCATATCGTGAAGGACGGCATTGACTTCCTGCGGATCGGCGGAGGTCATGAGGCCCGCGATGGGGAGGGGCAGACGCCGGATGGCCCCTCCGTGCACGGAGACGATGCCGCCGCCCATGTCCGCCAACTCACGGACGGCAAGCAACATATCAGGGTCGTTGTCGCCCGCTACAACAATGTTGTGGGAGTCATGGGAAATGGTCGTCGCTATGGCCCCTCCCGTGAGCCCATAGCCTTCCAGAATCCCGATGCCGAGTTTCCCCGTCCTCTTGTGCCGCTCAATGACCGCGATCTTGGTCAGGCCGGGATTCAGCGCGGACTGGAAGCATCCCGCGTCATCGGTCTTCACCTCGCGGACGAGGCTCTTCGTAACGAGGGAGGCGGGCTCAATGCCGATGACACGGGCTTCTCCGGTACGGACAGGCAAGGACAGGGCATCCTCGGCCAGCGGCTTGAGGTGGATGGAGTGGGAAGGCGCTCCCGCGGCCGCGTCATCCAGAGGGATGAGGACGCGTCCGTCTTCGGCGATCAGGCGTCCCGCCGTGAATACCTTGCGCACGCGGAATGCCTTGAGGTCGTCCACAAGGATGAAATCGGCATCCCTGCCGGGGGCGATGGCTCCCTTGTTGCGCAGCCCGAAGCACTCCGCGGCGTTGAGCGTGCACATGGTGATGGCCTGTACCGGATCCATCCCCATGCCTACCGCGAGGCGCAGATGGTTGTCCATGTGGCCGTCGGAAACGATATCCTCAATATGGCGGTCATCGCAGCAGAACGCGCAGCGCCGCGCGTTGCCGGGCGTAACGCCGGGCAGGAGTGTTCGGAGGTTCTTGGCGGCGGAGCCTTCGCGTATAAGGATGTAGCTGCCCCGGCGAAGGTTCTCGCGCATCTCCTCAAGCGTGGTGCACTCGTGGGTATTCGTAATGCTGGTGACGAGATAGGCGTCGAGATCCCGGCCAAGCAATCCGGGGGCGTGTCCGTCCACAATTTTGCCGTGGGACGTACCGAGCTGGATTTTTGCCAGTACGTCGTAGTCGCCGGAGACGACGCCGGGGAAGTTCATCATTTCGCCGATACCGGTCACTTTGGGGTCGTCGATGAGCTCTTCCAGTTCTTCAGCGGAAAGGACCGCGCCGGAATCCTCGAACGGCGTCGCCGGAACACAGGAGGGGAGGGCGATAAAAATATTGAGCGGCAGGTGTCGCCCGTTTTCCAGCATGTACCGGATGCCTTCCAGTCCGTGGACGTTGGCGATTTCGTGCGGATCGGCCACGACGCTGGTAGTGCCGTGCGGGAGTACCAGCCCGGCGAAACGCGCGGGGCTCACCATGCTGGATTCGATATGGATGTGGGCGTCGATGAGGCCGGGCAGCAGGTAGGCTCCTCGCGCGTCAACGACTTTCACCGCCTCGGTATGCGAGAAGCCGAGGATTTTGCCTCCGCCCACGCTGACGTCCGTTTCCCGGATTTCGCCGGTCAGCACGTCCACCAGCTTCGCGTTGGTAATGAGAAGGTCGGCGGGGCTGCGCCCGCCCGCCGCCATATCCACAAGGTTTTTCAGATCGTCGATGTCGTACATGCAGGTCTCCGGCGTAGGAAACAGGGGCAAGGCGGAAGGGCGAAGAAGCGAGAGCGCTTTTCCGTGTTTCCCCCAAACGTCTTGCCCACTCCAAAGTGTGTTTTTTGAGGATGGGTCGCGTGTGAAAGGGTGACATACTTTCGGAAAAAAACGGAAAAAAGTCAAAAGGGTTGGGAGGAGAAGGGTGGGACGGCAGGGTATTTCCACTTTCAAATAGCGTGTTCCAAAGGCAACCTGCCTCAGAAAGAATCGTGAACGGGGACTCGATAGGCACAAAAAATTTTGGAAAGGGTGTGGCGGACTCTACGCGGGTAGATTTGGGGAAGGGGAAGCTTTCTGAAGAAAGCTTCCCCTTCCCCAATATTTCCAATCCGTTCAAAGTGAACCCATCCTAGAGAAAAGGGAGGACGCCTTTTCCAGAAAAGCTCCTCCCTTTTTATCAATTTTTTACTGCTCAAGGAGCGCCTTAGCGAAGTCATCCCCGTTGAAGGGGCGGAGGTCTTCCATTTTTTCGCCAAGGCCGACGTAGGTGATCGGGATACCGTACTGCATGGAAACGGCCACGGCGACGCCGCCCTTGGCGGTGCCGTCAAGCTTGGTCAGGATAAGTTCGTCAATCCCTGCTGCTTCCTTGAATATTTTTGTCTGCTGGAGCGCGTTCTGACCGGTGGTGGCGTCTACAATAAGGATGCTGCGGTGCGGAGCGCCGGGATGTTTGCGGGCGATGACTTCCCGGATCTTGTGGAGCTCATCCATCAGGTTGCTCTTGGTGTGCAGACGTCCGGCGGTATCGATAAACAGAATATCGTATTGATCCCTGATGGCGACATCCATCGCCTCCCACGCCACGGCGGCGGGATCGGCGTCCTGCCCCTTGGAGTGGAAACCGGAACCCGTGCGTTCCGCCCAAATGCCGAGCTGTTCCACGGCGGCGGCCCGGAAGGTGTCGGCGGCGGCAAGGAGGACTTTTTTGCCCTGCATACGGGCGCGGTAGGCCAGTTTGGCGATGGTCGTGGTCTTGCCTACGCCGTTGACGCCGATGATCAGAACGACCTCGGGCGGGTTGACCGCGACGACGCGGCGCGGGATGCGGAAAATGTCTTCCAGTTCCGCGGCGAGGAGAGGGCGAAGTTCCTCGGGAGTGGTCGCGGAAGCGGCACGCGCGCGGGACTTGAGGCGTTTGCACAGCTCGGTCGCGGCTTCGACGCCCATGTCCGCCATAATGAAGAGTTCTTCCAATTCGTCCCAGAAGTCGGCGGACAGGTCGCCGTGGCTGGCGAAGAGGGTGGAGAGCCCTTTGCCGAGCTGTTCACGGGTCCGTTCCAGCCCTTGATGCAGCTTGAGGAAAATGCGGTTGCGTTCATCCTCTTCGTCCTCAAGATCGAGAGCAAGGGCGAGGCGGTACTGCAGTTCCGAACGGAAGTCCGCCACTTCTTCGTATTCCATGCGCGCGGCCCATGCGGCGAAGTCGGCGACGAAGGCATCGGCTTCGTTCTCCGGGGCTCCAAGGGCTGTCAAAAGGAAGCGGACACGCTCCCAGAGTTCGTCGCCCGTGCGTGCGTCGGGTCCGAGATCTTCCAGAGCGATGGACAGCCACACGGACAGGCGCGGTTCGGCTTCCCGGAGGGTAAGCAGCAGGGTATCGCGCCATCCGGAAGGTTCCTTCGGGGCGTCGGGCTGAGGGGCAGGTTGGGCGGCAGCCGCAGGTGCGGGAGCTTGCCCGTCCGGTTCAAGAGATTGTCCGGCAGCGAGCTGATCCATTTCCAGATCGGCCTGTTGCTGCTCTGCGGCTGCCGTTTCCGGCAGTTTTTCCAAAAACTCCACAGGAGATTGTGGCGCGTCAGAAACGGAAGATTCTTCGTGAGATGCGCCGTCTTCCGTTTCCGCTGGCTGCGGAGCGGCCAGTGCTTCCTCTGCCGGAGCCTGCGGCGTTTCCTGTGTCTCAGCAGGTTTATTCGATGACCACAGCCGTTTGATACTTGAGAAGAAACCCATGCGTCTATCCTTAAAAAGAGGTCTGCGGATGCGATGCGGGAGCGTTGAGCAACCGTACCATGCGACTATTTGCGTACTTGTGCCGTCCCGTCAAGCCCTGCTTTTCGGAGGGGGTAAACCACGTCGGCCTTGAGGGACGGTACAGGGATTTTGCCTTTTTGGCCTGTTTGAGAGGGGTGAGAATCACGAAGTTTAAATTTTTTTACAAAAAGGGTTGATCTCGGTTTAGAGTTATGAGAAAAGAAACGCGAACACTGGATTGTCCTGTGTTCGTCGATCAAGGAATTTTATTTAAGAAGGAAGGAATACAAATGAAGCGCATCGTGACTCTGCTTCTTGCTGCCGGCCTCGTGCTCGGCGCTGCTGCTGGTTCTCAGGCTGCTGATATCAAGGCGAAGGGCAACTGGACGTTTTCTTGGCAGGGTGGTGATAACAACCTGTTCAAGCAGAATGGCGACAAGTTCACCGCAAAACAGCGTCTGCGTACCCAGATCGACGTCATCGCCTCTGAATCCCTGAAGGGTGTTCTGTTCCTCGAAATGGGCGACCAGAACTGGGGTAGAGCTGACCAGGGCGCTTCCCTCGGTACCGACGGCAAGATCATCAAGGTCCGTTACAGCTATGTTGACTGGGTCATCCCCCAGACCGACGCCAAGGTCCGTATGGGTCTCCAGAACTTCAGCCTGCCCGGCTTCATTTCCAACAACCCCATCCTCGGCGGCGGAGCTGCTGACGGCGCGGGTATCACCCTCTCCGGTCAGTTCACCGAGAACGTGGGCGCCAGCCTCTTCTGGCTCCGTGCTGAAAACGACAATAACGGCGAGTATCGCGGCAATCCTTCCAGTAACGCCATGGACTTCGTTGGCTTGACTGTGCCGATGACCTTCGACGGTGTGAAGGTGACCCCGTGGGGCATGTATGGCGCTGTTGGTCGCGACTCTATTGAGGGTGCTAATACGGAAGGTGCGCTTAAGGAAAACCTGCTTCCCGTCGGTACGCCGGATCTCTATGGTGCCAAGGGTGATCGTCACGGCAACGCTTGGTGGGTTGGCGTTGCTTCCGAACTGACCTATTTTGATCCTTTCCGCATTGCTCTTGACGCTGCTTATGGTAGCGTTGATATGGGTTCTTATAAAAAGGACGGAAAGAATTTCGACGCGCAGCGCGCTGGCTGGTTCGCCTCTATCCTCGCCGAGTACAAGATGGATTACTTCACCCCCGGCATCCTGTTCTGGTATGCTTCTGGTGACGACTCCAATGCGTACAACGGCTCCGAACGTATGCCTACCGTTGAAGGTTCTTGGGATATTTCTTCCTACGGCTTCGACGGTAACTTCGGTCGTGACGCGTGCGACATGATCGGCCTGAGCAACGACGGTAAGATGGGCGTGTACCTCCAGGCGAAGGATATCTCCTTCATGGAAGACCTGACCCATGTGTTCCGCGTCGGTTTCGTTAAGGGCACGAACAACACCGAAATGGCTCGTCAGCATGGGGTCTTGGGCTTTGGTCCCACGTCTGCCAATGATACTGGCCACCAGCTGTACATGACCACGGCCGACAAGGCTTGGGAAGTCAACTTTGACACCCAGTACAAGATCTACAAGGATCTGACCTTGGCCGTTGAAATCGGCTACATCAACCTCGACCTCGACGAAAGCGTCTGGGGTAAGGGTACTGTTAACCAGTATCGCGAAAACAACGTTCGCGGTGCTGTGAGCTTGCAGTACACCTTCTAATTGAAATCGGCTGACGCCGATTCCGGTTAGCTTTGATGAGGAGGGAGTTTCGGCTCCCTTCTCTTTTTGTATTTGACGCGCTGCACGGGCTCTGGAGAGTGCAACGCGTGGATCCCAAAGCATACGGGCTGGTTTTGTATCCTATTGCGCAAAAAGCACTTCTCCCCTTGACTCGGAAAGAACGCCGGGATTAGACTTCTGCAGTAGTGGAGCAATCTCCTTGCCGTAAGGGAGGGTGTTCCGTAACACTCACGTTTAGAGGGGGAATTGTATGCCTTCATGGATGTATTTTGTGTTGGCCCTGGCAGGGCTGCTGGCTGGGTATTGTGTGTATGGCGCCATTGTGGAAAAGGTGTTCGGGCCTGATCCCAACCGCCCCACGCCTGCCTGCAAAATGCCTGACGGTGTGGACTATGTGGAGATGAGCCCTACCAAGGTGTTTCTGATCCAGCTGCTGAACATTGCCGGTCTTGGCCCCGTCTTCGGACCGATCCTTGGTGCCCTCTACGGTCCCATAGCTCTCCTGTGGGTCGTAATCGGATGCGTGTTCGCCGGTGCCGTACATGACTACTTCTCGGGGATGTTGTCCGTCCGTTATAACGGCAAGTCCGTGCCGGATATCGTCGGGTACAACCTCGGCGACCTCATCAAGAAGCTCATGCGCGTGTTCGCCGTCGTGCTGCTCATTCTGGTGGGTGTGGTCTTCGTGGCGGGGCCCGCTGGCCTGCTGTCCCAGTTGACCGGTATGCACAGTATGCTCTTTGTGGCGATCATCTTTGCGTACTACTTCCTTGCCACTATTCTGCCCGTGGACAAGATCATCGGCCGCGTCTATCCGTTCTTCGCTGTACTGCTGGTGTTCATGGCCGTTGGGCTGCTGGGCGCTCTGGCCTTCAAGGGGTACACCTTCTACAGCAACATCGAATGGACCATGCATAGCCCCTCCGGCCTGCCCGCCTGGCCGCTGGTGTTCATTACCATCGCCTGCGGCGCTTGCTCCGGCTTCCATGCCACGCAGTCTCCGCTGATGGCCCGGTGCATCAACAACGAAAAGCATGGCCGTAAGATCTTTTACGGTGCGATGATTGCGGAAGGCGTTATCGGGCTTATCTGGGTGACCCTCGGCATGTCCTTCTACTCCGATACGGCCGCTCTTGCCGCCGCCCTCGGCCCCAAGGGGAACGCCGCGCTGGTCGTGAACAACATCTCCGTGGAACTGCTTGGCGTGTTCGGTGGCGCCCTTGCCGTCCTCGGCGTTGTGGTGCTGCCCGTGACATCCGGCGATACGGCCTTCCGTGCTGCCCGTTTGACCATTGCCGACGCTATCGGCTATGATCAGCGCCCGCACAAGAACCGCCTGATGATAGCCGTCCCGCTGTTTGTCGTGGGCGTCGCTTTGAACTTCATTCCCTTTGGGATGCTGTGGCGTTACTTCGGATTTGCCAACCAGGCCCTCGCCGCCATCATGTTGTGGGCTGCGGCCGCCTACTTGCTGCATCGCGGCAAGTTCCATTGGATTGCCTCCGTGCCCGCTTGCTTCATGACGGCCGTGAGCGCCGTGTATATCTGCTTTGAGAAGACGATGGGCTTCGGCATGTCCTACGAGCTGTCCAATATCGTGGGTATCGCCATAGCGCTGATTTGCTTCGCGCTGCTGTTGACCGCAGGCCGCAAGGTTCAGCCTACTGATGATCTGAGCGTTTGACCCGAAAAAGGGGCGCCCGGATTGGAGCGCCCCTTTTTTCGGTGGAAGGGGAGCTCCGATCTAAACATCGAAACGCCTTTTTTCCGCTTTCTCGGGCATGAGAAGCGATTGCCTTTTTATCTGTTCCAGTTATAGTCCGCCGACCCTCCTTGAGACAGTGTTTCAAGGAGGGTTGTCTTTCTCCTTTTTTCCTTTTTGAGGTCTTTCATGTCTACGAAGCGTCGAGCCTATCTCACTGAAATGAAAACGCAGCTTACTCTTGCCGTTCCAGCCCTTTTGGCGCAGATCGCCATGATTTCAATGGGGTTTGTGGATATGGTCATGACAGGCCGGGTGGGGGCGGTGGATATGGCGGCTGTGGCGCTGGCCGGGTCGCTCTGGGTTCCGCTCGTCCTGTTCGGGCAGGGGCTGCTGCTCGCGGTTACGCCGTGCGTGGCGCAGCTTCGCGGGGCTGGGTCCATGCGGAGCGGCGAACACATGCAGGGTGTCGGGCACGTCATGCGGCAGGGTATCTGGATGGCGCTGTTCATTTCGGTTCCGCTCATCCTTATCGTGTATCTGGTATCGTTCCATCTCGCCGATATGGGCGTTGAGGGGGCTCTCGGGCTCATGACGGGGCAGTACCTGCGGGCGATCATCTGGGGCGCTCCTGCCTACCTGCTGTTCGTGGCTTTGCGCTGCGGCATGGAGGGGATGGCGCTTATGCGTCCGGCCATGTTCGCGGGCTTTATGGGGCTGCTCATCAATATACCGTGCAACTATATCCTGATTTTCGGCAAGCTCGGCCTCCCGGCGCTCGGCGGGCCGGGTACGGGCGTCGCCACGGCTATCGTCTATTGGGTCATGTTCCTGACGATGGTGGTGTACGTGTGCCGGCATACCTACTTGCGGGAATTGATGACCTGGCGGGTATGGGAAGTCCCCGTTTGGGCGACGCTCAAAAAGCTGGCGGGCATTGGTTTTCCCGGTGCGCTGGCCATGCTGTTTGAGGTGACGCTGTTCGCGGCGGTGGCGCTGCTCATCGCGCCGCTTGGGGCCATTCAGGTGGCGGGACATCAGGTCGCCCTGAATTTCAGTTCGTTGCTGTTCATGGTCCCGTTGTCCATCGGTACTGCGGCGACCATCCGCACGGGGTTTGCCCTCGGGCGCAAGTCGGTGGAGGCCGTCCGCGTGGCGAGCCGATCTTCGTGGCTTTTGGCCTGCATGGCGGCGTGTTTCACGGCGTTGGTGACCATCCTCTGGAGGCATCAGATCGCCGCCGTCTACAACAACGATCCGGTGGTGCTTGGGCTGGCGTCGCACTTGCTGCTGTTTGCCGCGACCTATCAGATTACGGATGCCGTGCAGGTGGTCAGCGTCGGTATTCTGCGTGGGTATAACGATACGCGGGCCATCCTGTGCGTGACGCTGATTTCCTACTGGGTGTTCGCCCTGCCTGTGGGGTATACGCTTGGCAGGACGCATTTGTGGGGCGATCCCCTTGGCCCGCAGGGGTTCTGGACGGCGTTCATTGTCGGCGTATCCATTGCAGCCGTCCTTCTGGTCATCAGGGTTCGCGTGTTGGAACGCCGGTTGCTCTCCGGATTTGATCGGATCAGGGTCATGGAAGGGTAAAAGAGATTGGGGAGGCCGCGCGGCGGGAGTTCGTTCCTGCGGAGGATTTGGCTAAGATGATAGCCCGTTGAAGGAATTCTTTAACGGGCTTTGTTTTTTGTAAAGCCTTCATGGGAGGTTCGATAAGGTCAAAATCTTTGAGAGGGGCGGGGAGGTTTGGAGGTGGCGGGGAGAACTTTCTAGAGAAAGTTCTCCCCGCCCACTCCAAGAATCTACTTCCCTCTCCTTTTTGCCCAATATTCTCGGACGGCCTTGTTGTGAGCGGCTAAATTGGTGCTGAACACATGGGAGCCGTCTTCCCCGCGCGCGACAAAATAGATGTAGTCGTGCTGCTCCGGGTTAGCGGCCGCTTTGAGGCAGGCGAGGCCCGGCGAGCAGATGGGGCCGGGCGGCAGGCCGGGGTGCTTGTAGGTGTTGTAGGGGTTGCCCTCGTCGTCGAGATGTTTGCGCCGCAGATTGCCGTCGAAACTTTCCCCGAGCCCGTAGGCCGTGGTGGGATCGGCCTGGAGCAGCATGTTGAGCCGCAGCCGGTTGGCGTATACCCCGGCGACGCGTGGCCTCTCGGAGGGTACGGCTGTTTCCCGTTCGACGATGGAGGCCAGCGTGACCAGACGCCGTACCTCGTCGCGCCCGGAAGGGCCCGGGCGCTTGCCGCCTGGCCAGAGCGGGGCGGTCCTGCGCCAGAAGTTGTCGATAAGCCGTCCGACGACCGATTTTGCGGTGGCTTCATTGAGTTCCAGCGGACGCATGATCAGATAAGTGTCCGGGAACAGGAAGCCTTCCGCGCTGTCGAACGGAATGCCCCAATGCCGCAGAAAGGCGGGGTCATGGACGAGCTTGTCGAAATCCTCGAAACGCACCATCTGCGCCTCTTCCAGCCGCTTGCCCACTTCCCACCAGGCGAGGCCTTCGGGGATTGTTACCCGGTCGAGCAGAGGGGAACCGTTGACCAGTTGATCGATGACCTGCTGCGGCGTCCAGCCCGTGTTGATCCGGAACCGTCCGGGTTTGAGCGCGTGGGGGATATCCCTGTAGTTCATCCAGCGGAGCAGGAGTATGAACTTGTCGGCATTGCGCACGGCCCCAAGGCGGACGAGCTCAGGCGTCAGGGTACGGAACGTCGTGCCGGGATTGACGGTCACTTCCACGTCTTGCGCGGGCGCGACGGCGGGATCGGTACCGGGGCTGTTCAGGAAGTCATAGGCCAGCCAACCGGCTCCGCCGCAAGCCAGCAGGACCAGCAGCATGAACCCGAGCAGGAAGCGCGGCCAGAGCCGTTTGGGTTTGGGCGTCTCGGGCGCGGAAGCGGGCAGAGGCGTTTCCGGCTCCTCCACATCAAGGGGAGAGGCCTCGCCGGGCTTCTTGTCAGTCGGCTGCCAGTTCTCTGCTTCGGGGGATGACGCATCGGAATGTTGTTGATCCGGAGGAGCCTGTTGACTCCGTGTATCCGATACGCCGGAAGGTATGCCTGTTTCTTCTGGGCGCGGGGCGCCAGGGTCGGCAGGTGTGTTTTTGGTTTCTTCGGGGGATTCGTTCATATGGTTTTCCGTTTGGCTTCCGGTTGATCGAGGAAAGATTGCAGGATGCGCACGGCGGCCTGCTGGTCGAGTACGGCCCGGCCTTGAGCCGCGGAACGTCCGGCGTCCCGGAGGTCCCTTTCGGCTTCGTAGCTGCTGAGGGCTTCCTCCATCCAAAACAGGGGGAGGGTGGTGCGCCGGGCGAGGCTCTTGGAAAAGTTGCGGACCTGCCGGGTCGTGAGGCTTTCCTCGCCGTCGAGGTTGATGGGAAGCCCTATGACGATGGCGTCCGTGGCTTCGGCCTCAATGAGGGCGAGCAATTCCTCAAAAAAGGCGGCGCGGGTACGCATGAGGATGGTTTTGCGGGGAAAGGCCATGCTGCCCCCGGTATCCGAAACCGCAATGCCGGTGCGTTTCTGGCCGTAGTCTATGGCGAGGTACTTCATAAAAATCCTTTGCGGAAGGCGTCGGTATGCCCCGGAATGAAAGCGGCGCTCCGTGTCGCGGAAAGCCCTGTTGAAGGGATTCCGTAAGGGCCACCGTCCCGTAACCGGGCGAAGACACACTATCCCGCGCCCCGTCAGGACGCAACCCGTTGTGGACCCGCGCGGGGGGTGCTAGAAAGAAACGGTCCTTACAATCTCAACCAAGGAGATGTTTATGGATTTTCTTGAGCTTGTAACCGGGGCCCGGACCTGCCGCCGTTTCCGGGAAGCCGAGGGGATGCCCGCCGGAATGCTGGACTGGCTTATCGAGTGTGCCCGCGTGACGCCTTGCGGTGGAAACGCGCAGGCGTTGCGGTTTGCCGTTGCGGAATCCCCGGAAGCTTGCGCCGCCGTTTTCCCGGCGTTGAAATGGGCGGGGATGCTGACCGATTGGGACGGGCCCGAAGCGGGTGAGCGTCCCACCGGTTACGTCGCCATTCTCGGTGAGGCGGGGACGCGGGCAAAACTGAATGCCATTGATGCGGGCATCGCCGCGCAGACCATCCAGCTGGCGGCGTATACGCGAGACCTCGGCTGCTGCATTTTCCTGTCCTTTGATCCGCGCAAGATCCGCGAGGTGCTGGGCATCCCCGAGAACCTTGAGCCGCTGCTCGTACTGGCGCTCGGCTTCCAAAAGGAAGTCCGCCGCGTTGAAACCGTGGGGGCTGACGGCTCCGTGAAGTACTGGCGCGACGCGCAGGGCGTGCACCATGTGCCGAAGCGTCCTCTTGAGGATCTGCTGATCATCAAAAAGTAGTGGAAAGAAGGAAGAAAACGGCTCTTTACAGAAGAGAGGCCGCTCGCTATAGTCATCCGAGCTAGGGGAGCCTGTCAAGGCTGAGAGTGGGTTCGTCCCAGACCCTTGGAACCTGACGCAGCTGGTACTGCCGTAGGGAAGCGTCATCATGCCTGATCCTGAGAACGCCCGTCCCTCGTGACGGGCGTTTTTTGGTTGATGGCCAACCGCACGAGGCTTTCATGAATATCACCGTAAATGGCGAGATCACCGTATGCAATGAGGGGGCGACGCTGCTTGACCTCATCCTCCGGCTCGGGTTGTCGCCTGAAAAAATCGTGGTGGAGCGGAACAGGGACATCGTGCCCGCCGGGACGTTTGCCGAAACCGCCTTGCAGGACGGCGACACGCTCGAGCTGTTGCAGTTTGTCGGCGGCGGGTAAAGAGGGGTATTCCCGGAACAGGCGAATCTCCTGAAGGACGGAGGCGTCTCCGCCTTCCTTTGTCTTTCCTCCCTCATGCGTCGGCTGCTGGGGGGACCCGACAGGCGTTGCTCCGCACCGCCGGGTGCTCTTTTCGGAGCGTTCTTTTGGGGTGTTTGCCCCGTCATATTTTCCGAGTGTTCACTCAAGGATGGGCTATGAAAACGAGTTCGGATGCATTGATCATCGGCGGTGTGGAACTGCACAGCCGTCTGTTCATCGGTACGGGAAAATACGGTTCGGACAGCCTGATTCCGGCGGTCGCGGAAGCTTCCGGCGCGGAAGTCATCACCGTGGCGCTGCGGCGTGTGGATCTCGGCAACTCGAAAGACAATGTGCTGAGCCACATCCCCGGCACGATGCGGCTTTTGCCGAACACGTCCGGCGCGCGTACCGCCGACGAGGCCGTGCGCATCGCCCGTCTGTCCCGTGCCGCAGGATGTGGCGACTGGATCAAAATCGAAGTCATCTCCGACACGCGCCATCTCCTGCCCGACGGCTACGAAACCGCCAAAGCCACGGAAACCCTCGCCAAGGAAGGCTTCACCGTCCTGCCGTACATGAACCCCGATCTGTATGTGGCCCGCGATCTCGTGAATGCCGGAGCCGCCGCCGTCATGCCCCTCGGTGCGCCCATCGGCACGAACCGCGGCCTCCAGACCAAGGAAATGGTCCGTATCCTCATTGAAGAAATCAGCCTGCCCATCGTTGTCGATGCGGGCATCGGCAAGCCTTCGCAGGCCTGTGAAGCTATGGAAATGGGCGCGGCGGCCTGCCTCGTGAACACCGCCATTGCCACGGCGGGCGATCCGGTACGCATGGCTTGCGGCGGATCAGCTCCGTGCCGGTGGTGATGTTGCCCCACTGGTCGGCGCCG
>OGWR01002102.1_pt1 | contig 14891 bp, 15 predicted proteins | sample 1576061 | NCBI WGS metagenome assembly OGWR01 (sample SAMEA3541511, study PRJEB24748) | human gut metagenome | biome: human gut; feature: human-associated habitat; material: faeces | place: China | collected 2012 | reverse complement strand
CCTATTCCAGTTCTACCCCTGCGCTACTCCGGCTTGGTTTCTACTGTGGGAGTCTTGTCCGCTGCGACTGGGGTGCGGGCGGTGTCCATAGTCAGGCAGTGCTTGGGGCAGCTCTCGATGCACTCACCGCACACCACGCAGGCATACGGGTCGATCGACCACGTTCCACCCTTGCGATCGACTGCGAGCGCGCCCGCCGGACAGCGACGCGCACACATGCCGCAGCAGATGCACGCGTCCATGTCGTTGACGATATGCCCGCGCAAGCGCTCGGGTGCCGCGAGCTTCTCCTGCGGATAGCACACCGTTACCGGCTGCTTGACCATAGAGCCCAAGGCCGTCTTGGCAAATGTCAGCAAACTCATGCCGCGCCTACCTTTCCGTGCAGCTAATGCAGGGGTCGATGGTCAGGATAATCATGGGCACGTTGGCAAGGAGCACGCCCTGCAGCGCATGTGTCAGACCCGCCAGGTTCTGCGACGTCGGCGTGCGCACGCGGAAGCGGTCCAGGTTCTTGGTGCCGTTACCGCGCACATAGTAATACGCCTCGCCGCGCGGCTGCTCAATCACAACCTCGCCGCGTGCGCCGTCGGCCGGCGTAAGCTTGGTGCGCCCGCCGATCCCGTCGTGCGGAATCTTGCCCACAAGCTCCTTAATGATGTCCATGGCCTGCGTGACCTCGGCACAGCGCACCTGGCAGCGGGCATAGCAATCGCCATCGGTGGCGACAACCGGCTCAAACGCAGCCAGGTCCGCATAGGCACCGTCGCTAAACATGCGCACGTCGTAGTCCACGCCCGAGGCGCGCCCAAACGGGCCGACCATCGACAGATCCAGCGCGTCCTTCTTGCTGATCACGCCCACGCCATGCAGGCGCTCGCCACAGCTGACGTCGTCCAAAAACGTATGCACCAGGGCCTCGTAGTCGGGACGCATGGCATCGAGCGTCTGGACAATGCCAGCCAGCTCGGAGTCCTCAATGTCGTGCTTTAGGCCGCCGATCTCGTTAATCGAAAGGATCACGCGGCCACCGCACGTGCTCTCGAAGATCTTGAGAATCTGCTCGCGCAGGGTCCACGACCGATAGAACAGCGCCTCGAAGCCAAAGGCATCGGCGAGCACCTTTGCCACCGGCGAAGCTCCCGCCGGACTTCCGGCATCCTGCCACCCCGTGCTTCTGCGCTCTGTCCAGAAGTCCTTCAGCTTCCCGTGAAAGTCGCATCCCGCATAAAAGCAGCAGTACAATCCCGTATCGCGCGAAATGGCAAGATGTTTTTTCCCGCACTTGGGACACTCTGCTATATAATTCTTCCCCGCTCTTCTACGCTCGGGAAAATCACTCAAATAATAAAACGGCTTCATCCTCCGAAATTTATAATTTATAACTCATAATTCAAAACTCACAACTCTCCCCATTCTCCGCTCAGCACGTTCCACTCCGCTTTCGCCCCCGGCCGGGGCGGCGCATCGTCCGGTATGTTCACCATCCCTTCCAGCGGGTCGTCGTAAAAGCGCAGGCCGCTTTCCTTATCCGTCCACTCAAACTCGCTGAGCGGATGGTTGTTGCGTTGTTCACCCCGCATGTCGGCAATGCACTGTACCCGTTTCCGCCTTCCGGCATCCGTGGCATCTTTCAGCATCCGCAGCCCGCCGGCGGATTTCAGCAGGTTGCTCAGCCAGCACAGCCGCCCGACATGGGTGGATTTCATAAAGCGTTCCTGACTTGCGAAGTAAGGTACCAGCAATTCATTCACCAGGTACACCACGTTGGCGCAGGCATCTTCGCGTGCCAGTCCCTCCTTCTGCTGGAAGCTGTCGATGAGCGGAGTTAAAATCCGCATCTTATCCACCCGATTTTTATTGATGAGGTGAAAGAAATTACGTGCGGCTTCCAGGCTTTTTTCCGCAGAAGAAATCCTTCCGGAGGATGTATTATTCTTATTATCCTGTATAGTATATATATTATATATATCCCCCTGCGGTAATTTTACCGGTAAAGTTACCGGTAAAGTTTCCGCAGAATCATCCGTTTTTTCCTTCTCTTTCCAGAGGTAGGAATAGAACGAACTCATCCCGTACACATTGTCGCCGGGTACGATGCCGAACGCTCCGCTCAACCTGACCGCTTCCACCAGATACCGCGCGTTCTTAAACTTCAGCGCCTTGCTGATATCATAGAAATTCTCCACGGGATAAACCGCATCCTCGTTCATGTAGGCGGTCATCCCCAACATCAGTTCCAACAGCTTTGCAATGGTGGAATCCGTAATTTTCCGACTTTTCCACTGCCCTATGGTCTTTTGCAGCTCCCGTACGGAAAGAGTAGTTTTATGTGCTTTCATAGCATTTATATTTTAAATTGTTTTAAAAACTGTTGCAAAGGTATACCTTTGTACCCAAATTACCTGTACCCACTATGTAGGTACAGGAATCAAATATTTCTATTTTATTAACTAAAACAAATTTATTATGAAATCGAACAGATTTATTTCCGATCATCCGGAATTCGGTGCGTTCCTCAAAAAAGAACTGGAACAGCTTGGTATCCGAAGAGAAGCATTCCGTTCCACCTGTCACATGAAGCAAAACTATCTTGAGGACATAAAAAAGGGCTCCATAATTATGAGGTAGACAGCTACGAGGTCATTCTGAGCGCATTTGAAGAGTTCACAACGCCTGAAAACGCACAACGCATCTATCGGGAAGGGGTAAATTTCTTGTTTCCTAAGCTGAAAGAATAAGGTTCTGCTGTGGTTTTATGAAAGAAAATATCATTCAATTTTCTTCATAAACTTTGGCATATTACAACTTAATTCGTAATTTTGCCACGCATTTACCAATTACTATTGCTTTCGCCTCTTCCGGATTTTGGGAGGGGCGAGAGCGTAGCGTACTTATCATTATCTATCCAATCAAAAATTTTACCATATTCGAATTTTAAAATATTTTCATACAAAATATTTTAAAGGTTCTTTATGCATAAACCAAACCACTTCTTTCCCCTTAAAACGAGTAAACTTTATTAATATCAATATGGCACAAGATATTAAAATTGCAGTAGCCGGAACCGGCTACGTGGGACTAAGTATAGCAACTTTGCTCAGTCAGCATCATCAAGTAACTGCGGTAGACGTAATACCCGAAAAAGTTGAACTGATAAACAATCGCCAGTCACCTATCCAAGATGAATATATAGAAAAATTCTTAAAAGAGAAAAATCTGAATCTACGCGCTACACTTGATGGAGCATCTGCTTACAAAGATGCAGATTTCGTTGTAATAGCAGCTCCCACCAATTATGACCCGGTAAAAAATTATTTCGATACGAGCCATGTGGAAGAAGTCATTGACTTGGTATTGGAAGTAAACCCGAATGCTGTGATGGTCATTAAGAGCACAATCCCTGTAGGATACTGCCAATCGCTTTATACCAAATACGCAGCAAAGGGAATAAAGAATCTGAACTTATTATTCTCCCCGGAATTCCTTCGCGAAAGCAAGGCTCTTTATGATAACTTATATCCAAGCCGTATTATCGTAGGAACAAAAACAGACAACGAACAACTTACAAAAGCAGCACATTCTTTTGCTGCCTTACTGCAGGAAGGAGCCATAAAGAAAGATATAGATACTCTTTTCATGGGGCTTACCGAAGCCGAAGCTGTAAAGCTTTTCGCCAATACTTACCTCGCCTTACGTGTCAGCTATTTTAATGAACTGGACACATATGCCGAAATGAAAGGACTTGACACAGCGGCTATCATCAATGGAGTATGCCTTGACCCTCGTATCGGTACACAATACAACAATCCGTCTTTCGGCTATGGCGGTTATTGTCTGCCCAAAGACACCAAACAGCTTTTAGCTAATTATAGCGATGTCCCTGAAAATCTGATTGAAGCTATTGTAGAAAGCAATCGTACCCGTAAGGATTTCATAGCAGACAGAGTACTTCATCAAGCTGGTTATTACGATTATTATAACCGGGGCGATTTCAATCCGTCAGAAGAGAAGCACTGCGTAATCGGTGTTTACCGATTGACAATGAAATCAAATTCTGATAATTTCCGCCAATCATCTATTCAAGGTGTAATGAAACGTATTAAAGCCAAAGGTGCGGAAGTTATTATTTATGAGCCGACGCTGGAGGATGGAAGTACATTCTTTGGTAGCCGTATTGTGAACAATCTTGATGAGTTCAAGAAACAGAGTAATGCGATTATTGCGAATAGATATGATGTATGTTTGGAAGATGTGAAAGAGAAAGTATATACGAGAGATATTTTTAGAAGAGACTAAAAAAGAACAAACATTCCATATAAAATTCAATGAACCGTGTTCACAAAAACATAATTGGCCTTATCCAATATTTCTATATATACGTAATGATGTCCTCTGCAGGAATGGCCCTTCCTGCTTATATAGGAAATGATAATTTTATTATTATATTACTATTAATGGGAATGTATTATGTATTTAAAAGAAAGACCATTTATCATCTTCAAACTCATTTTTTGTTTTTCATTGGAGGGTTGTTCTTTTCAATGCTTTTGATTGTCATTGGTTCCACACTAAGTTTAGGTACAGCACTCAGTGTGACTTCAATACCATTAATCGTATATACGACCTACAAAATAGATCCAATTAACTATATCCAAAGATTAATCAAACTTATTTTTTATATTGCTCTAATTAGTATTATCCTCTTCACTGCTACACGTTTATTTGGCTTCAATTCATTTTCAGGAATATTTCCACATTTATATACTTCCTTCTATAGAGAAGGACAAGTATACAGCTATGGAGGTTTCTTATATCGTTTTGTAACACTACATAGTGATAGAAATTGCGGACCATTTGGCGAACCTGGACAATATCAATGCGTGCTTTCTGTTGCCTTATATTTTATTCTATTTCGCCCGAACCTTTTTGAAACAAAAAAACGAATGCAATATATGATTGTTTTTTTCCTAACTCTAATCACAACTCTTTCCACAAGTGGTTATATAGGAATGATAATATTAATATTTTGCTTCTTACAATATACTTCAAAAACTGTGGATAAACGGATGAAATATGCCTATATGATTATGGTTATAGGTACCATACTTTTTTTATCAATGACAAAACTCGGCAACGATTTCATGAACACTGTTGTATTTAATAAAATCTACGAAAACGGTCAATTAGATTTTTCCAATAGTTCCGGCGGTGCACGTACCACAAGTATAAGTAGTGTTTTATCTACCATATATCATCACCCTACTACTTTGATTGGAGTTGGTTACGATGAATTACGCGATATGGGTGTGGGAGGATGTGCAGGTTTTCTATTTCTACCTCTCGCTATCGGAATAATATCATTTTCTATTTTATTCGGATTTTGTTTTTGTCAGGTATTTAAATACAATAAGGGATTTTGGGATATAATGGTTCGGATTTTCCTAGTTTTAAATATGGGACTAGGACAACCCCATATTATGAATTTTGCCCTTTTCACTATGATGCTATATCCCTATTTTATTGCCAACAGTTTTAAAAAAGCAAAGAAAATTTATGTCAGGAACTGCCAATAGAGTACTGAAAAACACTTGCTATCTTTACGCAAGGATGGGCATTACAATGTTCATCTCACTTTATACCACCCGAATAATACTAAATTCTCTTGGAGCTTCAGATTTTGGTATTTTCAATATTGTAGGTGGAGCCATTGGAATGCTTGGCTTCCTAAATGCAGCAATGGCAGATGCAACTCAGCGTTTTATGTCTTATTCCGAAGGAGAAGGAAACAAAGAAAAGCAAAAAAAAATTTTCAATGTCAGCTTTATTCTTCATCTCATTCTTGCAATAATTGTAGGATTTGCATTAATAGTAGCTGGGCATTTTTTCTTTAATGGCATATTCAACATTCCAACCGAAAAAGAATTTGCTGCAAAGGTCATTTATGGAAGCTTGATCATCAGTACTATATTCACAGTTATGACAGTTCCATACAATGCTGTAATGAACGCTCATGAAAACATGAAATATTATGCGGTTATGGGATTTATTGAAGCCCCCCTCAAATTATTGGTAGCTATTGTTTGTATGTATACTAGTAGTGATAAATTAATTATCTATGGTGTGCTTATGGCCTGTATCCCTCTGATTATGCTTACCATTATGCGTATATATTGCCACAAGCATTATGAAGAATGTATTATCGCTCCATACACTCATTGGAATAAAAAATTAATGAAAGAAATGGTTTCATTTGCTGGCTGGAATTTGGCAAGTAGCATTGCTAGTATTTTAACAATGCAAGGAGTATCAATCGTACTCAATTCATTTTGGGGTGTATTGGCAAATGCTGCACAAGGCATAGCTAATCAACTTTCAGGACAAATAATGGTATTTTCTAGAACCATGCTTACAGCCTTAAACCCCATAATTGTAAAAAATGAAGGAGCAAATAATAGAGAAAAGATGTTAGAGGCTACTTTAGCTGGAAATAAATTTTCATATCTTATCATGATTTTTTTTGCTATTCCATTTTGCATTGAAATGCCATTCATTCTCAAAATATGGCTAAAAGAGCCACCTGAATATGCTGTACTATTTTGCCGATTAATTCTTCTACGACTATCTATTACCCAATTAACTATAACTTTTAACACTGCAATAGGAGCAACAGGAAAGAACAAAAATAGTAATCTTATGACATCTATAATTATGATTTTTATGTTACCACTTACCAGCTTACTATACTACTGGGGTGCTCCAATATATACCATCTATGTCGTTCTTATTATTATGGTGATTTTATTGTTTATTTCTTCTATTTTTTTTATGAAAAGACTCTGTAATTTAAAAATAAGTCAATTCATAGAAGATGTTATAAAGCCTTGCCTTATTGTTTCATCTATTACACTCTTTATAGGTCTACTTCCACTTTGGGAGTTTGAAGAATCTTTTCTTCGTTTTATCATAGTAAGTAGTGTTTGTTGTATTTCTTTTGGAATATCATTTTACACAATAGGATTAAATCAAAAAGAGAAACAACTAATGTTATCGTTGCTCAATAATATAATAAAAAGAAATGATTACATTTTTAAAAAATAATCAAATTCCATACAAGGAACATATTCCATTATCCGAATTTACCGGTATGAATCAAATGGGTATATTGCCACTTATTGTATATCCTAAAAAAATAGAACAACTAAAAACAATATACCTAAAAATCATCAATAGCAAACTGTCATTTGATATTTTAGGAGGAATAACCAACACTTATCTATCTAATAATTATCAAAGAGACATAGTTACAACAAAACTCAAAGGTATTGAAAAAAGCGATGAAACAATATGGGTTGAATGTGGCTATAGCCTTACCAAAATAGCGCGAAAATTATCATCAGAGGGTATAACTGGATATGAAGGCTTTATTGGGATACCTGGTACCATTGGAGCTGCTGCCATTAACAATAGCGGAGCATTTAACTCAAACATTTCCAATGTTGTAAAAAAGGTGAGGCTTCTTACTCCACAAGGTCATACCATTGATTTAAACAATACAGAACTTAAATACACCACCAGAAATAGTGTCTTAAAAAATAATTTAGAAAAGGGCATTGTTTTGTGTGTTGAACTGGATATAACAAATAAAGATACTATAGAGAACATTCAAACTAAAATAAAAACTGTTAATACCTTTCGAAAAAGTTATATAGATGGTAAACATAAAAGCTTAGGAAGCATTTTTGTTTCAAGTACTCTCAGAGAAATAGGAAAACGACATAAACTGGCTATTTTTACTAAAAGGATCATCAACCAACCTTTCAAACTATTTATTCACAACAACAGATTTAATACATTTCTTGATTTTTTATTTCTAGGGAAACCTTCTTTAGCGAAGCATTGTGATAGTTTAAATAGATTTTGTTGGAAAAAAGACACCAAAGAAGAAGATTTTATGGAATACTTAAACTATATGCAAAAATTAGCAGGAAATCAATTAAAACTTGAAATAGAAATACGAAAATGAAAATTGGAATTTATACTATACATGCAGCATATAATTTTGGAGCAATGCTACAAGCATTTGCCACTCAATATATAATAAAGAGTTTTGATATTGAAGCAGAAATTGTGAATGATTCCCCACATGAAAAACTAAATGCATATTTGACCAATAATACTTCTTTAAAAGCAATTATAAAGAATTTATATGCACTTACAAATCCATTAATATGGATAAAAAGCAAACGATTTAGAGATTTTCACAAATCCATGTCATTATCTAAAAAATATAAAAGTATCAATGATATATATAAGAATCCACCCAAATACGACATTCACTTAGTGGGCAGCGACCAAGTATGGAACCTTGAACACAAAGTAGATAAGCAATATTATTACTTTCTTGATTTTGTTCCAAAAGGTGAAAAATGCATATCTTACGCTTCAAGTTTCGGAAATTCCAATATTTCCCAATCTGTTTATCCACAATTACAACAATTACTCTCCAAGTTTAACAAACTAAGTACTCGAGAAACAGGAGGAGTAAGCCTAATTAAACAAGCAACAGGACAAGATGCTACATTGGTCTTAGACCCAACGCTTTTACTTACGGCAAAACAATGGTCTAAACTTATTTCCCAAAAACCTATTATTAAAGGCAAATATATTCTTTATTATGGATTTGACAAAAGTGAAAATTGTCACCAAATAATAAAAAACTTACGTTCATCTTTACAATTACCCATAGTTGCCATATCTGTGAGTACAACAACTCCCTATAAATTTGATAAATTTATTCAAGCAGCTGGTCCTAAAGAGTTTATTAATTTATTTAAATATGCGTCCTTTATTATTACTAGTTCTTTTCATGGCGTTGCTTTTTCTATCAATTTTCAAAAGGATTTTGTGGTAATGCAACATGGTACACGAATGGAACGAATAGAATCTTTATTAGATATAATAGGACAAAGGAAACGAATCATTTCAAGTGTACAAGAACTAAATGAATTATTTAAGAATAATAAAAATATTGATTATCAAAAATGTTCAATAGCTATAGCAGAAAAAAGAAACGAGTCTATTAAATGGCTTAAAAAGGCACTGCTAGAGAATAATTAAACAAGATATATTTAATAAAACAAGCTTACTTATGGATTTTGCACAAATTAAAATAGCTTTAGGTGCTATAAAGAGACTTTTTTACGATAGTCGTCCACAAAAATTAGGAGGACATGGAAAAAACATCTATATAGAATATCCTCTTATGTTTCATAATCCATCCAATATCTTTCTTGAAGACAATACATCCATAAAAGCTTTTACTACAGTATTGAATACAACAGGCAAATTTATAATGAAAAGAAATTCAACTGCTGCACAAAATCTAACAGTTGTCACAGGTAACCATCACTATGTTAAAGGGCGTTTTTTTAATGATTCTATAAAATATAGGCTTGCAGATATAGAAAAAGATGTTATTGTAGAAGAAGATGCATTAATCTGTGCAAATGTTACATTATTAAGCGGAGTTGTAATAGGACGAGGATGTATTATCGGTGCGGGGACTATAGTACGTAAAAGTACTCCCCCATATTCTATTGTTATAGGAAATCCTGCAAGAGTTATTAAGTTTGTACTTAGCCCCGAAGATATTGTAGAACACGAGTTAAATCTTTATCCTGAAACCGAACGATTATCATTAGATATTCTAAAAAAATACCAAGAAACATATATAGGTAAAACATTATAGAACAATGATTTTTTTAATAGATAAAATTCTACGCGGAACACATCGGCTCTATGTTGACCGCTATGGGCAGTATCTAAAACCTCTCAACAGAATAACGGATCCAGATAAAGCGTCCGACATTATATATCAACAATTGAAATCAGATACCCCATGTATGATTGCAAGATATGGTAGTGTAGAAATTTTATGTGTAAACAATTATTTGGGAATAAAAAAATTCAAACACAATATTTGGAAATACGTTACGGACAAATCTCCTCAATTTTGGTGGAATAATGTTGGAATCCAAAATATGCAAAACAATGCAGGCTTTTTCCCGTTGACAGAACAGAATTTAGAAAAGTTTGGAGAGTTAATGATTGAAGATTCTAAACAAATAGATATTCTTGGTTCATGGCGTTTAGAAGAGCGTAGGTTAGTTAACGTAAATACAGTAAAAGCAGTGCAACTTCTACTGTTAGAACCATTCCATACCCAAACTCCTTGGACACGTGTATTAAAAGGGAAAAAAATATTAGTTGTACATCCTTTTGCAAAAACAATACAACAACAATATGAACAAAGAAGGACATTATTATTCAAGAATCCAGATATATTACCAGAATTCCAATTAGAAACTTTTCAGGCTGTTCAAAGTATTGGAGGACAAAGTTCTTTCAACACATGGTTCGATGCATTACAATATATGAAAGATGAAATCGACAAACGAGATTATGATATTGCATTAATTGGATGTGGTGCATACGGTTTTCCTTTGGCAGCTCATATAAAACGTAGCGGAAAAAAAGCGGTTCACTTAGGAGGGGCTTTACAATTGCTCTTTGGAATAAAAGGAAAGCGATGGACCAACCCCACCTATGGAATGAAATCACTTCCTTTTATCACAGAAAATTATTACAATAATCTGATGAATGAGTTTTGGACTTCCCCTGCAATTACGGAAAAGCCTCTTAATGCCAATAATGTGGAAGGGGCTTGTTATTGGTAAATAGATTTAATCACAATATTTTTTATTTTCATAGTATGCCAGTCAATATTAAAGTATTATACATCACTAGGTATAACAAGGAATTTATTTTGGATAAGCCTGATAATTTTGCATATTATATTAAAAGTATAATGAATAGCGATTTAATCGATGTACATTTATTAAATCCATTATCTCTACCAAAGAAAAATAGTATTCAGGCTTTAATTACCTTAGTAAAGGTAATCAAAAATATCAACCCGGATATTCTCTATTTAGATAACCTACAAGGACTCAACAAGTTGGTAGTTCTAAAGAGAATCGGAATTCTGAAATGTAAAATCGTTGCATGGAAATACACCTACTGTAAAGAATACTCTAATACAATCAAAAACTGGTGTACCAAATTCTTTTATTGGAAAGGGATAGACAAAATCTATATGATGTTTGATAACCACACACATCATGCACTCACCCACAATATTGTAAAAGCTCACCAAATAACAACACTAAGTAGAGGAGCTGAAATAGAATGGTATCAAAAATATCTTAAACCTCAAAAAGACAATTTTTTAGTAATGGCAACAGGAAAAGACAGCCGAGACTACCAAACACTCAGCGAGGCTTGCGAACAAACTCGAACCAATTGCCACATCATTACCCGCCGTCATGAAAGCAATATCAAAGTAGCAGAAAAATTCAAAAACAGTCAATACATAAAGTTTACTTTTATGGAAGACTTGCATATTGATAATGAATATGAATACATTATGCAGCAGCAAGGACAAGCATCTATATTAGCTATTCCCTGTGAAAAAAAAGAAATATGGAGTAGGATATACAAATGTGGTGGAAGCATTACCATACCATATTCCAATTTTAATGACACATAACCCTGATATACATATAGATTTAGAAAAAGAAGGCATTGGCTATTTGATAGAACCTTACGATGTTAAAACATGGAAAGAAAAAATCATTTACCTCAAACAACATCCGGAAGTTATAGAAGAAATGAGCAAACAAGCAAAAAAACTGACAGAAAAAGAATATAACGCAAAAACCACCGCTTCTTATATAGTGAATGATTTTATCCAAATCGCAAAATAATATGAATTTCAAAACATGCCGTCAATTAATCTACGAAGATTTCCACAAAGTATTAACACAGCAACCACATGGAAAACTATCTGAATATCTATATGTCCTAAGATATTTAATCACTAACAACTCATTCAAATTTTGTTTTTGGTTCAGGTTGGGTAGTTGGTCAAGAGGAAATAAAAAGTTACTTCCCATTTATATGTTTTCATGGATGATGCATCGGCATTATATGTTCAAATTTGGAATTCAAATGCCATTAGGTACACCTGTCAAAGGGGGATTAAGTTTTAATCATTTTTCATGCATTATCATAAATGGAGCTACTCAAATAGGACGTAATTGTACTATATTTCATGGTGTAACAACAGCCCTAAAAATGGGGGGGGGGTAATGCTGGAGTGCCCTCTATTGGCGATAATTGTGTATTAGGACCAGGGAGTAAAATATTAGGCTCAGTTACTCTTGGGGACTATGTATTTGTGGGAGCCAACGCTGTAGTAACACATAATATACCATCAAATAGTGTAGTAGCTGGAATACCTGCAAAAATAATTAATATGCATGGAGTAGAAAGTACAGAATTGATAAGACAACATAAATAATATGAAAGCTAAAAATAGAATAGAATGGATTGATTTATGCAAAATAATTACCATGTTAATAGTATGCTATGACCATACTATTCAAAGCATAGCTCCTGAAGAAGCCTTAAAAAAACAATTTTTTGTTGGTTCTATATCTTTTCATATGCCGCTATTTATGTTGTTAAGTGGTTATTTTATTAATCTTGAAAAAATTAGAACAAATAAAATTTCATTTTTTTGTTTTTTGAAGTTTAAACATTTAATGATTCCTGCTTTTTCTTGGTATCTAATTCAATGTTGTCTATTTAGAGAGATACCAGGAGTAAAAGCATCTCTAGAATCATATTGGTTTTTAAGCTGCCTATTTTTTTCCTTCTGCATATTAGCTTTTATTACAAAAGTTACTACTAATAATCTTATGGTATTTATAGCTGCATGTATCATAACATATTTCACACCATACTGTTATTTTGTAAAAATTAATTTTTTAATGCCATTTTTAGCTATGGGATATTGGTTAAATAAACAAAGTAAATACCTAAATTGGAAATTTATATTACCTATATTACTTATTTACATAATCTTATATCAACACTGGACTTTTGAAGATTCCGTCTACATTTCTCCTATTCGTTTTCACAATTTCAGTTCTATAATACCAATATCATACATAGCTATATTCCGTTTTGTAATTGCAGTAACTGGAAGTTTGTCAATAATATATGGCTGTATATTATTGACAAAATACTTTAAAGATAATATTATCATAAAAAAACTTATTCATTACGGAAAATATACACTTTGCATATATACTATACACTTTGTCTTTATAAAATTCTTAAAAAGTATTTTCGATAAGCATTTATGGAGCAACGAATATCCTCTTGTGCTATTTTCAATATTAATATCAGCACTAATAGTGATTTTGACTCTATCAATTGCATCCTTGCTTAGGTATAACTATTATACTAGAAAAATTTTATTAGGAGAATTTTAAAATATAACAAAAATGAAACTTACATTTAAAAATGTCCTGATTACGGGCGGAGCAGGTTTTATTGGCTCTAACATTGCATCAAAATTAGTTGATAAAGGAATTAACGTTACTGTATTAGATTCACTATCCGAACAAATACACGGAAAAAATCCCAAAGAAACATCTCCTCTTTATCTATCCATAAAAGACAAAGTCAAGTTTATCAAAGGAAGTGTTACATCACGAGAAGATTGGCAAAAAGCTATTGAAGGGCAAGAGGCCATTATACACTTGGCTGCTGAAACCGGTACAGGACAATCTATGTATGAAATAGAGAAATATGTAAATACCAATATTGGTGGAACAGCGTTAATGCTAGATATTTTAACCAATACCAAACACAATATTAAGCGTGTGATTGTAGCCGAAAGTCGTGCTATTTATGGAGAAGGTAAATACTATAGTCCAACATTAGGAAAAGATGTTTATCCAGAAGAACGTTTAGACGAAAATATGAGCAAAGGAGAATTTGAATGTACCTATCCTAATGCAGGAAAACTACAATTATTAGCTACTACCGAAGACTCTAAAATACACCCTACTTCTGTATATGGCATAACCAAACAAGTGCAAGGTCAATTGGTACATTTGGTATGTCCTTCTATCGGTATTGATGCTGTTTCATACAGATACCAAAATGTATACGGACCAGGACAATCACTCTCCAATCCATATACAGGAATTTTATCTATATTCTCTACCAGAATAAAAAATGGTAATGGGATCAATATCTTCGAAGATGGAAAAGAAACAAGAGATTTTGTATTTATTGAAGATGTAGTAGACGCAACTATCTTAGGCCTTGAAACTAAAGAGGCTACTGGTCACGCCTTCAATATCGGCACAGGGGTCAGCACTGATGTTCTTACAGTAGCAAATACATTGTGTGAAAAATACAATATTAAAGTTCCCATCACAATATCAGGAAATTATCGTTTAGGAGACATCAGACACAATTATGCAGATATAACATTAGCACGTAGGATCTTAGGTTATGAACCAAAATGGAATTTTTCTGATGGAATTGGTGAATTCTGTAAATGGGTAAACACACAGAACATACAAACAGATATGTATGACGCCTCCATCCAGGAAATGAAAGAAAAAGGACTATATAAATGAAAATCCTAATAAATTACGCAGATAAACAATACGAACCTGCCCGCAAATGGAACACATTAACGGGCAGGTATATTGCTAAGTTTGATAAAGTATATGAATATACTCCTAATGACATAGACCAATCGTTTGCCAAACTACATCACGACATCCTATCACAAAAGAGAGGAAACGGCTTGTGGCTTTGGAAACCTTATTTTATAAATAAGGTCTTATCTAAAAGTTCTGATGGAGACATCATATTTTATTGTGATTCAGGCTCTTTCTTTATAGGGGGGGCCGAAGTTGTGATATCCCAATCCTGCGGACAGCGCCCCAAAAGGGTATCCC